>Ga0114931_10007624_pt1:2500-13209 | contig 13209 bp, 11 predicted proteins | sample 2SBtaG_FD_89579 | JGI IMG/M metagenome (GOLD analysis project Ga0114931, IMG submission 89579) | Deep subsurface microbial communities from Kolumbo volcano to uncover new lineages of life (NeLLi) - 2SBTROV14_V59a metaG | ecosystem: Environmental > Aquatic > Marine > Volcanic | place... | reverse complement strand
GAGGCGGTGTCAGTGACCCCAAAGCAATTTCGTACACAGGCCATCGCGAGCAGTTGAAGGATTTCATTCGATCGGTCGAAAAAGGAACACGTCCGCTGGTGGATGGCAGGGAAGGTCGCAAAAGCGTCGAGATCATTCTGGCGATTTATAAATCATCGCAGTCAGGAAAGAGAATCGAACTTCCTCTGAAGAGAGACCCACGACTTGCAAAATAAAAAAACCCGATGAAAAGTCATCGGGTTTCAATTCGTTTTGCGTTACGTTTTGTCAGATCTCAAAAAATATCCAGCAGAAAATGGTGACCGGAATGGTACGGTCGGGGCGATGGATAGAAGTTGTGCCAACTTGTGTTATACACGGGAATCTGCCGGCTTGGCGGATACCTGTAGTACATGTGATCGAAGCTCTGTTGGTTGTTCGAAAAATTGTGGGGATAATAAACGTAGGGATAATAGTAAAACCGGTTCCAGTCGGTCGGTTGACCTTTTCCACCGGCCTGTGCATCGTTCGTGGTCAGTATCGAAATGGCAATCACGGCTACCACTAATAAGAACGCAGACATCCATTTGCGTCCGAGCATGATATGTTCTCCTTGCTTACAGTCTTCTGATTGTAACTCGCGTTGGGTCGCTAACGTACTGATTAGATCGACCAATACAGAATCGTTACAACAGGAAACTTCGCTAGAGGAGATACAAACGAGAAAACTCGAATCGATTTCGCTTCGCGCGGAGACGAATTCAGATCCCCGGAATCTTTAAGATTCCGGGGATCTCGCTTCACTTCGCACAAGAAGCTTTTCGCTCTGACTTGCCGTGGCTCAGTCGGTCGGATAAAAAAATCGATCAAGCCTCTCCATCCATCGAGATGAGTACTAAAGCTTTCGGTTCTGCTCGAAAGAAACCATTGATGTCACATTGCGAACTGAAACACGAATTCCTTAAGTTCAACGCCACACTGCCTCTCGAAGAGGCGAGTACGCCACCGGCTTCGTGGTACACTCGTGACGATTTCCTGGCGGCGGAACGGCAGACGGTCTTCGCCGATCATTGGTTGTTTGCGTTGCGAAAAAACGAGCTTCCCAAAAAGGGGGAATATTGTACCGTCAATGTGGCTGGGCAATCGCTGATCGTCGTTCGGGAAACGGCTGGAAAATTTCATGTCTTTCGCAATGTCTGCCGGCACAAAGCAACCGAATTGGTGCAGGGACACGGTTGTGCGAATGAATTCGTCTGCCCGTACCACGGTTGGACTTACGGCACCGACGGCGAACTTCTTCGCGCACCGGAATTGGGGGGCGTGAAAAATTTCAACCGCAAAGAACAGGGATTGGTTCCGGTTGCTTTTGAAGAATGGGGGCCGTTCGTTTTCGTCGCCCTCAACGAACCGTCCTGGAAGCTGAAAACTAGCTTGCAGGAATTAAAGTCGCGACTCGATGCAACCGACTGGCAATCGCTCGAATTCGTCACTCGCCGTTCTTACGAATTGCAGTGCAACTGGAAAGTGTTCGTCGATAATTATCTCGATAGCGGTTATCACGTCGCACATCTTCACAAGGGACTCGCCTCGCAACTCGGCCTGGATTCGTATCGTGCAGAAATCTTCGAGAAATACTCGATACAAACGTGTGATTCCGGCGACAGTTCGGCCAAAACCGAAGCGAATCTCGACTTCCCCGAGCGGATTGGCAAAGGCGCAATCTATGCCTGGTTGTACCCAAACCTGATGGTAAACCGTTACGGCGACTTCATGGATACGAACCTCGTGGTTCCACTCGATGCGAACAGAACGCAGGTGATCTTCGATTATTATTACGCAGGAAAACCCGAGGAAGAATTTCTGAAGAAGAGCCTCGAAGCCAGCGACAAAGTTCAACAGGAAGATATCGCCATCTGCGAATCGGTTCAACGCGGGTTAAATTCCGGTGCGTACCAACAGGGGCGTTACTCCGCGCTGAGAGAAGAACCGGAACTGCACTTTCATCGTTTGCTGGCGGAGGATTTTCGACAGGTCTTCAACCCGTAAATCAACGAAACCGATAAAGAACTGCCAAAGTAACCCCTTGTTGTTTCACCGAAGCCAGCACTTCGACAGTGTTAGCAGGGTGAATCAACTCTTCGGGCAAATACGATTTCCGCAGGAAACAAAGAACGTACCGGGAATCGGAAGATGGCGTGACGGAATCTTCGCAAGAATACGCAACGAGTTTTATTCGTCTTCTGCGCAGAAGTGACGACTGATCCAGCAGGTTTGGAAGTTGAACCGGATGTAACACCGGTGCAAATTCCAGCGTTACGTTTGGTGGAATCCGGTCAACGGCTTCTTCGAGAATATCCGCAGTGATGCTGTCGCCCCAATAGGTCGGTTCCATTCCCAGTTTCTCGGCACCCCACAATCCGCCGGTGAGCATGTTGTAGTAACTAAGGTAACACGGTCGCAATGTCACAAGGCCAACGCCATGCAATGCGAAGAAAACCACGCAACCCCACACGAGTTTTTTCTGCGACATTCGTGCTTTTAGTTTGTTGTAGAGTTGCGAACCGCCGTAACCTATCACCACCGCCCAAAATGGAAAGACTGAAACGAATAACCGCATCCCGTCGTAAACCACAATTCCCGGCAGGCTGAACAACAACAGCGGAAAAATCAGACAGCAGATTAACAGACAACCGATCGGATTCTTAAGGAATGCACCTCGCACCGCCGCCAAACCGTAGAATCCCAGAAAATGCAACCCAACCGGAACCGTGACGAGGAAATAAACCAAGGGGTAATGAAAAGGAACATCGCGGTCTGCCAATTTTTCTCCGAAGTAAAAAACCATAATCGAAACACGTTCTGTCGCCTGAAAGAAGTATTCCTTGAAATGTTCGATGGGCGCAAACCACAACCACGGCCAACCGACAAAGAACGTCAGCAACGACACGCCTCCCAATACGATTGCAGGAACAATTCCCTTTTTCCGAAAATGCCACAACGTCCAGAAGACAATGGGAATCGGCAACAGAATCGCGTTGATCTTCGTGAGGAAGGCAAGACCAAGGAAAAGTCCCGCGATGACAACGTGTTTCATCGGTGGCGAATCGTCAGTCGTCCAAAACTTGCCGATCCAGAAAATAGTCAGAAAAGACGTCAGACAAACAAGCGTTTCAATCGATGCCAAATGTGCGTGGCCGAAAAGCCGAGGCATGAGAACCAGTGAAAGGCTGGCGAAGATTCCCGCTCTTCGATCAAACTGTTGGGCGGTAAAAATTCCCACCAGAATGACAAGAACCGCAAAGGCGACCGCAGAACCGACCCGCGCACAAGCAACGATGAATGGAATTTTATTCGAAGGGAAATCGCTCTCAGAGACGAGTCCCCTTGTCAGTCGATGGAACGCACCCAGCCACAGCCGTCCCATCGGAGGATAACCGGTTTCGTGGAAACCGATGATCGGAGGGTTCTCGCGTCCCAGCATTTTCACCGTGCCGAACATTTCGCGGGTTGTCAAGCCTCCGCGGATCCATTCGGGAATTCCTGTCGCCAGCCTCACCGCAGCCTGCACATTGAGCGATTCGTCCACGGTGACACCCGGCCCCTGTAGCACGCCGGGAAACTGATTGGTGGGATCGAGTTCCAGCAGAATCACGATACCTGCAACGATCCCAAAAAGTACCGGGAAAAACCAATTGGTCACGATCCAGGATTTCATAGGGTGTTCCATTGCCGGTCGCTGGATTCCCAAGAACACAGCCAGTGAAGTATCGACGCCGCTCATTCTGAATTTTTGGAAATTCAGCTCCGATTCTACATCAAACCGTGTCTGGGTGGCACGCCCTGAGTCTTCGAAGGGCGTGGAACCACTGCGAACCACGCCCTTCCTTGTGTCAGGGCGTGCCACCCATTTCTTCGATTCTGTGGCTGGATTCCCAAGTCTCGTCCCGGTCTATGCGCGAAGCAGACCCTACATCAAACCTCGGCGTTTGAGTTCGGCCAACACGTTTTGCACGATCGAGCCGACTTCCTCTGGGTCGAACTCCGTGGGTGAAACCGGTGGGCAACCACCCAGAGGTTCCTGGGTAAAACCGTGTTCGGACAACAGACATTGCAATGTGTTTTGAAGTGCTAGTAAATCGGTTTTCTGCTCCGGGGAAAGCGGCTGCCTTCCTCTGCCCATCTGGAAACCGCGAAGTTCGACCGCGGCACGAAAACCGTCGGGGAATTCCGCCGAGTAGATCATCGTATCGAAGAGTGTTACCAGGTCGTATTGAATGGGGAGTGCTTCGTCGAGTTTGGCGGCGAGGGTTGTGTCATAAAGTTTGCGAGTGATTTCGGGGACGACTCCCGAGCTGGCGTTGGTTCCGCCGTCGCAACCGATTAACAGCATCGGCATTAACGCGGCATCCCAACCGGTGAAGAAAGAAAACTCGGGTCGATTAGGTCGGACTGCCTGAATCATGCGGATCATGTGAGGAATCTCGCCGGAAGAATCTTTGATGGCGACAATTCGTTCGCACTCTTCGGAAAGTCGTTGTACCGTGGGGACATCGATGGGAGATGCGAACATGGGAATGTTGTAAAGCGTGACATCAATCGGCGTGTTTCTGCCGATTTCTTTGAAATACGCATAAACCGATGCGGGACTCAGCTTGTAATAGAATGGTGCCACAATAGCGACAGCGCGAATTCCAAGCGAGGCATAATATTCGCAGGCTGATAGCGTTTCTTTGACGTTGGCTTCGGCTGCGCCTGCGAGAATGGGGACGCGGTTTCTTGTCTGATCGGCGATGATCTCAACGATGCGGCGACGTTCCTCGACCGTAAACCTGGTGAATTCGCCGGTCGATCCGTTGGGATACAATCCGTGAACCCCTTTTTCGATCAGCCAGTCGATGTAGCGGCGGAGTTCGGGTTCGTTGATCTCGCCCTGTTCGTCGAACGGGACGAGGTTTGGTGTGAAGATCCCTTGTAATCGCCGATTGGAATTCATTTCTGTCTTGATATCCTGTGGTTACTTTTCCTCGTCGATTGAATCTTCTGAATCTTCGCTTTCTTCTTTTTTATCGGCGACAGGTTCGACTTCGCCGATGAGTTTTTTCGCTTCTTCCTCCGCAGAGCGTCCTAAAAACATTACGATGATGTACAAGACAATCATTCCCAGTGGTAGCAGAACATAAAACGGATATCCGAATCCTGCAGGAATGTATCCGAAGATTAAGGCCACAGCACCCACAGTTAACGCATAGGGTAGTTGGGTCGCGACATGGTCGAGATGGTCAGACCCGGACGCTGCCGACGAAAGCACGGTCGTATCGGAAATGGGTGAGCAGTGGTCGCCGAAGATCGCCCCGGCAAGAATTGCCCCAATTGTGCTCACAAGAATAGAGTGGTTCGGGTTTGCGGCATCGTTTTGTTCCAAGAGCATGTAGTAGGTCATGCTACTAAATAGAGGAATCAGAAGCCCCATCGTTGCCCAGGAACTTCCTGTGGCGAACGAAACGACGGCCGAAAGAACGAACGCGAGAGCTGGCATCCAGACGGTGTCCAATTTTCCTGCGGTCGTTTCGACGAGAAACCCGGCTGTGTTGAGATGATCGGGATCGCAAACTTTGGCGATTGACCAGGCGAGAACCAAGACCATCAGCGCAATAAACATTCCTCGACAACCGTTGGCCCATGCTTCGAGTGATTTTTTTAAGGATAACGCTCTGGAAATTGTGGCGATGAAAATTGCCGTGATCGACGCCAGAAACGAAGAATAAAGCAACACGCCACTGCTGGTATTTTGACCGAGAATTCCGGCGAGATCTTTTTCGATCAGTTTCGCGGTTCCTGCTTTAATTTTAGCGGCGTTTTCGAAATTCTTTCGGTCAATACTTTGGGAGCCAGAAAAATACAAACCGACGATAATCGATATCAATAATACAGCCAGTGGAACTATGGCGTTTCTCATCCGAGGAACGATGGTGTCAGATTCTTCGTCCTGAACGGTTTCTTCGGGAACGCTGACCGTCGCATCGGGGCGGATCACATGCCCTTCTGCGATGGCCCGAATTTCGGCTTTCAACATGGGACCGAAATCGTGTCCGCTGTAGGCAATCAGCCCGACGAATCCCAGCAACAAAAGCGGGTAAAAGCGGTAGGGAATCGTCATCAGAAATGTATTGTAGGCACTGTATTCGGTGCCTGTGGGACCAAAAATCGATTGGTAGGCACCATCGATCACACCCACTTCAAATCCTACCCAGGTAGAGATCAGCGCCAGCCCGGCAACCGGTGCAGCGGTAGAATCGACCAGAAACGCAAGTTTTTCCCGGGAAATTTTCAAACGATCTGTGACAGGACGCATCGTACCACCCACGAGAAACGTGTTGGCATAATCGTCGAAGAAGACGACAAACCCCATGAGCCAGGTCACCAACTGACCTCGTTCGCGCGTTGTCGTGAAACGTGCCATGCTACGAACGATCGCCTCGGTCCCTCGACTCTTCGCCATCACACCAATCATCGCACCTAAAAACATTGTGAAGAGTATGATGAGAAGATGCGTGTGTTCTCCGCTATCTGGATCGGCTTCTGCAATCACAGCAACCACAAAATCGATCAACGTCGAAGTGAATGCTTGAAGAATATCCCCTCGAAAAATGATCAACACCCCGCTGAAGACGGCGAGGATCAGAGCCATAATCACATCTTTAAGCCAGATCGCAAGAACGATCGCCAAAAGTGGTGGAAGAATTGCGAACCAGCGGTAGATGAAAGTAACTTGTTGAACCAGCGGATTGGGTGCCGTGGGATCGACTACAATTTCCGAATCGACGATGAAGACTTTCGTCCCGGCTTCTGCGTTGCTTTTGAGTTCAAGAATTCCGTTTTTGAAGGGGGGTAATTCGATATCCTCTCGTACTCGAAATTGAAGATCATCGATTTTCTCGCGTTTCGACCAGCGTAACCCTTTGATTTCCACTTGCTGATTGAAGTTCTTATCGAGTTTCCCATCGAGAGTGATTTTCGAAATTTTGACGAACTTCACCGGTACGTCGGAAAGTACATACTTAACAGTTTCGACCTTAAACTCCGGCGGGTGAAGCTCAATTTGGTATTCGTCCGATTGATTCACAGCTCCCGCGATGAAAAAAAGGGCGGGAAGAAGAATAATCGGGATTAGGTATCGCATGAAAAATCGCTTCGCTGGTGGACTGGCCAATGAATGGTGAAGGTAGTTTGAATCTGAGGAATAGAGTGAACCTCGATTTTACCTTGATGATTTGACACAATTCTCCAGCATTTCGAAAGTCCAAAACCCAATCCCCTTCCAGCCTGTCGCCCAGAAAAAAACGGGTCAAAAAGATGTTCCAGTTCGAATTCGTTCAATCCTCGTCCATGATCGCTGACTTTCAGCACAGCGAACACGATATTTTCTCTTTTTTCGAACGAGGTTTCGACCTCGATGAAACCGTTTTCCTCGATAGCCTCGAAGCAATTGCGGAATAGCTCATGAACGACAATTTCCAGTTGAACGGGGTCCGCCTCGAGTTCCACAGAATCTTCCAGTGAAAGTGCGAGTTGAAAATTCTTCTCTTCGCGACGGACCTCAACCTTATTCGCGACCTTGCGAACCAACTCAGAAAGATCGCATGTTTCGAATTCCGGTGCAGGCGGTCTCCCGAATAACATCAAGTCGCCAATCATATCACGGACACGGTGGGCCTGAGACCCAATCGTCAATAAAGCACGCCGTTTTTCCGGATTGGTTTCCTGGTTCAATAAAAGCTGTACTCGACCGGAGATTGTCCCCAATGGATTGTTGACTTCGTGCCCGGCACCCGCTGCCAGTTCCGCCATCGCCTGCAATTTTGCCTCGCGAAGTTTCTCTTCGAAATCTTGTACCCCTTCTTCAAGATTGGCCACGGCCTGCTTCAATAACGAAGCACTCAACTCCAAGAGTTGATCTTCGTTTTCACCCCAGGCAAGTGGTTTGCGGCAGAATAAAAATAATGCAGCAGTTTGAAATCTGGGAAGCAGCCGGTTTTTCGCTACCTTCAAATCCGCAAGCCTTGGTAAACTGCGAAGATATTTCAAGACACGGTTTTTATCGAGATCATTCTTGCTGTCGAATGAATACCGATCGATAACGATTTCTTCATTCTCTAATGCAAAAGCCGAGATCAGAGCGTTTGAATTGCGATCCCAACTTGAAATCACCGCAGCGTCTATGATGGTAGACTTTTTCCAGAGGGCTACCAACTTCGAAAGGAGATCGTTCCGAGCGCGAAAAGGAAGAATATCTTTCAAGCATTTTAGAATAAAATCGGATGTCGGCTTCGGCTTTTGCGCCATTCTATTCCTCGGCCGGACGCCGGATTATGCCTTCTGCTATAAGAATCAGGTGCCCGGTTCGACATCCAATAAGCGGCACATCTTTGCGATGAGCGTTTCGATCTCGAATGGTTTTTGCAAAAATTCGTTGGCACCCGATTGTTTGAGGTCGTCGATTTTATCCTTTTCGACCATGCCGCTGATGCAAATGATTTGCACGTCATCCAGACTGCTATCAGTGCGGACACGTTGGCAGACCTCTTTGCCGTTGATGTCGGGCAGCATCACATCCAAAACGATGATATCCGGTCGATATTCTTTGACCATCATTCCTGCATCGAATCCGTTGTTGGCCGCGCGAACTTCGAAACGACCGTCCGCATTCAACACATCGCGGATGAGTTCGACCAGTTCTTCGTCGTCGTCGACGATGAGGGCTTTCCGTTTGCCACTTTCGAGTGCATCGGTGGGAATGCCGTTGTCCTTCATAAATTTGAACAACACATCCCTGGGTATTCTGCGAAATCTTGAACCGGGAACCCGAAATCCTTTCAATTGTCCGGAATCGAAACAACGGATGATCGTCTGCTGCGAGACCTTGCAAATTTTAGCCGCTTCGCCAGTCGTAAAAACTGTTTTCATAATGCTCATTCATCCTTTGAATGGGAGTTCCTGAATGCTCTGTCGAGATTCAAGCTTCTCTCAGCACTCCCTGACCAAGAGAAGACCCTCCTTGACCATACTTCCGTGATGGCGTGACCTCAGTGTTTACCGAAGCCTATCTAAACGATACTGATTCCCCGGAACGAATAAAACTGCCAAGATTATCAATAACTCCGATTGTATCTATTCTCCGAAATTGGTCAACTGCGATTTACTTATCTCTCTTTCCCAGAAGCTGTGATCTAAAGTAGGAATAGAAAGCATTTCTGGAGGAAAATCAACCGAATCGTCTCATTTCGGCCGTTTTTTCAAAAGATTGGGCAACGCCCGTGCTGCCTCTATCCACGCCTCCAATGTAAAAAAATCACAAAGTAATAACAGACATTCGATTGAAATGTTCGATCATGTCCGAGAACTTCAAAGGCAATTCGACCAGTGTTGTTCCCCTCCGGTATGTGTCAACGCAATTGAGACAGCCTCGTTCCGAAATTAATTTTCATGAATGTGCGGCTTGTGAGCATTGTTCAGTTGTTCCCATGCAGTGTACGCACCCTAAAGTATTGACAGGTAGCAACACGGCTCCTGTATCAAAAATCTGTACACCATCGCAATGAACCAACCGAACTACGTTGCTCATATCGATTCCGACTGTTTCTACGTCTCGGCGGAAAGGGTTCGTAATCCGACATTGCGTGGCGTTCCTGTAGGCGTGCTGGGAAATCAGGGTGCGTGTGTGATTGCGAAGTCATACGAAATGAAAGCAGCCGGAGTAAAAACCGGAACGCCTATCTGGGATGCGATCAAAATTTGCCCTGACGGAGTCTACGTCAAACGGGATTTTCACTGGTACGAAGTGATCTCCCGTAAACTGCTGGCTCTACTAAAAACAGTCAGTCCACTCGTGGAATATTACTCCATCGACGAGATGTTCTTCGATGCCGACCAACTCTGTGCCATTTTCGGAAAGACGCTCGAAAAATCCATGGAAGCACTTCAACAGAAAGTAAAAGACGAAATCGGCATCCCGGTCAGTATTGGGATCGCTCACACGAAAACGCTTGCCAAACTGGGATCCGATACCGCCAAGCCGTTCGGTTGCAAACTGATGGATGGAGATCGGCGGGCGATCTTACGAGACATACCGGCGGGCGAACTGTGCGGTGTGGGAAGACGAAGCGAAAAGAAGCTCATCGAAAACGGAATCGTAACCTGTTGGGATTTCGTACAAGCCGACCGGCTTTTCATTCGCAACTTGCTAACGATTAAGGGGGAAGCGTTATGGTACGAACTCAACGGCGAAGCGGTCCAGCCAATTGTGACATCGCGACCTCCGCACAAGGCGATTGCCCGTGGTGGAAGTGTCGGGCGACAAACGACGGATCGTGATCGCCTGAACGGATTCGTCGTTCGGAACTCAGAACGATTGATCGATGCCCTCGATTATCATCAGGTGCATTCGCGGCTTATCGTCCTTTCTTTGGAGTACAACGGTGAGATTGGCTGGTGTCGGCGGGTTTCCTTAGCCGAACCTACCGCAGCTTTCAAGGAGATCGTGGGGGCGTCCAAGTTTCTGATGCGTCATGCTCCGATCCCTGCAAGAGTTTCGCACATGCACGTCATCGCTGAGAAACTTTCTTATCGTAAGACAGTGCAACGCTCGCTCTTTTCTTCTCCGAAAGATGAACGCCTCGACAAAATAAAATGGTACGTTAATCGGAAGATCGGACGGTTTTCGGTAAGAAGTG
>Ga0114931_10007623_pt1 | contig 13209 bp, 11 predicted proteins | sample 2SBtaG_FD_89579 | JGI IMG/M metagenome (GOLD analysis project Ga0114931, IMG submission 89579) | Deep subsurface microbial communities from Kolumbo volcano to uncover new lineages of life (NeLLi) - 2SBTROV14_V59a metaG | ecosystem: Environmental > Aquatic > Marine > Volcanic | place: Kolumbo... | reverse complement strand
CGCAGAATCAAGAGCAAGGGCAATATCAATACCAGGACGATAGCCGGCCTTTTCCACTGCCGCAATAATCAGATCAAGGGCGGCTTCATTACTTGGCAGATCAGGGGCAAATCCCCCCTCATCCCCAACACTGGTGGCCAGATGTTTATCCTTAAGCAGCCCTTTTAAGACGTGAAAGGTCTCCGCCACATAGCGTAAGCCCTCTCGAAAAGTTGGCGCCCCAATAGGCACCGCCATAAATTCCTGAATATCAACGCTATTATCAGCGTGAGCACCGCCATTTAAGATGTTCATGCACGGCACGGGAATTCGACAGGCGTTGGCACCGCCCAGATATTGCCAGAGCGGCAATCCTGCCGTCATAGCTCCAGCCCTGGCAACGGCCATTGACACCCCCAAAATGGCATTAGCCCCCAGGTTGGCCCTGGTTTCCGTACCATCTAATTCTATCATGAGACGATCAATCTCGCTCTGGCGGCATACGTCACGACCGACGAGAGCCGGGGCAATCTGCTCATCAACATTAGCCACAGCCTTCAGCACCCCTTTGCCGGCATAGCGTTTCAGGTCACCATCCCGCAATTCAATGGCCTCATTCTCGCCCGTACTGGCACCAGACGGCACCGAGGCGCTGACCTTTATACCGTTTTCAAGAGCCAGAAATACCCGTACAGTTGGATTACCCCGAGAATCAAGGATTTCCATTGCCTCAATAGAACTAATTTTATCAGCCATAACAAAGTCCTCTTTATTTAGACATCATGGATGCCCCCCCCTGTAACGACGTTGGGAGTTATCCAGAAAGTCTGATTGTTGACAAAATTAATTGGTCGCCATTTCAGCACGTTACGGATGTCAGCCGTAACTTCTCCAAAAATGATGGTAATAAAATGTTCGTCACAGGTAGGCCTCAACTTGGTGAAACTAATATAGTATAACTCAAAATCTTGCCACTCAGTTCAGTCCCCCCTTGAGGGGGATAAAAAACACGAAAATTACTGATAAGATACTAAATTATTATCCCGAATTTGCGGTATTTTGTATGAAATCACAGAAGCTCCGTTTTCAGGTATCCAGCAGCGTCTGCCATCCCTTAATTCTATGTACAACCAACCATTTCTTTTTTCAACCAAATCAAAATCCAAGCCAGCATGCAGAGGCTCGGTAAAACTGGGTTGATGCGACAGGCCGTCTCCTTTACGGGCAACCACCTCTTTGGCCAATACCACTCCAGCTTCTTTAGGGGGCCAAAAATGGCTAACCGACAACGAACCTCCCATAAGCAAAAAAACAATAAACGGGAATAAGCCCGCCAGGCCGGGGCCCTGTCCTCCTCGTGCCAATTTGACAAAAGCAATAAGCCAAAAAAAGATGGCAGCAATGCCAAAAATTATCCAACGAGTTTTTTTAGAAAAATCGTAATGCCAAAAGAGCAGAGTTTTCATAATTTGCTTCTGCTGTTTAGGTATAATTTTATCCGGTTGCAAACTCAAGGCAAAAGCCAGGTTTTGACTTAAATTTTGATCATCAGGCAGATAATGCTGGGCCAGGCGATAATTAAGAATTGCCAGACCTAGATTATGAAGACGGAAATAGGTATTTCCTATATTGTAATACAATTTACCATTGCGCAACCCTTCATGCGTCAGCTTCTCATAACGTAACAGGGCCTTATTGTACAGATCATCCGCCCGGTTTGGATCGTTTGTTTCACCAGCCTGTCTGAAAAAGTCATTGGCCTCCTTAAAGACCTTAACCCTGGCTACGGCAGGCGATTCAGAGGTGGAAGAGGCCACAGCAGATGAGCATACAAGCAACAATCCACTCACGAACAACAGCAACGATATGAGTATGTGCCTGCCTCGTTTTTGGTTTTTAAAGTTCATATTTTTGGTCAATATTTTCTTTTGTTCATCTTTATCAAAATTTTGGTGCCTTAAGCTTAGACTCTAACGTCCTCACGACATCTTCCGCCATAGCCAGGAGATTTCCAGTTTGTCCAACAGTCATGCCACCAGCATACTGACCAGCCTCGCATTGTGCCAAGAGCCCTTTTAGTTTTTCCATGGTCTCCCGCTCAACACCCTTGTCAACCAAAATCGGTTCAACATCAGCATAGCTTAACACTGCCGAATTCAACTTCAGTTTTGCACTCATATAGTTTTTGAGGGCCTCAGACAATAATTCGCAACTGCGACGGCTATCGCTCTCATCCTCTAAGACATTTAAAGTTGTCCGCATGGCGCTATAGGCCTGGCGAGATTTGCGGCGGGCGGGATCCCGTCGTCTGGCCCTAATAATCTGTATAGTAAAAAAACATAAAGCGTAGAGCAAAGCAGGCCCGCCGACAAGGGCAACAGCATAAAAGCTATCCGGTTTTGGCAGGGAATTTCCATCCTGATTCACCAGGGCATCCTGATCTTCATAATTATAGTTAATCCCACCTTTAGCACCATGAATATCCTTTTTTGTGATCCCAACCCCTCCTCCACCTTCAGCATCCTGGGCCGTAACTACCCTATTACCGCTAACTTTAAGCGGTATTGGTTTGGACTTCACAGTCTCATATTTACCGGATTTACTATTAAAAAAGCTGAGCGACAGAGCTGGAATTTCTTTGATTCCAGCCCGCCGGGCTCGAACCGTCTGGGTAAAGGTTTTAAGCATCCCCTCTCCCACCCCAGGAGCCATTTCAACGGGCACCTTAAAGTCAGCCGTTGGCAGTTGATCCTGTAAAGGCGGTAGACTAACATTATTGGCGTAGGAACCTGCTACCTGAATCGTCAAGGTGATCGGATCACCGATCTTAACCTGGGTTGGGCTCGCAGTAGCCAGGAGGGAATAATCCCCCACCAGACCATTGAAATTGGCAGGTTTTCCCAGTTCCGGCAATGGCAAAACTGTCAGTGTCGGCGTATCAGAAGGTACAACTACGGTGCGATAAATATCCCGGGAGCGACCAAAAAAACCATCATTAAAAAAATTATTGAAAGGATCATAGGAGTTTCCATGCGTCTTACGACCAGCGAAGGCCTTAGCGGATACAGTAGCCTCCGGCAGTGCCAGTTTGCCCGGCACCAGAGGAACCAGAATACGGCTGAAAGACACCGTCAGAAAATCACGACCATTAAGGGTACCGTGGCTTTTTTGAGCCACGACCTGCCCCTTGCCCAGGGGTATCGCCAATAAATTATCGTTATTTGCCTTACTGGGGGCGGCGGGATCGGCTCGAACCGAGAACCTCTCGTCATCCAGTATGGGGAGATTGAAGTTAAAGCCCTGCACATCTTTGCCAATATACCAGGTTATGGTAAGCTTTACAGGTTCACCGACATAGCAACTTTTTTTGGCCAGCCCCAGGCGAAGTTTGAAGTCACTGGTTTCCTCCGGCGGTGTAGCAACTATCGTTACAGGCATAGTAAAATAACTACCGCTGCCAGTTTTAATTTCCAATTCAGGAATAGTTAAGTGCCCCGCTTTCTTGGGGATAAGGGCATAATTAAACACATAACCATGATGCGAGGTCTGCGACATATGGCCATTAATTATGCTGACTGAACTACTATTATTTTTTTGCCCACCTTGTGGAGTAACGGTAAAGTCCTGCAGGGCTGAAAGATCAGGGCGTTCCGGTGAATCATCGCCTTCTACTTGAATCTGCAGAATAAATGATTCTCCCACGTAAACCTGTTGATGCTCCACCACCGCCGAGACGGTAACTGCAGCCAAACTTGGCTGAGAAACCATCCCCAGAATAAGCAGAGTTAAGGCCGCCAATAAGCAAGGACTGTCCCACCAATATTTACCAATTTTTTTCAACTGCTTCATACCCGCTTCGAGATTGATTTTGTTCCTGCTGCCGCTGTATGTTATTCTGCCGTTCCTCATTCAACAAATCTGCCGCAGATTCATTACCCTGCTTACCCTTCTGCATACCAGTTTTACCCGCATTCTGCCTTTGGGGTGCTTTTTTATTTGATTTACCGGACTTTGCCGAGCTACTTTTTTTCTTACCTTTGTTGTCCTTATTTTTACCTGACTTGGTGCCTGCCTTACTATTATCGCCTTTCTTCTTATCCTTTTTTTTGTCATGTTCCTTCAGACTTTCCGCCGCCTCCTTTAATTTTTCAGCGGCCTGTTTTTGAGCTTCGGCGGCTTTGGCCGGGGCCTTTTTTTTCAAATCATCAAGAGACTTTTTCTGTTGTGCGAGAGCCTGATCTACAGCTTTTTGGGCCTTGGCCAAATCTTTATCACCGCCCTGTTTTTTCTGCTCCTTAGCCATTTTATCAGACATATCGCCCGTTTGCTTTAGTAACTTCTGCTGAGCAGAGATATCATCCCCGGCCTTGCTATCTTTCTGGTTATTTCCCGCAGATTTCTTTTTAGCCGCCTTGCTCTGACTTTTGGCCGCCATCTTCTGCTGTTTTTGAGCCATATTCTTCAGTTTCTTAGCCATCTTCTTCTTGGCTGCACGGGCCGCCTTTTCCTTAGCCTGCTGCCGAGCCATTTGTTGTTTCACCTTATGGATTTGCTGCTTAACAATTTCAATATTAATGGCGGCATTAGTCAATTTAGGATCAAGACTCATGGCCTCACGATAATAACGCAGACTGTCATTCATGCCCTGCAATGCCGCCTTAGAGTCCCCTTTCAGCTTAGAGTTAGCCGCCTTGAAGGCCGCATTCCCCTGATTAAATCGGCTTTTGCCGATGAATTTTGCGTCCCGGCCATTGGCCGCTGCCTTTTCATATGCCGCTAAAGCCCCCTGCAAATCACCCGTCTTATACAGGGCGTTTCCCAAATCGAATTGAACATAAGGTGATTCAGGATCAACTTTTGCGGCCTGTCGGTATGCCTTTAGGGACTCAGCAAACTTGCCATTCTTATAGCTGGCATTCCCCTGCGCTACCAATTGGCGGGCCGACTGCCCCCAAACCAAGGCGGGGAATAGAAGAAAAAATATGCTTAGTAATATTTTTTTGTTTAACATTATCATATACGGTTGTTAATCAGCATGTAAAGGTTTCAGGGTGTTCATGGAGCGCTTACATATCATTTCAAGCAACAGTAACAAGAAAGACGCGGCAAGAAAAATCTGAAACTTTTCTTCATATTGCCGATGAGTCGTGCTCTCCAACTCTTTTTTTGAGGCGCTTGCAATTAATTGTTGATAGACCTCACCAAGATTGATCGTACCGGTGGCAACGGGGAGATAACGGCCGCCGGGAGTAGCCTTGGCCATTTTACGAAGAGTTGCCGCATCCAGTTTTGTCCAAACCTCGTGGCCTTTGTACTTCAAAAATGACTTACGGCCCTCGGCATCGCGAATTGGAATACGACTACCGTCCTTTTCATTTCCCAAGCCGATAACGATAAGCCGCACCCCTTTATCACCCGCAGCCTTGGCGGCCTCCACCGGAAAACTGTCATGGTCTTCCCCATCCGTTATTAAAATCACATCTTTATATTGTTTGGCCTGATCGTCTAAGACCTGGCTAAGTACCGTCCGCAAGGCATCACCAATCATGGTGCCGCCTCTGTTTACCGAATTTAGGTTAATATTATTAAGGGCCATGCGGAAAAAGGCATAATCCAGGGTCAGCGGACATTTAATTACTGCGTTACCGGCGAAGGCCACCAGGCCGACTCTATCACCCTGCAACTCAGCAATAGTATCTGAAATAGCCATCTTCGCCTGCTCCAAACGGTTAGGGGTCAAATCTTCAGCCAGCATACTGCGTGATACGTCCAGCAAAAAAACCACATCCCGGCCTGAGCGTTTAATCACCACATCATGCTTGTTCCAGGCCGGTCTCGCCAAAGCAAAAATCATACTAGCCAAGGCCAGGATAACCAGGGCCGCCTGCCAGAAGGTTACCCAGGCCTTACGGGGGCGGGGAATACGAGCCAGCATCCCGGCCGCCATAAAAACACGCATGGCAGCCCGCCGCCGCCGGGCCGCATAAACAAATAGTCCCACCGTAAGCGGCAAAAGCCAAAGCAGGTACAGCATATTTATATTGTATAAATGAATATTGTTCATAATTATGTCATGGAATTTTTCTTAATACAGTACAACGCAGAACAGTTTCCAGAAGCAGCAAGATAAAAGCGGCCAGGGCAAAATTAAAAAAGTACTCCTTGTAATCAAGAAAACGAACGCTGGTAACCTCACTCTTTTCAAGTTTATCTATCTCCTGATAAACTGCCCGCAGAGCTTTAGCATCCTCGGCCATACGAAATATTCCCCCCGTCCGTTCCGCCAGGCGGGCCAAAGATTTTCGATCAACCCCATTACCAGTACGAACCATCTGGGTACCAAAAAGGGTCTTTACCTTAACCACATCATCACCGCCTACCCCAATGGTATATATCTTAATTCCCCATTTGGCCGCCAGGGCCGCCGCCTCATCGGGCAGATGTTTGCCGGCATTATTGCCACCATCAGTGAGCAGAATAATTATTTTACTTTTAATCGTGTATTTATCGGCTCTTTTCCCTGGTTCCTTGGCCAAGGCCTGCTCAGCAGTCTTTAACCGAGCGGCCGCCAGGGCAATAGCATCACCTATGGAGGTACGGTTTTCCGGGCTTTTTTGCGGCACCAATTTAATGCTATCCAAAAAACTATTTAATGGGGCATGTGCCAAGGTCAGGGGGCAAATCGTGTCGGCATAACGCGCAAAGGTAATCAAGCCAATTAAATCATTGGGTCGGCCCGGCAACGTTCCATTGCCATTGACAAACTCACCAAATACCTTTTTTACCACCGCTAAGCGACTTATATCACTACCATCAAACTTCATGCCCTGTCCCATACTGCCAGAACGATCCACCACCATTTCAATGGCGATGCCCTTATTGACCTCCTGAATTTTTTCCATTCCGGCCTGTGGTCTGGCAATGGCAACAATAATCAGGGCCAAAGCGGCCAGGCGTAAAAAAAGAGGTAAATGCACCAGGCGTCCACGCAGACCATGGCTTTTAGGCAACAGGGCCAGTGAAGAGAAGCCCAGAGCGGCCTGCCTCTTCACCCCCAGCCCCCAATAAAGCAAAAAGGGCAGAATTAACAGGGCCGTCAGGGCATAAGGATTGGCAAATCTCATCGTTTAAGCTCCAGGGACTTTGGGGAAGGAGCGGGGCTTGAGGCACCATCATCAGGCACCGGGCCCTCACCACCCGTGTCCTCAATAAATTTCCGACACAGAGTAAGGGCACTGTCAATATCATCAAGATGAGGCTGGTACTCGGCAAATTTCACCAAATCGCAATGGGTGAGAAAATCACGCAGCAGCCTCTTATGCTCAGCCCGCAAACCTGATCCAGATTTATTTGTAACGGATATTAGCGAGTGCGGGAGCAAACTTCCCAACCCAACCAGGAATTCCTCCGTGGTCTGTTCCGTAGCCCGCAGCCCCAAATGTCGTTCAATATATTGGCGGAGAATATTGGATAGTTCGGCATAAAATTGTTTCGTCATGCCCATGGCCGGTAATTTCTTGTTTCGCAAATCTTCAATAGCCCGTAATGCTGCCAAATAAGGCGGGATGGCCGGCGGCAATGGAGCCTCTTTGGGCTTGCGCCGCCGCCACAGAAACCAGATCACGGCCAAAAGAACCATCACCCCCGCCGCAACTCCTGACCATAGCAGCCAATTGACGGGCTCCGCCACAGGCGGCACAATATCTGCCAGCTTTGCCTTATCGCCAGCTACAAGTAATGATTCAACCGTTAAGGGAATTTCATCCGTGACCAATTCAATTACCTGAGCCTTGTCCTTACCTTTTTCCCAGGCCGAAACATGCAGGGGTGGCAGTTTTGTTTTCCCCGGCCCCAGCGGTTCGAGAATATAACTTTGTTGCTGGTAAATTCCTTTGGCATTCAGAGCCGGTTTCGTCTTCTTGCCACCGGCAACAGTTAAATCTCCAAAAACCTCGTCATCAGCAGCGGGCAGCTCAAAGGTATAATTTTCCGGCCCTTCCACCCGCAGTAGAAGGTGGAAGAACTGGGCGGTGTTAATTCGGTCACTATCCAGATGCAGTTCAAGTTTTATCGGTTTCTTGGCGTATTTTTTAATAATAGCGGGCTTATTTTGCTGAACAACAGCCGCTGTTTTAGATTTATCGGCCTGACAGCCAGCAACGGCCATCGCCACCAAAGCCATGAGAATTAGGAAATTTCGCCCACGGCACATAGTTTTAACGCCCACATTTTTGACCAGCCACCTCATCGTCTCAGTCTCCGCTCCCGGCGCTTGAAAAAACGTAGCAAATCATCTAAATAGGCGGCACCTTTTTGAGGTTCATCACGCAGAATAATGGGAATATGATCCACAGCTCTGGCCGCCAGCAAACAGCTTAACTCTTCCTGACGCTGCTTAGCCCCCTCTTTATACCGGGCCTGAAAGTTACGATCAGACGTATCAACTACAACCATTCTACCCGTCTCCGCATCAACAAACTGCATCAGGCCCAAAGCTGGTAAATCAAATTCCCGTCGATCATTAATGGAAATGGCGATCATATCGTGCTTACTGGCCATCAGCCCCAAGGGCTTGGCAAAATCAGGGGCCATAAAATCAGAAATCAGGAAAATTACCCCCTGCCGCCGCATAACCCTGGCCATAAAATTCAGGGCCTGAGCAATATCCGTCCCCCGCCGCCGAGGTTTATAATACAAAACCTCACGGATAATTCTTAAGACATGCGCCACCCCTTTTTTCGGAGGTATAAAAAGCTCGACTTCCGCTGAAAACAGGAGCATCCCGACCTTATCATTGTTTTTGATCGCCGAAAAAGCCAATAAGGCGCAAAGCTCGGCGGCCACCTCACTTTTCTTCTGCGACGTCGTGCCAAAGCTGCCAGAGGCAGAAATATCCACGGCGAACAATACCGTCAGCTCCCGTTCCTCAACATAACGTTTAACAAATGGATGCCCGGTGCGGGCCGTAACATTCCAGTCGATAGTGCGAATCTCATCACCCGGCTGATATTCCCGTACCTCATCAAACTCCATACCCCGACCCTTAAAAACAGAACTATACTCCCCAGCCAGGGAGGCATTAACCGCCCGGTTTGTAACTAGTTGAATATAGCGGATCTTTTTAACAAGCTCTTTGGGGATCATGGCACTGCGATGGTATCAAAAATCTGACTGATTATATCCTCAGAGGTCATCTCTTCGGCCTCAGCCTCATAGGTAATTACCACACGGTGACGCAAAACATCCATCCCAATGGTCTTCACATCCTGCGGGGTCACATAGCCACGTCCGGCGAGCAGGGCCGTGGCCTTTGCGGCCATAGCCAAAAAGATGGTAGCCCGGGGAGAGGCACCGTATTGCACCAAATTCTCCAGCTGCAAACCATATTCCGCAGGCTGGCGGGTAGCCGATACCAACTCGACTATATAATCTTCAATTTTTTCATCCATATACACCTGGGTGGATAATTGCCGGAGGCGAATAATATCATCCGGCCCCAATAAGGGGTTCACCGCCGGTTCATCTTCTCCGCCGGCGACCAAACGCAAAATCTGTTTTTCCTGGGCCTTGTCAGGATAATCTATCTTTAGTTTGAGCATAAAACGATCCACCTGGGCCTCGGGCAAGGGATAGGTTCCTTCCTGTTCAATTGGGTTTTGGGTAGCCAGAACCATAAATGGCTCAGGTAGAGGATAAGAGGTGTCACCGATCGTAACCTGGCGTTCCTGCATAGCCTCAAGCAGGGCACTTTGCACCTTGGCCGGAGCCCGATTTATTTCATCGGCCAAAATTATATTGGCAAATACGGGCCCTTTGCGAGTGGTAAACTCACCGCTCTTGGGATTATAGATCAAGGTCCCAATCAGGTCGCCGGGCAGTAAATCCGGAGTAAATTGAATGCGTTTAAAACTCGCCTGCATGGCTTGAGCCATTACGGTGACGGCCTTGGTCTTGGCCAGGCCCGGAACCCCTTCCAGAAGAACATGGTTATTACATAACATCGCAGTGAGCAAACGCTCAACCATGGTATGCTGACCCACGATAACCTTGCCGATTTCCCGGCGCACCAGATCGAGCAAGGCACCCTCTCTTGCCACTTGATCATTAATTTCCTGAACATCTATTGCCATAACAAACTCCATTTAAACTTAGGGGGTTAGTGCCTTATTGGCCTACGGGCGAACTGCTTTTTTTTAGCCACAGACACACACAGAATAACTACAAAAAACAGGTAAACGTAAAAACTTTAATTTTACGATACATGAACATAATGCCCACGGACGAGCTACTTCCCGAGTGCGTATACCATAAATGACGGCAATAAAAGTATTCCAGCTTAGCTGATTGTCAAGGGCAAAGGGGAGAAAAAAACAGGGGAACGAGGGAACGAGGAAAATACGCTATTGCAATCGGTATCGGTATCGGTATCGCAAGCAGGAGCGTGGAAACGAGGAAAGCGTGGGAACAAGGAAATGCAGGGGCAGACCTATGTGTCTGCCCTTAATCTTGCACCACCTCTTCTTCATCAGGAAAGCAACAGATAATCATAGCCCTGTTTACGGTAAAAAATTTGTATTCGGCATGTTCACCATTAGTAAATATAACATGGGCATCAGTCACCGCCAGAAAGGGGCTGTCTTGAGTATTACGATTCAACAAGTCGGTAAGCCGCAGACTGTGAGGCGGATGAAAATAGCCCCCAATTCTGGTGCCATCCGCCAAAATTACCTTCACCAGAGTTGGCGTTGTTTTGACCTTCTGGTAGATAATCTTTTTACCTTGTAATGGGGTACTCGTATCTCTATCTGCCATAACAACCTCACTTTTTATTATGCATTCCCACGCAGAGGAGCGTGGGAATGAGGGAAAATTGATTTATTGGCGTATTATCGGTAGAGACGCAATGCATTGCGTCTCTACCGCGTGGGAATGCATATCTGTGTGACGAACATTTTATTACGAGACCATCATAAATCAAACATTTCACGAACCAGATTAATTTTATTCTGCTGAACATTTTTACTGGCCTCAGATTTCAAATAAAGGGTTGGATGATGAAGGATTTTGTTACCTATAGCCGTAGCCATGACCTCTATGGCCTTGAGCTGTTTGGGGGTCAAGTCTGGTAAATGAGCCAAAGTTTTATCAAGCTCAATTTGCTTAATTGTTTCAAGCTTATCTCGCAAAGCGACAATCGTCGGTTTAACCGCCAACCCTTCCATCCAGTGCTCGAATTTAATCACCTCTTCTTGCACAATCCGGCCGGCACTGTCTGCTTCCTTCTGGCGCTCCGATTTATTAACCTCAACAACATCCGCCAGATTATCGATATCATACAGATAAACATTATCGAGATTATTAAGTTCCGGATCCAGATCACGAGGCACGGCAATATCAATTAAAAACAACGGGCTATTCATGCGCTGCCGCATGATTGGTTTAACCTGCTCTTTTAGGAGAACCAGATCAGTAGCCCCTGTGGAGCTAATGAGAATATCAATATTTTCCAGCTGCGGGACAAACTCCGCCAGAGACACGGCCCGCCCGTTAAAGCGATGAGCCAACTCAACGGCATTAGCTAAGGTTCGATTAGCAACAACCACCTCTTCAATCCCCTGCGTCAAGAGATGCTCTGCTGCCAACTCGGCCATTTCACCGGCACCCAGGAGCATAACCCTTTTATGTTCAAGACTTCCAAAAATTTTCTTGGCAAGCTGCACCGCCGCAAAACTTATAGAAACAGCGTTGCCGCCAATATTGGTTTCCGTTCGCACCCGCTTGGCAACGGAAAAAGACTTATTGACAAATCTATTTAGAATAGCCCCGACTGTCTTATTTTCAACGGAATCACGATAGGCCTTTTTTAGCTGCCCAAGGATTTGCGGCTCACCAACAATCATAGAATCCAAGCTGGATGCTACCGAAAACAGATGATGGATCGCCTCTTTACCAGTATAAGTATAACTATATTTTTGGGCTTCCTCGTCAGTGAGATTGCTCCGGGAAAATAGATATTGGCGCACTAATTTGGCAAATTCATCAGAACCATCTGTGGCGCAAATTACCTCTACCCGATTACAGGTACCTAAAAAGCAACATTCCCGACAGCCCGGTAGTTGCTGAATTGTTACCACCGGCTCTTCACAATCGCCCTTATGAGCAAGTTTCTCTCGAATTTCAACCGGGGCCACCTTGTGATTCACCCCAACTATCATTAAGCTATCAGCCAGCATATGAGTGAACCCCTCCGAGTAAATATGAGACACCCCAGAGTGTAAAAAGAGCCGCTCCAAAGCCAATTATAGAGATAATTGCCGCCCTGCGCCGCCGCCACCCCAAGGTAAACCTGAAATGCAACAAAGCAGCATAAATAAACCAGGTAATCAGCGACCAGGTTTCTTTAGGATCCCACTGCCAATATGTTCCCCAAGCCTGCTTGGCCCAGATAGAACCGGTAATAATTCCCAAAGTCAAAAGGGGGAAGCCTACGGTAAGACAATGTTGATTTAGATTATCAAGCGCCTCCAATGACGGCAGCCGTTCATAAAAAATCCCAAAGCGTTTTGCCTTGATCTCATTTTCCTGTAACAAATACATAATTCCACCGCAAAAGCCCATAGCCAGGAAGGCATCGGCGATAAGTGCTATCGAAGCATGAATAGGTAACCAATGACTGCGCAGAGCCGGGGGCAGCGGAATGACTTCCTGAGGTGAAATAGCCGCAATGCTCATCAGAATAGTAATCAACACACTGACAAAAGTGCCGAAGTTTTTTACCTGATAGCGCCAGCGGAAGGACAGAAATCCCCAGGTAATTGACCAGGCAAAAAAAGATACCGCCTCATGCATATTAGTAATAGGGGTATGCCCTGCCGCCAGATAGCGGGCCACAAGATTTGCCGTATGCAGAAGCCCGGCACCAACCAGAATTGCCCGAGCCAGTGTTCTGATATATTTTTTCTGATTGGCAAAATATACCACATAAAAGACGGTGGCTAAAATATAGACAAAAAGCGTTAAATGAAACAATAATGCCATTAGGAACTCCTAACCCAGATAAACTGGAAATAAAATTATCGCCAAGATACTAAAAAGTTACCTGTAAACTTAGTAACTTCTTCAAAACTGCTGGTAATAAAATGTTCATCACGCAGATATGCATTCCCACGCAGGAGCGTGGGAACGAGGAAACAAGTACAGACTTAATCTCGTTCCCACGCTCCTGCGTGG
>Ga0114931_10007622_pt1 | contig 13211 bp, 9 predicted proteins | sample 2SBtaG_FD_89579 | JGI IMG/M metagenome (GOLD analysis project Ga0114931, IMG submission 89579) | Deep subsurface microbial communities from Kolumbo volcano to uncover new lineages of life (NeLLi) - 2SBTROV14_V59a metaG | ecosystem: Environmental > Aquatic > Marine > Volcanic | place: Kolumbo... | reverse complement strand
ATATCTATACATTACAGCAACTCTAGGATCAGATTTATTGTAGTTAGGACCTGTTTGCGTAACTGTGTTATTTTTAAATGTAATGTTATTTCCATTTAGATCAACGCTAAAATCACTTTTAGCCCCGCCATTATTGTTAAATGTAAAGCCGTCTATCACAATATTGTTTTTGCTTATATTAGCCAAAGATCCAGAGCCTGTTATAGTGGCTTTTCCCGCAGCCTTATAAGTAATAGGGTTATTATTATTTCCTGAGTTAGAAGGGTTAATAGGCGTTGTGTAATTACCAGAAGATACACAGATTACATCACCAGCTTTTGCATTATTATTTGCACTTTGTAATTGTGAGTTATTACCCACATTTATAGTACAGGCAAATACTTTAGGTGATATAAAGAAAAAACAACTAACAACAATGAACAGTATTTTTTTAGACATTAAAGTTATTATATATTAAAAAATAAAAGTTACCACATCTAACTATTCTACTGTTGTGACCGATGCAAGTGAGTCTTTTTCTCCCACCCTCATTAATCTAACACCTTGTGTGTTTCTAGATAAAACCGGAACTCTAGCAAGATCAATTCTTATTACCTGCCCTTGTGCACTTGAAAGTAATAAGTCACCTTTGGACCCAACGATTAAACTATCAACAAGATTTCCTGTTTTAGCTGAAACTTTAGCACTTATAACACCTTTTCCACCTCTATTTTGTACAGTGTAATTTGTTACATTTGTACGTTTCCCATATCCTTTTTGTGAAACTGTTAAAATGTACCGGTTCTCTTTTTCACTATCTACACCCTCTGCATTAATTACAAAATCTTCTTTTGAAAGTTTTATACCTCTTACTCCTGTTGCTGTTCTTCCCATTGGTCTTAAATTACTTTCTTTAAATCTAATTGCCTTTCCTTTACTTGTTGTAACTACTATTGTTTCGTTCCCTTTGGTAAAGTCAACACTGACTAATTTATCTTCGCCCTTAAGATTTATTGCAATAATTCCATTTTGTCTAATATTTTCAAACTCGCTAGCCTTAGATCGTTTTGCAACCCCCCCTGCTGTTATAAAGGTTACGTATTTAAGTTTTTTAATATCTTCTGCAGTTACAAACTTACTTACTTTTTCGTTTTCTCCTAAGTTTAAAAGGTTAACAACATTTGTACCCTTAGCAGTTCTACTACTTTCTGGAATATCCCAAACCCTCTTTTTAAATACACGCCCTGTGTTTGTAAAAAATAGAATGTCATCATGAGTGTTTGCAAAAGCAGTGTCTTTTATTACATCTCCTTCTTTTGTACTCATTCCTTTTAGTCCTTTTCCTCCCCTACCCTGGTTTTTGTAAGTAGTTGCTTTTAAGCGTTTTATATAACCTGCTTTGGTAATTGTTACTATATTTTCTTCATTAACTATTAAGTCTTCTTCGCTAAACTCACCAATTTTACCTTTAATTACTTTTGTTTTTCTTTTATCTCCAAAAGTTTCTTTTAGTTGTAAAAGCTCATCTTTTACTACTTTTAATATTTTTTCTGGTGAGGATAATAGGGTTTTCATTTTATCAATCTGATTTAAGATATCTTTTAATTCATTTTCAATCTTTTCTCTTTCAAGCTGTGCCAGTCTTCTAAGTTGCATTTCCAAAATTGCATTTGCTTGAATATCTGTTAAATCAAATTTCTTCATCAAATTTGTTCTAGCTTTTGGAGTGTCTTTTGATTTTTTAATTGTTTCTATAACTTCGTCAATATGGTCTAAAGCAATTTTTAAACCTTGTAAAATATGTTCTCTCTCTTGAAGTTTTGCTAAGTTATACTCGCTTCTTCTAATAACAACTATTTGCCTATGCCTTATAAATTCTTCTACTATCATCTTTAAGGTCATCAGCTTTGGTTCATTATTTATTAAAGCTACAAAATTACAGTTAAAATTTTGCTGAAGATCTGTTTGTTTATAAATTGCATTTAATATTTTTTGAGGCCTGCCTGTACTTTTTACTTCTATAACTACTCTGATTCCATCTTTATTACTTTCATCTCTAATATCACTTACACCCTCAATTTTTTTGTTGCGAACTAAATCAGCAATTTTACTTACAAGTTTTGATTTAATAACTTGGTAAGGAAGCTGTGTAATTATTATTTTAAATTTCCCACCTTTAACTTCTTCAATTTCTACAACACCACGCATGGTTATCCTACCTTTACCGGTACCGTAAGCCTGAAGAACATCTTGTTTGTTATAAATAATTCCACTAGTTGGAAAATCTGGTCCTTGTATATGCTCAACCAGCTCTTCTACATTTATAGAGCTTTCAAAAACTGGGACCTGTCTTTCAACCAAAGTTTCCTGTCTTTTTTCCATTTCCTTATTGCTTTCAAAAGGCTTTTTTGGGCTTGGAAGTTTAATATTATTTTTTTTATCAGGCTCATATTTTTCAATAGCTGCAACATGTGCATCAACCACCTCGCCTAAATTATGTGGCGGTATGTTTGTGGCCATACCTACAGCAATACCTGTTGATCCATTTAGTAGTAAATTTGGGATACTTGCAGGAAGTAGCGTTGGTTCCATTACATCGCCTGAAAAGTTAGGCATAAAACGAACTGTTTCTTCTTCAATATTCTCAAGCATCTTATTGGTTATTTTTGCAAGCCGTGCTTCTGTGTAACGCATAGCTGCCGGAGGATCACCATCTATACTTCCAAAGTTACCTTGACCGTCAACTAAAGGATACCTAAGTGAAAAGGTTTGGGCCATTCTAACCATAGCCTCATACACACTGCTATCTCCGTGTGGGTGGTAAGCTCCAAGTACTTCTCCTACAGTGTTAGCACTTTTTTTATGGCTGGTTCCAAAAACAATCCCCTTTTTATACATTGCATATATTATTCTTCTTTGAACTGGTTTTAAACCATCTCGAACATCTGGAAGGGCACGCCCAACAATAACACTCATAGCATAGTCAATATAAGATTTTTGCATTTCCTCAACTATTGTTACGCGTTTTATACCTTTAACATCATCTACCTTGCTATTTTCTTCAGTATTTTCTGGTTCTAGTATTGTGTTTGTTTCATCCATTTTTAACTAAATAAAAAATTTACAAAGCGCAATTTTCAAAGAATTACTAATTTAAAAAATTTAAAATTAGTTTTTTTAACTCTTGAAAAAAAGAAAATTATTTATTTCTTAAATTTATTTTTATATTCATTCATTGCTTCTTCAATAAGCTTGTAAGCTTCTTTTGGTCCTAAAAAATTTCCTACCTTTACTGTTCCAGGGCCAGTCTGTGCATGTTTATAAGTTTCAAAAAAAGTTACTAAATCTTTCTTTTCCCACTCTCTTAAATCATTAACAGTTTTTACACAATCATATCTTGGATCCTTGTCATTTACAGTAATAATTTTATGATCCTGCTCATTGTTATCTATCATTTCCATAACACCAATAACTCTTCCTTTAACCATTGTTCCTGGCATTATAGTTCCACTTGTAAATACAACAGCATCAAGCGGGTCACCATCGTGCTTGTTCCAAGTTTGTGGGACATCACAGTATGTTAGTGGGTAATGTACTGGCCCATATAATACTCTATCTACCTCTAGTACTCCAAGTTTATGGTTATATTCATATTTTACAAAATCACCTTTTTTAATTTCTACAATTAATCTTAAAACTTCTGGGGCTTTATCTTGTGGTATTGAGTGAAAGAAATTGTCTGACATATTTAATGTTATATTTTAACTAAAATTAAGCTTAAAGTTAAAACTGTTAATAAATTTAATAAGTTGTTTTCTAAATAAGTGTAAGCTAAGTTGTAATTTGTTGTGTTTCCCCTAAGTTCAAAATTATTTTTAATAAACATATATCCTACTATCCCAAACAAAAAAGATCCAACACCTTCTATCCCTCCTAAATCAAGAATTAAATAACTAATTAACGTTCCTATTGCAATCATAATGATGCTATAAGTACTTGATAAGTTAAACTTTCTTAAAAATGTGTGGGTAGCATCTTTAATGTCTGCCAAAAACATTATTAAAAACATTCCAAAAATTAACATTAATAAGTAATCCACATTTGCAATATTAAGACGTGCAATTATTCCTTTGCTTGAAAGACTAAATAATGCCATTAATATTAAGTATATATTAACTATAAATACGTAAATATTTGTTATTCTAAAGCTTACTTCTATTTGTTTTTCATCTAAAAATAGGTTTGGTAAAAATAATACTAAAGAAATAGAGCTTGCCATTACTCCAATGTATTTACTTATTGTCCATGGCCAGTAAAGCATTAATAAAAGGGGTACACTTACATAAACCAAAGTTTGTAATGTTCTTTTAAATTTAAAATTTTTATTACTAGTAAATTTTACAAAGGCGCTAACAATTAAGACCCCACCTGCAGAACACAAGATAGGAATTACAATATTATGCAAACCAATCTCAACAAATGACTTATACAAAACACCAATTGTTACGCCAGTAATTGCCAAAAATAAAATGTTTGAGTACGAAACAACATCTAGTCTGTTGTAAAGTATCTTTTTAATTGTTATTTGAACTAGGGGTATAAATACAACAAGACCAACTATTCCTGTATAAACCAACATATCGTCTAATTTATTTTGTCCTCTAATATCTTGAATCAGTAATTGGTAAAAATAGAAGAGCGAAAACAATACTTGGTTAATACTTGTAATCCTAATAATTTCTTGAAGATCAACTAAAGTTGATTTTTCGATAGCTTTTGTTTCGTTACTTGTAAAGTAGTTACCAAGCATAAACCCCGCTATTGTGCTACCAAGTAAAAACCCAACAACCTCATATGTTCCCGAATATACAAAACCCAAAATTAAAGGAATTAAAAGTACAAGAGTAATAAGTATTGGGTACTTTTTAATTATATTTTTAATAACTACAAAACCTACTGTAGAAATAAACCCAACTGTAAAAAATATTCCAGCATCAATATTTAAAAATATTGATAGATAAGCGGATAAAAATATTAACGAGTAAGTTAAATCACTTTTTAAAATTTTCTTAACAAGTTTTTTCATATTTATAAATCTAAATCAGCAAGTTTGGCGTGTGTTTGAATAAACTTTTTTCGTGGGGCAACTTCGCTTCCCATTAAAATATCAAATACATCCTCTGCTTTTTGTAAATCTTGTATTGTTACTTGTTTTAAAGTTCTGGTTTCGGGATTCATTGTAGTATCCCAAAGCTGAGTTTCGTTCATTTCTCCTAAACCTTTAAACCTTAAAACCTTAGCGCTTCCGCCCATTTCTTTTATTAATTTATCTCTTTCTTCTTCTGTATAAACATATTCTACCTTTTTTCCTTTTTGAACTCTAAATAATGGTGGTTGAGCTAAAAATAAGTTACCACTTTCGATAATAGGTTTAAGTTGTCTGTAAAAAAACGTTAAATAAAGGGTTTGAATATGGGCTCCGTCTACATCAGCATCAGTCATAATTACTATTTTATGATATCTAAGCTTATCAATATCAAAAGTTTCTCCTATTCCTGTACCAATTGCTATAACAATATCTTGAAGTTTTTCTGTACTTAATACTTTATCTAGTCTGTGTTTTTCTACATTAAGTACTTTTCCAAAAACTGGTAAAATCGCCTGAGTGTGTCTGTCCCTCCCTTGCTTTGCTGGTCCTGCGGCACTGTCCCCCTCTACTATATAAAGTTCTGATTCTGCAGGTATTTTACTAGCACAATCAGCAAGTTTTCCAGGAAGACTTGTTGATTCTAAAGCACCTTTTCTTACAACTGTATCTCTGGCTGCTTTTGCAGCAAGCCTTGCTCTTTGTGTTAACAAAGCTTTATCAATAATTGCATTTGCCTCTTTTGGGTTTTCTTCAAGATAAGTTGTAAATGCTTTTTTAAAAACATTTTCTACAGCACTTCTAGCACTTGGTGTTCCAAGTTTTTCTTTAGTTTGACCCTCGTACTGTATTCTGTCTGCATCAATTTTAACATTAATTAGTGCCGTTAAACCTTCTTTTAAATCGTCTGCAGTAAGTGATTTCTCACCTTTTAAAAGTTGTTTATCTTTTGCGTAATTATTAAGTGCTCTGTTTAAAGCAATTTTAAAACCAGTAACATGGTGTCCGTGATGTGGGGTTATAATATTATTTGCAAAAGAAATTAAATTTTCGCTGTAGCTATCTGTGTATTGAAGAGCAACTTCAACTTCCATATTGTCACTTTCACCAACAACATGAAAAACATTAGTTAGAGTTTTCTTAGTTTTATTTAAATCTTTAATATAAGACTTTAACCCACCTTCAAAATAATATGCTGTATGAAAACCAGTTCTTTCATCTAAAATTTCAAAATGAAGACCCGCTACAAGGTATGCAAAACTTTTACACTTTGCTGTAATTTCACTTGTTTCAAATGCTACTGATTCAAATATCTGCTTATCAGGCCAAAATTTTACTGTCGTACCTGTTTGTGTGTTTAAAAATTCTGGATTATCAGAAATAGTTTTTTCATTAACAATTTTTAGTGGTGAGATAGGTTCCCCTCTTTTGTATTCTTGAAAATGTACTTTTCCAGCCTGTTTAACCCAAATTTGCATTTTTGTAGAAAGTGCATTTGTAACACTTAAACCAACACCATGTAAACCCCCACTTACTTTGTAACCGTTTCCCCCAAACTTACCCCCAGCATGAAGCTTGGTTGCTGCAAGTTCTAGGGCGCTAACTCCGTACTCTTTTTTAATTTGCACCGGAATTCCTCTTCCGTTATCACATACGGTAAAACTTCCATCTTTTCCAATTGTTACTTTAATGTTTGTTGCATAACCATTTAGCGCTTCATCAACACTGTTATCTATCATTTCTTTAGCTAAATGGTGAAGTCCTGTGATATCGGTAGAACCAATATACATTCCAGGTCTTTTTCTTACGGCCTCTAAGCCCTCTAAAACTTGAATTTGGTCTTCGTTGTAAGCATTATCAATAGGTTTTTTGTCCATAGCGTGTCAAATTATATACTTATTTTGTCAAAATTTAAAAGAAGTTTGGGAATTCCAATCTTACTGTATACACCTTGATTATACCATTTTTTTGTATCGTTTTAAATAACTAAATTGCCTTTTAAAGGGAAAAAACTAGGTTACCTGTTTTTTAGAAAGCTGTGAGTGAAAATCACATATAAATACATTAGTGCAAGTTACCTTTTTACCTACCACCCAGTACTGCTAATTATTATTAAAACTATCTATTGCTTTTATTATAAGGTACATAACTTGAATTTCAGTATTTAGCGGAACTTTGTTTTGTCTTCCTTTAGTAATATAAAGCTCTTTGATTACAAATTTAATATAGGGATTTGTTTTAACTAAGTTGGCAAGTACTATTTCTAAATTGTCATAAATTTCCTCACTGCTATATTTTTTACAAACACTTGGTATTTGTCCAATCTCGCTTGTTTTAATTATGCTTTCAAGAATTTTTACAAGTTCATCATTTTGTGCACGTTTTATAGTTAAATTTACAACTTGTGTTCTAGATATTATTGTTTCTAAAAGATTTAAACTTGATTTTACCTGAAGAAAAATACCTGCCCTGCCCTCCTCTAGAGTTTTTAAAAAAGTATTTTGCGCAGAAACTGTAGCTGTTTCAAAGTTAAAAATTACTAGGTATTTTTGTTTTAAATTTAGTGGCTTAGTTGCAAGCTTTTTAATTAAGTTTCTGATATCTTCTACCTTTACTTGTTTTTCATCTAAAATTACGATGTCCTGATTTTTATCAAGGTTCGCACTTGTTTCTTCTATATTTACAATATCGTTTTTAATGTAATCTAAAGCTTCTTGTTTTTTATTTGTTACTAATAGTTTTGGCATCTTGTTTTAAAAGTTTTACAAATTGTAATATAATGATCTAAAGTTTAATACTTCTGTCCCTTATGAATAATACCAGTAAAAACTTAGAGGATATACTTTTTGAAGAAAAAAAGCTTACGGCAGACCAGCTTAGTGCAATTAGAATAGAAAGCGCTAATACTGGTGCTAGTGTTGAATCTATAATCAGAGACCGAGGTTTAATTAAAAACCTTGACTTGGCAAAAGCAAAAGCAGCCACACTTGGAAGTGAGTATGTTGATTTAGATCAGGTAACTATTCCAAGTGAGGTTTTAGACCAAGTAAGCCAAGACTTAGCCAAAAAATACATGGCTGTACCATTTGATTTAAAAAATGGAACTATCCACTTGGCAATGGCTGATCCCTTGGATCTTCCAACTATCGAGTTAATTGAGCGAAAAACGGGGTTAAAAGTAAAGCCTTATCTTTCGCTTCCAGAATCTATTCAAAATGCAATTGTTAATCAGTACGGAAAAAGCATTGGTAAGGATGTTAGTGAGGCTTTGGGGGACATTGATACTCCAGCAACAAAACTTGAAGAAAACATTAAGGATGTAAAAGAGGTTGAAGGGATTGTTCAAGATAGCAGTGTTGCAAGAGTTGTAAGCATAATTTTGGAATATGCTGTAAAGGTTGGGGCAAGTGATATCCATATTGAACCTGGTGAGAAAAATACAAGGGTTAGATACAGGATAGACGGCGTTCTGCAAGAAAAACTTAGTAAAATTCCAAAATCTAGCCATGAATCAATTGTTGCACGTATTAAAATTTTGGCTAACTTAAAAATCGATGAAAAACGAAAACCTCAAGACGGTCGTTTTCCTATTGAAATTTCAGGTCAAAGAGTAGATTTAAGAATTTCAACCTTACCTACTATTTTTGGTGAAAAGGTTGTTATTCGTTTACTTAAAGACGAAGGCAATGTTTTAAAACTCCCTGATTTAGGTTTAAGAGGTGTGGCTTTAAAAAACTTTGAAAAAGCATTACTAAAACCAAACGGAATTATTCTTGTTACTGGTCCTACAGGTAGTGGTAAAACGTTAACCTTGGCAACTGCTCTTCACAAAATAAATAGTGCTCGTATAAACATTATGACTTTAGAAGATCCGGTTGAAATTAGAATTCCAGGAGTTAATCAAGTGCAAGTAAATAATGCCGCTGGGCTAACCTTTGCTAATGGTTTAAGATCCTTTTTAAGGCAGGATCCTGATGTAGTAATGGTTGGGGAGATTCGAGACAATGAAACAGCTAGTCTTGCTGTGCAAGCAGCCTTAACTGGTCACTTAGTTTTAGCGACACTTCACACAAACAGTGCTGCAGGTGCCGTTCCAAGGCTTTTAGATATGAATGTAGAGAGCTTCCTACTTTCTTCTACTTTAAATGCAATTTTAGCTCAAAGGCTTGTTAGAAAAGTTTGCCCTTATTGTAGGGAACGTGTAGAAGCTCCGCCAAGTGCTGTTAAGGATATTAAAGAAAGTTTAGGTCCTCTTTATTCAAAAGATCTTTTATCATTAAATAACAAAGTTCCCTATAAAGGTGGTGATAGTGAGGATGCTAAGAATCAGGTAAAGGAATACGAAAAAGAGGTAGAGAATTTAGAACTAGATAAACCAACAACCCAAAGTGAATCTAATAAATTTTATTTATATAAAGGTAAAGGTTGTGAAAAATGTGATAACTCTGGTTATAAGGGGAGAGTTGGTATTTTTGAAGTATTAGACGTAACAGAGAAAATTGGTACCTTAATTACTCAGTCCCCTACTACAGATGAAATAAACGACGAAGCTGTGTCAAACGGAATGATAAGCTTAATCCAAGATGGTTACATGAAAGTTTTAGAAGGTTTGACAACGCTTGAGGAGGTTTTAAGGGTTGCAGATGATTAAAACTGATTGTGAAAGTTCTTATTTAATGTTAATTTTAAGTTCAGGTAATATAAAAGTAAATCTGACCACACTAAATTTTGGAGATTTATTTTATAAATTACTTTAATGCCGTTTAAAACAAAATTGTAAATTAAATTATTTAAAAATTAATTTTGTTTTGTTAAGGTAGGACTGCTCATATGGAAATAAATGTTAAACAGCTTTTTGAAAAAACCGTTGATGCTAAAGCTAGCGACTTACACTTAACTGTTGGCCTACCCCCAATGCTTAGAGTTTCGTCCGTATTAAAGCCTATGGTAGGGTATGCTCCTTTATCTAGTGATAATATTGAAAAAGTATTAACACAACTTTTAGATGAAAAACAATTAGAACTTTTTCATAAAAATAAAGAGTTTGACTTTAGTTTTTCACTTGGAGAAAGGTCTAGGTTTAGGTCAAATGCTTTTTACCAAAAAGGGTATGTAAGCTTAGCTTTTAGATCTATCCCTTTTAATATTCCAACTATAGATTCTCTTAACTTACCAAGTATATTAACTGAATTTGCAAAGCTTCCTAGGGGATTTGTATTAGTAACAGGTGCTACAGGTCATGGTAAATCCACTACACTTGCTGCAATGATCGACTTCATTAATAAAAATAGAGCAATCCATATTATTACTGTTGAAGATCCCATTGAGTATGTTTTTGAAAACGATAAAAGTATTATTCAACAACGAGAGATGAACCACGATACACTTAGTTGGAAAAATGCTTTAAAATCAGTTTTAAGAGAAGATCCAAACGTTGTATTGGTTGGTGAGATGCGAGACTACGAAACAATTAGTAGTGCCGTAACAATTGCAGAAACAGGTCACCTTGTTTTTTCAACCTTACACACAAACACAGCTGCTCAATCAATTAACAGGCTTATTGATGTTTTTCCAGAAACTGAGCAAGCACAGGTACGTTCACAACTTGCAGATACTTTAGAAGGTATTATTTCTCAAAGATTGATTCCTAGTATTGACGGTGGTGTTGTCCCTGCTGTTGAAATTTTGCTTGCAAACAATGCTGTAAGAAATAGTGTTAGAGAAGGCAAAACTCACTTAATAGATAATATTATTGCAACAAACCTTGAGTCTGGCATGATTTCATTAGAAAGGTCGCTTGCAGATCTTGTTAACCAGGGTAAGATTTCATTAGATACTGCTTTAAGCCAAACACTTAAGCCCAACGAAGTTAAAAGGTTAGTAAAGAGAAATGCCTAAATATAATTATTCTGCAAAAAATTCTAAAAATGTAGATGTAAAAGGACTTGTAGAGGCTGATAGCAAAAAAATTGCAGTATCTCTTTTAAAAGATAGGGGTTATATTGTTTATTCTTTATCTGAGCAAAAATCTAGTCTTTTGAATTTTAACTTTAGCAAAGTATCTGATGGTGAAAAAGTTAATTTTACTCAAAACCTAGCAACAATGGTTGGCTCTGGTTTGCCTTTGGTTCAGTCACTAGATATTTTGGTAAACCAAACTAAGTCCAAAAAAATGAAGCAGGCTGTTATGTCTATTTTAAAGGATGTTGAGGCCGGTACTTCTTTGTCTGATGCATTAAGTAATTTTCCAGATATTTTTGGAAATAATTATATTTCACTTGTAGAGGCTGGTGAGGCAAGTGGTAAGCTTGATGAGGTTTTAAAAAGACTTTCTTCAACTTTAGATAAGCAAAGACAGTTTAAAAGCAAAGTCAAATCAGCAATGCTTTATCCTGCAATTGTGACAGCTGTGATGATTATTGTTATAACAATTTTAATGGTTTTTGTTGTTCCAAAGCTTATAGATATGTATGAAAGTTTTGATATTGAACTTCCTTTGCCAACTAGGGTTATGATTGGATTTTCAAACTTTGTAAGTCATTTTTGGTATATTCTCTTAGGTATGGGTTTTGGCCTTTATATTGCCTATAAAAAATATAAACAGACTCCAAATGGCCAGATGGTAATTGGTAGAATAACTTTTAAAACACCTGTTTTTGGACCAATACTTCGTGAGAGAGATTTAACAGAGTTTACTAGGTCTCTTGCACTTTTAAATGCCAGTGGTGTTTCTATTGTTGATAGTTTGGCTATAACTATAGATGCTGTTTATAACCCTGTTTATAAAACTGCTATTACAAAATTTGTAGAGGATGTTAAAAAGGGAGGTGCCTTATCACAATCAGTACGGGGTGATAAAAACTTTCCGCAAATAATTTCAGAAATGTTAAAGGTTGGTGAAGAAACTGGTAAAACTGATGAGGTTTTGCTTAAGGTAAGTAAGTATTTTGAAGAAGAAGCAGATAGAAAAATTGCAGGTTTAACTACTGCCATTGAGCCTATAATTATTGTTATTTTAGGTGTAATTGTAGGTGGTTTGATTATTAGTGTTATCACGCCAATTTACAAACTTACTAACCAATTTTAATAAGTTAAGTAAAAATATTTACAAAATTTTAGGAGGTGAAAGCTATGAAAAAAACAAATAAAAAAGGTTTTACACTTATTGAGCTTTTAATAGTTATTGTCATTATAGGTATTTTAGCCGTAGCTGTGTTAAGCGCTATTAATCCAATTGAGCAAAGAAACAAAGGAACAGACACTGTTTTGCGAAGCGACTCTGCCGAATTTTTAAATGCAGTAGAAAGGTACTACGCAAGTAATGGTGTGTACCCTTGGGATGCCCTAAGCTCCCCTGTCTCACTTCCAGCTCCTGGAACTGAAGGAACATTAGTAAGTACTTTAACTACAGTATTTGATGAACTTGAAGATTCTGGAGAGTTAAAGCCGGAATTTAGACGTAGAGACTCTTTAAAAATGTTAAGGGTTTGGCAAGATTCTGCAAGTAATTTAGTAAGGGTTTGTTTTACACCAAAATCTAACACTTTTGCTACAGCTAAGGATGTTAGTTATTATGATAACTACGGGAGTCTAGTAACAACAACTGATTGTCCTGCATCTGGCCCCTCGGCTAGTTGTCAAAGATGTATCCCAGAGTAATTATTAAATTGAAAATTAAATTTGTAAGGGGGTGAGACATATGAAAAGAAATAAAAAAGGTTTTACACTTATCGAACTTTTAGTCGTTATTGGTATTATTGCTGTTTTAGCAGGAGTAGTCGTTGTAGCTTTAAATCCGTTAGAACGTATTAAAGAAAGTAGAGATAGTAAACGACTACAAGATATTCAGGCTGTTAGACAAGCCGTTGATATAGCTTTAGCAGATAGCGAGGTTACACTTGGTGGTGATGCTACTACTCACGCTACAGGAAATTCTAAAACGGATGGTGTAGCTATTGCTACAGGTTGGGTTAAAGTAACAACCGTTACAGGTGCTACTGGTTTTGCTAAATACATGCCACTTCTTCCTCAAGACCCTCAAGGTGCTACAACTGGCGAAAGCGGTTATGCTTGGGAAAGTGATGGT
>Ga0114931_10007621_pt1 | contig 13213 bp, 21 predicted proteins | sample 2SBtaG_FD_89579 | JGI IMG/M metagenome (GOLD analysis project Ga0114931, IMG submission 89579) | Deep subsurface microbial communities from Kolumbo volcano to uncover new lineages of life (NeLLi) - 2SBTROV14_V59a metaG | ecosystem: Environmental > Aquatic > Marine > Volcanic | place: Kolumbo... | reverse complement strand
CGACTACGACCAGCAGGGCACTACCGCGCTGACTCTAAACGCCAGCAACAACGGCGACGGTGACTTCACGGCATTGGGCACCAGTGCGCAAAGCGGCCTATCGGCCAGCACCGAGTGGGTGAGCATAACCGCCGGCAGCGAGGACTTACACCTCAATAGCGGGGCCACCAGCGTCGGCAACGGCAGCGACCGGGCGACTACGCCGACCGGTGTCGAGATCGACATCGACGGGTACGACCGGGACGCCGGTGGGGACGTATGGGACATAGGAGCCGACGAGCAGGGTAAGCCAGCCGGTAGTACGACCTTCACCCAATCGGTAGCCGGTAGCGTCACACCATCCGGTGCGTTGGCCAGTAAGCCGGAGGTCGCGGTCGCTGGCGGCGTCACACCATCCGGTGCGCTGACACGCCAGCCGGAGGTCGCGCTGGCGGGATCGGTAACGGCGAGCGGTACGGTGGCCACCACGTCGGTGATGACCAAGGCGGTGGCTGGCAGCGTGACACCGACCGGCGGGCTGGTGTCACGGGCTGGGAGGAAGCTGGCTGGTAGCGTGGCGCCGGTGGGCGCGTTGGCGGCCACTGTCATGCTGGCGGTCGCCGGCAGCGTCACGCCGATAGGTACACTGGCCACCCAGCCCCAGCATGCACTCGCCGGCAGCGTGACACCTAGCGGCAGCCTGACCGCCACGGCCGTCAAGACTATCACGCTGGCCGGGTCGGTTACGGCGACCGGCAGCTTGACACCCAAGGCACTGATAGGGCTGGCTGGAGCGGTCACCCCGACCGGGACGCTGACCCGGCTGCCGGCGATAGGGCTCACCGGCAGCGTGACGCCCGGCGGGGTGCTGACTCCAATCAAGTCTGGTACGCCGGCGATAACACTCAGTGGGTCGGTGACACCGGCCGGCGGGCTGACGCTGGTGGCGCACTGCGTACTGGGTGGCAGTGTGACACCGGCCGGTGGGTTGACAGCGGAACCACGGCTGGTGCTGGCGGGATCGGTAACACCCACCGGGTCGGTGGTGCCGGTACGCGCCACCACGCTCGCCATCGGTGGCAGCGTAACCCCGTCCGGTACGCTGGGGCTCCGGGCTATACAGGTGTGTGGTGGGTCGGTCACGCCGGCCGGTGTCCTGAGCGCACTGGTGACGGTATCGTTCGGTGGTAGCGTGACCCCGAGCGGGACGCTGACGGCAGTGAATCCGTTGGCGGGCTGGCTGGAGTACGAGGTCAGCATGGTCCCCGCAGTCCGGTATGATGTGGCGCTGGTGCCGGCCCTTGCCTGTGATGTGGTGCTGGTGCCGGCCCTTGCCTACAACGTGACGATGCACAGCGCCTAAACGCGCCGAAAGGGGTTGAATCCTATGCCCAGCGAATTGGTCAAATACTACCTCGCCTCGGACGTGCTGGAGGTGACCGGGCTGCGTAATGCTGTTACCGCCGCCTACCTGAATAGCGGCGTAACGGCCACCGTCACACTGGTAGACGCCACGGGTACGAATGTGGTCGGGGGCACATGGCCGCAGGCGCTGGCCTATGTGGCTGGGTCCAATGGTGTGTATCGGGCCACGCTGGCCGGTGCGACGCTGACACTGGTGCCCGGCGACTGGTACGTCGCCCAGTTGTCTATCGACGCCGGCGGCGGGCTCGTGGACTACCGCGAGCTGCCGGTCGAGGTGGTCATCAAAGGGGCGAACGATTAGGATGTCGCGGACGTTTCTCTATATGGCGCTGATCGCCACCGGCGCGGTCGCTACCGCCGCTACTGGATATGGCTGGTGGTGTACGTTCTGCGACCGCAAGTATATCCGCTCGCTTGAGCGAAGGGTGACGCACCTGCAACATGAGCTGATGGCTGTACGCCGACACGCCGAGGCGTGGCGCTCACTTAGACGGGGGGAAGATGATGGCCAACGGCAAGCCTAACGGCGTCCTGTGGCGGACAGGACTGGAGTGGATACTGCGGTTTGCGGGCATGGCGGCGCTGGCGGCATTCGGCTTCCTGTCGTCGGTGCTTATGCGGTTCGACCAGCGCCTCGACAAGCAGGAGCAGGCTGTCGTGAGCATCCAAGCCAGCAGGTTCACCGCCAGCGACGGGACCGCGATACAACGCCAGCTCGCCACGCTGGTGACCCGTGCCGAGTTGGCGGACGACCTGAGCGCTATACGAGAGGACCTGCGCGAAGTGCGGACCCTGTTGATCGAACTGCAACGCAAAGGGGTTGACTCACGGTAGTAAAGGGGTTATCTTAAGGTATCTCTCACAGGAGGTAACCCCAATGTATGCACCGAGTTACGCAGATGTGACCCGGCTCTCACGGGCGGAATTGGCGGACGCCATGGAGCGCGTCCGTGGACGCCTGACATCCTACGACACTATCGCCGATGGCGACGCGGCCTACCGCGACTGGCTCGCCCTTGTCGCCGAGTGGGTGCGGCGGGCCGGGCCGCTACGTGCGGAGGAAGTGATCCTGCTGGATGATGGGACGCTGGACACCGTGGTGCAGGTGCGCGGCGTTGAGTTTCGCTACAGCGACACCAGCGAATACCGCGACCCGGAGACTGGCGCGTTGGACCTCGCAGCCTTCACCGAGGAACACCTTGGCGATCTGGAGGACGCGCTGGCTGAGATGGATGCAGCGGCAGCGGAACAGGAGGCCCTCCGTGGTACGGAATCCTGAGCAGCCGATGTATGAGTACATCGTGGCACCGAGCGACCCGGCCGACAGCAGGATGATGTGGCTGGAGGCGCGAGGTTACGATCATGCGCTGGACATCGCCACGGGGCTCGACCCCATGCGCCGGGGCGCCATGATGTTCCACCCGGAGGAGCGGGAGGGGCTGCGTGTCCAGCGCGTGGGCACCGACTCCGACCGCGACACCTCAACAATCTCCACCCGGAGGACATGATGCCGAACGACCCGCTGGTGGACCGTATGCGGTTGGCCTTGACCAAGGCGGCGGCCATACGCGAGAAGCACGACCGCGCTGTGGAAGCTGCCCGCGTTACGGGCATCCTACTGCGTAACGCGGAGGCCGAGCTGGCTACAGCTACCGCTGCCCTGCGAGCGGCGGAGGAACAGGCGGAGGCCGAACAGCGTGCCGCCCGGATGCGAGCCGCCGACGAGGACGACACTGGGCTCGACTGGCAGCACCGCTAAGTTGTTGGGCATGGATAAGTTAGAGTACACCCCTTGACGGGAGAGGCGTAACCCATTACTATTCGGGTAGTTGGATAGTCCACACTCTCACAAGTAGGAGGTAATCCCATGGCTGCTGAATTGACCTATGACGCCAACGGTGTGGCGCAGATGTTTTCGGTAGGCGCGACTCCATGGCACCGTGAGGGGCACTTGCTCACTGAGGCCCCGTCGTTCGACGAGGCTTTGCGACTGGCTGGGCTCGACTACGAGGTAGTCAAGCGACCGACCAAGATCGTGCTCAATCCCCTCGACGTACAGGCTGGGCTGCCGGCCCAGTTGCAGGACAGCACGATGGCGTTCGTCACTTTCCGCACCGACACCGAGCAGGAGTTGGGGTCGGTCGGCAAGGGCTACACTGTGGTCCAGAACCATGAGGCCTTCGAGGTGCTGCGCCCGCTGATCGAATCGGGACACGCACTTCTGGAGACTGGCGGCTCGCTGCGCGAAGGCGCCGATGCGTGGCTGCTGGTACGGTGGAACCTCACCGACTTCGGCCCAGTCGTGAAGGAAGTGTTCGCTGACGAGTTGGTGCCGTTCGGCCTGATCGCTGCCAATCACTCCGGCCGGCGCGGAATACTCTTGCAGGATACCGCCGTCCGCGTGGTGTGCGCCAACACATTGGGCGCTGCCGAGAGGAGGGGCGGCGAGCGTGAACGCGCCGTGAAGGTGATTCATACCGGTGACGCCCGCCAGAAGCTGATCGACGCGGCGGAAACCCTGTGGGGAGGCGTGATCGAACGGTACGAAACGCTGGCCCAGCAGTATCGGGCCATGCGGCAGACCATCCTTTCGCCGGAACAGTTTGAGCGGCTGGTGGCCCAGCCGGTAGCTGGAGGGGCACACCCGACCCAGCGCCGTAACTGGAACCCCGAGGCCCGCATGGCCAATGCCGTGGTCGAGCGGTACGAGCGGAAGGTTGCAGCGGTCACCCGGTTGTGGACTGATGGCAAAGGCCACAGTGGCGACCAGTCGGCGTGGGAGGCATACAATGGTGCGGTCGAGGCTATCGACCACAACGTGGACGGCCTGTGGCCCACGCGGGGCGGAGTGTACCGGACGGCATCGTTGCTCGACGGCTCGCTCCACAACACCAAGGCGGCCGTGCTCGCCAAGCTGGTCAAGGCGAGCGGGGCGGCATGACAGGGCGGTCGCCGCGTAAGGCGGCCGGGGTGAGGTGCGGGGGGCCGTCCCCCCGCCTCGCCCTACCCAACTCTCACACTTGCACAGGAGGGAAACCATGTTACCCGAATTGATGAACGGCGATTGGGAGGCTGCGAAGGACGCTCCCCCCGGTCCGGACCTTGTGGTGGACCAGCAGGAAGGTGACAGCGATGTAGCCGTTGTCACGGCACTGAATCAGGCAGGGCAGGACGCCCTTGATCGAGTGTTCTCGTATGTCGAGGACACCACGCTTGACGAGTACCTCGCCCCAGCAGGGAAAGGGCATTACCGTATGCCCGGACGCATGGCGCTGGAGGTGGGTGAGCGGGCGGCTGTGTGGTCCGTGGTCAAGATGTCCGCACTGTGCGGCTGCGAGGTGGTCCTGAAGGCGGAGCTGCCCGATGGTGATCCGGCGGACTTCAAGCCGGAGGAAGGCGCGATGGTCGAGATGACCGCATGGCGCCACGCCTGCAAAAAGCGGCGCGTCATGGAGGCCATCGAGGCCGCCGTCAGACAGGCGGTGGAACAGCACACCAAGGCCGCCGACGAGGGCACCGATCCGCCGCTGCCCAACAGCGATACCCCCCAGTAGGACGGGGCAGGAGGCGCACCGTTTCACGTGAAACGGTGCGCACTCTTTCCATCAAGCCCTTGACAGGGGTGTTATCTTTCAAGTAAAGGGTAAGCCCTTTTCTCTCTCACTCTGAAGGAGGCTTCAAGATGATGCTACCGTATCGTGGCCGCTCCATGACCTACCGCACTGCCAGCCGGTGCGTCGGGCTAGAAAAGCTGTTCGAGAAACTCGGCTGGGAGTTTCAGCACCAGTTCTGCCCGAACGATTTTCAGCCACACCGGCTGATAGTACGAATCCCGCGAGGGGCCGATCTCCCCGAGGAGGCCCACTTCTCACACTGGAGGACCCCATGACCTACCACACTACTCCACACATCTGTCGAGTCTGCAAGCAGACCCTAGCCACCCGGTACATGCAGGGGCCGGGCGGGAGACGATCCTACTATTGCGACACCTGTACCCCTGTCACGCTGGACGGGTTGAACCGCCTGATCCCAATCCCACCGGAGGAGGCCGTCGTCCCTCCAGAAGGGCGGGACCCATTGACCAAGGCGGCCCCCACAGAAGGCCGCGCTCCAGCGCCCCAGCCGGCCGCTGCTGGCCGTTCGGTTGGTCGGAGGGTAGTCCATGCGGCTGCCGCCGCCATGGGTCTAGTGACGGCGCTGGGGGACGCTGTGCGCGAGCTGGCTAACGCGCTGGCCAAGGCGGAGGAGGAGCGGGCCGAGTGGGAGCAATTCGCCGCCGGCCTACTGGACAAGCAACCGGCTCCATCGGTCGCGGCCCCTACCCCAGCGGCTACCCCTGTCTCAACCGGCGGGAGGTGCAGGACTCTGGTGGGCGGGTTGCGCTGCCGCCGGGTGGCTGGGCATCAAGGCCATCATACGCCCTACAAGGGGATCGACCCAATCGAGGGGGACCCGCGCTGCCCCTTCATGCTGCCAGCCGGGCGGTGTGTCCGTGCGGTGTGCCATGCCGGGCACCATACCGCTGACCCTAAGAGCCGCACTTCGCTGGTGCCGGCGACCCCGCCGGCGAAGGCGACCAAGGCGGAGCGTGCGAAGGCATGGCCGCCAGACTTGGCTATCGCGCTGATGATGGCCAACAAGAAAGGCGCATCCAACAACAAGTCCATCGTGATAGCCCCGCGAGCCGAGCGGGACTGGGCCAACCTGAACACGGCGGAACGAGCCGCAGTCGCCAAGGCCATGCTGGGAGCCGTCGTGGTTCCGGCTATCACTCGGTCGGCCAAACGACGGAGTGCTGGCAAGAACAGTAAGGTGTGGGCGTGGCGGGTAGGGAACCGGCCCCTGCGTGTGATCGTGGAGAAGGGCGAAGGCGGTGCCTACCGGATGAAGCGCATCGTCCGGCGCAGTGATCGGGCCTACTTCGGAGGCGAACACCCATAGCGTGGTAGGCTACAGGGGTGTATCTTTACTTACCCACAAGAGGGGAGGGTTACAACAATGGCAACACCGCGAACCATGGCCGAGCCGCCGCAGGGCATCAGCCACAGGGTGTGGATACAGACGCTGCTACGCCAAGCTGGTGTCTCGCAGGCGGACATCGCACAGCTCACGCAGTCGAATGAGTCGGTGGTGTCGCGGGTGGTGTACGGCAAGTGGCTGCCGGAGAATTACACCCCACGGGGCCTCGCCCGGCAACTGGCTATCCAGCAGTGCATCGCGGAGCAGGTCGGCGTCCCGTTCGAGGACTTGTGGCCTGACGCGGTAACGTGAAAAGGAAACGGCCCACCGCACGGGTGAGCCGCTTCCAATCTCTCTCTCACAAGAGGCAGACACGGGGGGCATTAGAAGGCAGGCAGAAAACACCACCCCGCGCCCAATGACCATATTAACGCACACAAGAGGAGGATGCAATGGGGGAAACTAAGCAGCAGGAACGGGCGCAGGCGCTGGCCCTACGCGAGCGGGAGGCGACACTCAGCGCCATCGGGTCGCTGCCGGCGGAGATGCGGGCAGCCCTACAGTTGCGTAAGCAACTGGCCGCCGCCAGCGCCGATCTGGCCAAGACGAGTTGGGGCCAGAATCTGGAGGGCACCACTCGTAAGGCGGTTGCCCAGTGGGGGCACGAGTTTGGTGTGGACGTGGCGACCGAGGTGGAGGTGCTGGGTGGCAATATCTACCTGAACGCCGCCTTCTATCTCCGCAAGCTGGCGGAGATGCAGGCGGCTGGGCTGATCGAGTATGCGGTGGCCGACCACATCGGCCCGGACGAGCGGCTCACTGCGTTGGCGGCGGCGGGGTCCGAGGACGCGAAGGCCGAGCTGGAACGCCGCACCACCGAGCAGATCATTCACAACTGCCCGCCTCCGGGCAAGCTCGACCAGTGTGTCGCTGCCGTCGTGTTCCGGGTCAAGCTGCGGAACATGGACCGCGAGGTCACCGGAGCCAAGTGGACCGGCGACCGGCGGAACAATGCCGGCAAGCGCACCGACCCGGTGGGATACGAGTTTCCCGTCGAGACGGCCGAGAGCCGGGCGGCGCGCCGGTGTCTCCGGCGGATAGTCTCGCATCTGCCCAACAAGTGGGGCTCGACGCTGCACCGGATGGAGGAGGCCATTGTGCCGCTGGAGGTGATGATCCAAGAGGACCACGCCGACCTACGCAGGACCGGCACCGTGGAGGACGAGCAGGCGCACAGGTTCAGAACACCCGAAGGGTTCGCTATCACAGCGGGCGGCTCCAAGGCCCCGAGTGTTATCCCGCCGGAGCAGCGCGAGGAGCCCTACGGCGAGCCCGAACCGCAGGAGAAGGTGGAGGTCGAGGTGACGCAGGAGCAGGACACCATCGAGGACCAGCGCCAGCGCGACCTGCTGATCGACCAGCAACTGGCCGAGGAGGGGTAAGCCATGCAGGGACGCGCTTGGACGTTCCAATGCCCGCGCTGCAAGAGGGCGGGCAACCCGGTCGGGGGGTTCGTCCTCCGACTGAGGCTGACCGGGAGGACGCGACCCTATCGGGATAGCCGGACGGCGCGGGAATACCGTTGCGAAGACTGCTGGTACACCGGTTGGTCGGCCCATCCGGCCGTGGACGCTCTTGCCGTGGCGGACACCGCCACGCCGGCGAGCCCCTTCTGGCCCAAGCCACCACCCGCCGGCCGCATAGTGGCCAGCCGCGACACACTACGAGACGCCGCCGGGTGGCTATGCCGGGGCTGCGCTAAGGGCCTGCCGGTAGACGCCGCGTGGAACCACTCCATCTCCGGCCGGGATGTACGCTGCCCAGCTCGATACCTTCGGCTGTACGCCATCGAGGCGGGCCTAGTGTGGTGGGAGACACCTTGACCAGCGCGGCCCGAGGGCCTAGTGTGCCGAGCGTGGAGGCACGTCCGCATATGTCAAGGCATCAGTCAATGACAGTCAGCACCTGTCAGCGGGGGGTTTGACGTGGCCAGAACGTGGCGGGTTTTGGGTGAGTTTGAGGCTGGCGACGGCACCATCATGTTGCATTGTGAACGGTGCGGCCAGCCGGCGACTGTCCCCCTCAGTGGACATCCACGGCTCGTGGGGGTGGCCGGTATGGGGGTAATCACCGACCCCTGCGACCCCCCTTCGGCCGGCTTCCTGCCGGCCCGTATCCAGTGCCGCAACTGTGGCCTAGTCTACACATTCGAGGGCAACGATGTACGGTAAACACTTCGAGCAGATGTATACCGGGAGCATGCTGGGCGCCGGCTTGGCAGTGTTCGCGGTGTGGGGCTACGTGATAGCACACACCGGCAGGAGCGGGGTGGTGGAGCTTAACCCCAAGCTGCTCGCTGTGTTGCTGGGTTGCAAGCCGAGCGAGGTGGAGGGGGCCATAGAGTATCTATGCCAACCTGACAGTGAATCGCGGTCAACCGATTGCGAAGGGAGGCGGCTGGTTCGGGAAGGGCAGTATCAGTACCGCGTGGTCAACTTCCAGAAGTACCGGGCGACCCGAGACGACGCCGACCGGCGGGCCTACAATCGGCAAAAGAAACGCGAGTCACGAGCCCGGCAGGCTGCTAACCAGTCCGAGCACGTCAAGCCATCGGTCAATGACAGTCAGCAATTGTCAGCACAAGCAGAGGCAGAAGCAGAGGCAGAGGCAGAGGCAGAGGCAGAGGCAGATGCGAACCCTAACGGGTTCGCCGGCGGGGCGACCCGCCGCCTGTACGAGTCGATCCCCGAGCAATACCACGAGAGTCTACGGTTCTACCTGATCGCAGCTCGCCAGCACGTCCCTGCCGTTGCGGCCGAGCTGCTGGAGGCCCTGACCGGGGAGATGCAGGGAGGACCGCCAATGAGCGGCGACCGGGTGGGTCGCGCCTTGCATGACATGATGGCCAGCGGCAAGCCGTTCACTCCGCGTATCTTTCGTGCGTGGCTCCGGGGCGTCGGGAAACCGGGAGGCGGGAAACGCTCACGGGTAGACGAGAGTTTCGAGGCAATCGACAAACTGGCCGAAAAGGTGGGCGATTCATGATCCAGTATCGAGCGATGGTGCCGGGGTTCAAGCAACTGTGCGCAGCCTACGACCGTGCCGTGAACGAGGCGCAGCTAACGCTGTACGCCACGATGGTCGGGCGCGTGGTCGATGACTTAGCTGAGTGGGGCTGGATCGTGCAACAGGCCATCACGACGCTGAAATTCTGGCCGTCTATCGCCGAGCTGATCCAGTTGCATCGGGACTACCAGCGTCTGGCGGTGCTGGGTCCTAACGGGGCGTCGGTGGAGTTGGCGGCAGCGACCGAGTGGGTGAAGGCGACCGAGTGCGTACACCACGCTGGCGCGTTCGGCCCGAAGCGATTCGACCGCCAGATGTTGGAGTCGCGGCTGACGCCGCTGGGCATGGAGGCGGCGGTGATTGCGCAGGTGCCCGGTATGGCGGAGTCCGACATCGGCTACAACCGCACAAGGCGCAGGTTCGTGGAGGCGTACTTAGCGCTCGACAGGCAACGGGCGAAGCCAGTGCGAGCGCTACCCGGCGGCACCACGGACTCGCCGGAGCGGACGCTGCCGAGGCAACGTGGGTCGGCGGCAAATATCTCTTTCAGGAGGGGGTTGTGATGAAACGCAAGTCGCTAACTGATTCGATATGGACGCACGCGCTCGTCTGGATAGCCATAGGGGTGGCGGGCTACTTGGCGGCGGGTATGTCGCTGCGAGTTGTGATAGGAGTCACGCTGGCGACCGTGGTAGCTACCCAAGACGTGCTCTTGATGTTCGTGCGCGAAATCACGAGATTCCTATACGAGATGGCTGTGATACTCAAGGCGGCCAACGAGGAGGACGAGGAGGGTGCGCAGTGAGAGTTTTCACCAAACTGCTGCGCCGGCTGACGGGACGCGGGCGCACTCGGCCACCGCCACTCTATACCGTCCCGTGCGGTTGCCGCATTAGCGGCGAGCTGCTGACTGCGTTGGCGGCGTCGGTGGGCCACGTTGAGGTGACCTGCGAATGATCGCACGAGCGCCGACATCGACAGCTATCCGTGCATGGTTACACAACTGGCACAAGCGCGGGCCTAACATCGTGCGCGGTGTCGGGATGAAGTGGGAGGTGGTGGCCCCACCTGCGGCGCCCGTATTTTTCGGAACCAGCAAGGGAGAGGCGGTGGCTGTATGCGCCGCGCTTAACTGGTATGCGGATTTCCACGCAGCGCTTATCGAGTAGTGGCCGGCTACGTAACAAGACCGGGGCGGCCTTCGAGGCGGAGGTGGCCCGGTCGATGGCGTTCTACCGGGAACACGATTGGGACTGGACGGCGGCCACGCCGGACGGGGCCGCCTACGTAGGCACCGCGCTCACCGGCCAACCGCCGCTCATGGTGATGGCGCAAGGGCATCCACGTACAGTCGGCCGGCCCGGCAGGATGCTGCCAGTCGAAGCGAACGCGGTAGACTTCGTAGGGTGGTGTCGGAATCCGGCGATAGCTGTGGCGTTCGACTGCAAGGTGGTACGCGGGGTGAGCTACCGACTCGACTTGAGACACCCGCACAAGAAACCCGACGCCCGTCAGGTGGCGTGGCTGCTCGACTGGCAGAACGCCGGTGGGTTGGCCGGGTATCTGATCTGCAACCCCGAGCAGCGTGTGGTCTGGCTACTCACCGGCACCGACCTGCGGCTGCTGGCGGAGGGGGACGCGGTAGTCTTCGCTAGCCAGCACGGTGACGAGATTACCACCAAGCGGCTGGCCTTGCTGTGTACCGGCCGGCGAGCGGTCGCCGGCGGAGGTGTGGCCCCCCGGCTAACGCTGGCGCTACCGTGGGACATCGCGGGGATGTTCCGCGTGTGGGCGGGCATCACGGCGCCGGATAACGAGCAAGGGTTGGTGGTGCCGCCCGGTGGCACGATCCCGCGTCTCGGCCGTTAGTAGGTTCCCGGTGCCGGCGCGCCGGCCGATGGGCTGGTGCAGTATGCGGGCGCTGTGCTGTTCACAGGGCCATCACATCAGGCTGGACGCGCTGCCGCTCACCGATGCGATCATCCGATGCAAGTGGCGGCACCCGCAGGGGACGGGGGAATGTGGCAGGCTGCTGTATGTACTGGCGGCAGTGCCGGCGCGTGACCCACCCGGCCCGCCGGATTTGTACTTCATGGCGGAGGTAACGTGGACCGAGGCCGAGCATATCCGGTCGCACAGTCTAGGCGTGCTCGATACGCTGGTGTATCTCGACGCAGCGCTCAGGGAGGGGCAGAACGATGCGGGTAACAGTGACTCGACTGGTAGTCATTCAGGTGCTACTGCTGGAGGAGCGGATGGTCACAGCATGGCGCAGGCTACTGAGGTCAAGGGATTGACAAGCCGGGGTAGCCGGCGATAGATTCCAAGCAGTTAGCAGCGTAGCAGGCTGTAGCGAACACTCTCTCAAGTAGCGACCGAAAGGGGCGACACCGAAATGAGACGACTAATGGCAAGCGCCATGCTGGTCCTGTGGATTGTGGCCTGCGGTGGTGGGCCGACTTCACCGTCTGGTGGTGGGGGACACAGTGGCGGCGGACTTCCCGTTATCGGTCACTTCTGTTCACCGAGCCAGCGGAGTAGCGTCTCCCACAACGGCGACGTGGCGACCGTCACGGCCTTCTGGAACATCAGCAGGTTCGTGGACGTGGCCGGCTCCGATGGCATAGTGCGACGGCAAGAGCACCGCGATTGCGGGCAAGGCACCTGCGTGTTCCGGGGGGTTAGCGGACTAGACGATAGCCAGCTAATTAGCGAGTGCATCAATCGCATCCGCTGAACCACCGGGCGGCAGTCGGGCATCGGGGCATGAAGGTGAGTGAGTTTCTCCACCCGAGTATGAGCCCATAACCCTACATGGGGAAAAAGGTGGCGTACGGTCGTTGCCACCTGCTGCCGCCCCTCTTTCTCTCGCGCTGGAGGAGGCCGAACGTATGAGCAAAACAATCGACACCTGCCCTAACGGGCATCCAATGACACCTGAGAATACGTACCACCGTCCCCGCACCGATAGATGCGAGTGTCGGGAGTGTGGTCGTGAAGCTGCCCGCCGGCGCGACCGGCCCTGTGGCGGCCTGACCAGACGCCAGCAATTCGTGCTGGAGGCGCTGGCGTCCGGCGGGCAGGCATACATGCCGCCGGCGGCACCGGTTGCCATCGTGGAAGATGGCAACGGCGTCCGTGACCGCACTAGCAGGCTGGCGCTCCGGCGACTGGTGGACATGGGCCTCTTGGTCGAAAGCAGAAGCGGCGTGGCTGGCGAGGGGAAGGGTGGTATCACCTATACGTTCGCGCTGACGCCACGCGGTCGCCGGCAAGCGCTGGCCAATGACTGAGCGTGAGAGCCCTACGAGGTTCCACAGTCTGGAGCGGACCAGTCCGAAGGGTGAGCGGTTCATCGGTGTGTGCGTGCTGTGCGGCCAAGAGGGATTGACGATAGCCGACGCTCGCCAAGAGTGTTCTAACGTGACGGTCACCGCAGACCAAGCCGTCCTCGACGCACTGGGGTCGTCCCCCGATGACTGATCCCCGAGGTGCGCAGCCAACCCACAGCAAGGAGAACAAAATGATCGAAGGCGTACACGTAGACATTCCGAGCGACGAGGTCCGCGAGCACCTCAAAGTGAGGGCGGACTATCACTTGGAGCGAGCGAGGTGGTATGACCAGCGAGCCACCCAGCTTAAGGATGGCGGGGTGGAGGCGACACAGTCGAGCGGTGGCGACCCGGTAGCCTCTCTACGTTCCAAGCGTGATGAACACCAGAACAAGGCCGACCACTTCTTGCTGCTCGCCAAGTATCTGCCGGACGGCGAGACGATGCGGCTT
>Ga0114931_10007620_pt1 | contig 13215 bp, 16 predicted proteins | sample 2SBtaG_FD_89579 | JGI IMG/M metagenome (GOLD analysis project Ga0114931, IMG submission 89579) | Deep subsurface microbial communities from Kolumbo volcano to uncover new lineages of life (NeLLi) - 2SBTROV14_V59a metaG | ecosystem: Environmental > Aquatic > Marine > Volcanic | place: Kolumbo... | reverse complement strand
AGCTTCAGGTTCATAAGCAGGTGCTCCTTCATTAAGTCAATCATCATCAGACAGGTAAAACTGTCGGTAATATTCGCCGGTGAAGTGTAACAATGATGTAATACGTAGAATGTTACGAAATTGTTACGGTTTGATAATCAATATCATAGTGCACGAATTATTGGCGTGCCGGTCATCCCTGAATGGTCCGTGGTGATAATTGATTGGCGCCCGGGGATAAGTGCCGGTGGTCCGTCTGCTTGCATAATCCCACCCTGTATCCGGCATGTACCGGAGTTGCCGGCAGCGCGCCGGCCGGTCAGGGTGAATCACAAATAGCAAGGAGAAGCAATTATGTTGATATTAACCAGGCGGACTGGTGAAACAATCATGGTGGGGGATGACATCACCGTCACAGTGCTCGATATCAAAAGTAACCAGGTGCGGATCGGTATTGCAGCGCCGCGACAGGTTAGCGTGCACCGGGAAGAAGTCTATCGTCGTATCAAGGAGGAAAACCGCGGCGCAGACACCACTGAATGAGCCTGCGGCCTGATTTTGTCAGAATTTTTTACAATCGTTTGACAATATCACCCCGGTGGCGCGCTATCCGGGAAAAATACCGGGAGTGCGCCATTAACTGAACCGGAACGGACTGAAAGGTCGATAAATCCATGCACCTGCGTCAATATTTTTTACAGATTACGGTGAACAGGGCGTAGAAACGCTATGCGGGATTTACTAACTTACTGTAATATTAAGCATTTAATCCGGTCGGCTCGAATCTTGCCTTTTTTAATCAAGCAGGATCTTTTCCGTCCACTTCATGCGCGCCTTAAAAATAAGGTAGTAACAATGCAGGAACGCAGAATCAACTCAACCGATCGGCGACAACGCAAACAGTGGCCGAAAACACCGTTCAGAGACAGTCACGGTGACCTCATTGCGCTCAACCGGCGTTATATCCCCGAGCGCCGGAGAACCCACCTGGCGCAGGCCCTGCGCTCACTGGCCTGACGGTCGTTACTCGAGCCATATCCTGCCGGGGTAGAGTTTGAAGGACTGCTGCACAGGATGTGCAAACAGCACCAGTCCGGCAATATGGCGTAGGTCCATGCGACGCCCGGCCGGCGCTGCCTCGATAGCAGCCAGCGGTATACGAAAGTGGTTCATCCCCTTGTCAATAGCCAGCATCCGGTTGAACCGGTCCGTCTGTATATTGTTATGCAATCGGTCGTGTATTCGCAATATCAGGCCATCGGGCCAGGGCATATCGGAATAGATATTAACTACCAGGGTCTTGTAACCCGACCAGTCCGGGTAGGGGTCAACGATGGTGATTCCCGGATAACGGCCCGCTTCCAGGGTCAGTTGCGCCAGGTGATGACCGCCCGGCGGTGCCACCGTACGCGCCGGCATCACCGGATCCAGTACGGCATCCCGAAGTTCGAGAAAAGGTCCCGACCACCCGGCCGAAAAATCCATGATCACGGGGAACGCTGCATCACGCTGCTGGTAGGCGAACATGTGGCTGGCCAGCGGGGCGAGTAATACCAGCAACAGACTGGCAGACAACACCAGGACAAACGGGCGCAGACCGGGACGCCAGGCATGCCACGCAGGCTTCATTCGTACATCGAATATGGCATAAACCGCGAGGGCAAGCAGAATGCCCGCAAGGTCGAACCTGACGTCTCCGATGTCAAAAGAATGGTTCTTGGTCAACTGCTGGCCGAACTCGACACCAATGCCGGCGGCAAGGCTGATGCCGGCGCTCAGCAGGTATCCGGCAGCCGTCCGGGTACGCAGGCCGGGCAGCAGCGCACGCAATACAAAAAGTACGAGAATTGCCAGGACACCGAAGAGTGGCAAATGACCGGTATTCTGGATCTCTATCCACAAGTGGTTATCGCCGGGCAATTGGCCAAATAACGCAATCCCGACAAGTAATACAATACCGGAAAATGCCGCGAACAGCCCACGAGTACCTGCTTGCCTGCCCATGTTTACCTTATTATTTCAGATAATTGCGGGTTGGGTTGGATGCGTGGTTGTTCTCGTTTATTCTACGTTTTCGCAGATGCTATTGTAGCCCAATAACATCTGCCGGGCGATTTAACTCATTAAGTATATCGCCTGACTAATCAATTACCAACAATGCCAGGGGATGTAACCGCATGACAGAACCAGCAGTCGTTTCATCAGAACCGCAGAAGTCCCCGGTTGACACAGATTTTTACCGGGATGTCATCCAGGGTCTGCGCAACACACCCCCCAGCATCCCGCCCAAATATTTTTATGACAAGCAAGGTTCACACCTGTTCGAGGGCATCTGCAAGCAACCCGAGTACTACCCGACACGCACAGAGATGGCACTGCTTGAGACGCATGCCGGTGAAATCGCCGAATTGGCAGGCTCGGGTTGTGTCCTGATCGAACCTGGCAGTGGCAACTGCGAGAAAGCCCGGCTGCTGCTGGAGGCTTTGCGACCGGAATCCTACATACCGATTGATATATCCCGCGAACACCTGCAAGCCGCTGCGGACAGGATTGCAGCAGCCTATCCATGGCTCAATGTACAGCCGATGTGCACGGACATCACCGACACCCTGAAGCTGCCATTCATCCACGAGGATACAAAACGACTGTTGTTTTACCCGGGTTCCAGCATCGGTAATTTTGAACCGGGGGAAGCCTGCATGTTCCTGGCAAATCTGGCAAGACTCGCGGGTAACCACGGAGCCCTGCTGATCGGTGTTGATCTGCAGAAAGATACACAACAACTACATGCCGCATACAACGATGCCAATGGCATAACAGCTGCCTTCAATCTTAACCTGCTGCACCGGATAAACCGCGAACTCGATGCAAATCTCGATATCAGTGGATTCAGCCACCGCGCAGTCTACAACAACGCAAAAAACCGTATAGAGATGCATCTCGTCTGTAACAGCCGGCAAACTTTCCATGTCGATGAGCACCGGTTTGAACTCGAGGCCGGTGATCATATTCACACGGAGAATTCCTACAAGTACACGCTCGCACAATTCGAAGAACTTGCCTCGACCGCAGGTTTTTCCACCCGCAGGACCTGGACTGACACAAACAGGTTGTTTAGCCTGCATTACCTTGAAGTACGATAAAACCTCTTTATTTGCCGGATTACATGGCAGCCAGCGGAACGCCATGATAAAATCGGCGCGCTCCGGCATGTGGACCGGGAAAAGCATCACATGAACCCATTCAACAACACAAGGAACCTGAAATAATGCACCATTCCAGACTATCTACCCTGTTTTTCACACTCCTGCTTGCAGCAGGCCTGTTTACCTCGCCAGGCGCACAGTCAGGACCCTCGACCATCGCAGGCATCAAGCAAAGTGGTGAACTGGTGCTGGGTACATCCGCGAACATGCCGCCGATGACGGGCAAGAATAAAGATGGCAAGATTGTCGGTTTTGATATCGATATGGCACGGCTGATGGCAACCGGTATGGGTGTCGATCTGAAAATCAAGACGCTGCCATTCGAGAAGTTGCTGCCCGCCCTTGAAAAAGGCGATGTTGATGTGGTCATTTCCAACATGACCATGAATCCGGAACGCAACCTGCACGTTGCCTTTGTCGGTCCCTACCTGACATCCGGCAAGTGCGTGATCACAAAGGAGAAAGGTATCGCCAAGGCCGAGGCCGCGGAAAACCTGAATTCGCCGGATATCCGTCTCGCCGCACTCAAGGGTTCGACCAGTGCTGATTTTGTCAAGGTTCTGCTGCCCAAAGTAACATTGACTCTGGTGGGTGACCATGAAGAGGCAGTCCGCCTGATCAACGATGACAAAACCGGCGGCCTGCTGACCGATTACCCGATCTGCCTCTCCATGCTGCAGCGCTACCCGGATGCCGGCTTTGTCTCGCTGTTTTCATTGCTGAGTTATGAACCCATCGGGATTGCACTGCCGGGAGGCGACTCGCTGTATATCAACTGGGTCGAGAACTTCATGAAACGCATCGAAGGCGTTGGCGCCTTGAAGGAACTCGGAACCCGCTGGTTCGGCAAGGCCATTGTCTCAACCACGGGCGAATAAGGCACCGGCTCCCCGCGGGTGGCACACAGGCAAATGCCGCCCGCGTTTTACACTGCAAAAACAAGTTATTATACTCCCGCGTCGTTTGAACCGGTCTGTCTCCGGCCGATCAGGGTAATCCACAGGAATCAACCATGAAGCAAGGCCTGCTGTTACTGTTTGCTGCCGTCTGGATGACTGTCGGCCAGGCAGCCACCGAACCCTACGGCTATCCAATCGACAACAAGTACCAGGCCACCGTCCTTGGCACACCTGATAAATACCGGCCTGATCTGCCAAAAAGTATCCCGCTCAAGAAACGTCGTATTACCATTTTCAAGGACCACAAGGTGCCTGAGGCACTTTGGTATGACAAGGAACTGCGTTACTTTGAGGTGCTGCAGAAAGAACCCGCGCCCCTGGTCTTCCTGATCGCCGGCACCGGTGCATCCTATGATGGCGGGAAAAACATCAACATGGCCCGGGCCTTCTACCAGGCTGGATTCAACGTAGTATCGATTTCATCACCCACGTATATGAACTTCGTTGTGGCCGCCTCCAGCACCGGGATGCCCGGAGACGCCTACCGGGATGCGGAAGATAGCTACCGGGTGATGGAACGCATCTGGGGTACCCTGCAGAACAAGATCAAGGTGACTGATTTTTTTGTCACCGGGTACAGCCTGGGGGGGTTCAATACCGCCTTCGTGGCCTTGCTGGATGAAAAGCGCCAGGTCTTCAACTTCAAAAAGGCGCTGCTGATCAACCCGCCCGTCAGTCTCTACAATTCCATTTCACTGCTGGACCGGATGCTGGAAAACATCCCGGGCGGCATCGATAACTTTGACCGGTTTTATAACCGCCTGGTGGAACAGATCGGCCGGGTCTATACGCGTGCGGATAATCTCAGTCTGGATGATGAATTTCTCTACCAGGCATTCTCTGCCGTTAACCCGGACAACGAGGAACTGGCCGCACTCATCGGCGTTTCCTTCCGGATCGCTTCCGGCAATATGGCATTTACATCGGACCTGATGACCAATGCCGGCTATATCAAACCGGCCAATATGACCTTTACAAAAAACACATCACCGGGGAAATTCCAGAAGGTGGCGTATCGGCTCGGCTTTACCGATTATTTTCATGCAGACTTCTACCCGTATTACAAGCGCCGGCACCCGGACATAACGCGCAGGGAACTGGCCGACAAGATGAGCCTGACCACCATCGAGGACTACCTGAAAAACAGTCCGAAAATAGAAGTGATGCACAATCAGGATGACATCATCCTCGAGCCGGGCGAGATCGATTTCTTTCGGCGCGTTTTCGGTGACCGCGCCAAAATTTATCCGAAAGGCGGCCACTGCGGCAACATTGGCTATCGCGATAACGTGGACCACATGATCAAGGTCTTCACGCAGTAAGGACAGCGCATCATGACGATAACTATCAAAAAGATTCAACTGCATGCACTGGTCCTGCTGGGGACGATCGCACTGGGTGCGTGCAGTACGGCGCCAGTCCTGCCGGAAGGTGAACAGCCGCTGGAGCCCCGCTTCGACGCCGACCGGGTACTGCTTGAAACGACACAGACACCTGCCAATGCGATCTCTGACCCCTGGGAAGGCTTCAACCGCAGTATGTACCGTTTCAACTACCGCTTCGACAAGTACCTCTTCCTGCCGGTCGTCAATGGCTACCAGGCCATTACCCCCGATTTCATGGAACAGGGTATCCATAACTTCTTCCGGAATCTCCAGGACATCACCACGCTGATCAACAGTATCCTGCAGCTCAGTCCGGAAAAAACGGCAAATACAGTAGCCCGCCTGGCCATCAACTCGACAGTCGGTATCCTGGGCTTTATCAATGTGGCCCACAATATGCCACGTAGTGATGAAGACTTCGGGCAGACCCTGGGCCACTGGGGCGTCGGACCGGGACCCTACCTGGTACTGCCGGTGCTGGGGCCCTCCAGTCTGCGTGATGGCACCGGAACACTCGTTGACCGGGTCGTTTTCAGCGAGATACGTAGCAAGGCACTGAATCTGGAAACCTGGCAAAAACTGACGTGGGATACCATGAATACTATCGATACCCGCGCGCACGTCGCCTTCCGCTATTACGAGACCGGATCACCATTCGAGTATGACTGGGTGCGCCTGCTATATTCCACCAAGCGCCAACTGGATGTCGAGAGATAGCAGACACATGAACCATAGCAAAGGTAAACTGACTGGAATCCGGGCCTTTCTGGCGGCATCACTGGCGATCCTGTCAACTTTCGCAACGCAGATCACGTGCGGCTCAGAACCGATCAAGGTCGGTGTAACGATATCCCGGTCGGGTCAGTATGCCGTACCGGCAGAGGATATGCTGCAGGGACTGCAGATGTGGGCCCATGATGTCAACAGCCGGGGCGCACTGCTGGGCCGGCCGGTAGAGATCGTCGCCTACGATGACAAGTCTGATCCTGACACCAGTGCCGACCTGTATGAACGCCTGATCAGTAAAGACAAGGTGGACCTGTTGATCGGTCCATATTCCTCTGACCTGACATTGGGAGCCAGCCGCGTGGCGGAGCGTCACAATTTTCCCATGGTCTCGGGCAGTGCCGCAGCCGACGATATCTGGTCACAAGGTTACAGGAACATCTTCCAGGTGGACGCGCCGGCCGAGCACTACATGGATGGCCTGATCGAGTCTGCCAGTCATGCCGGCCTGACAAGTATTGCACTGGCCTATGCCGCCTCCGACTTTCCGCGCACCGTGGCCATCGGGGTGCGCGCCAAAGCCGCTGAACTGAACATGAGCCTGGTGTTTGACCGGGAATACCCCGATGGCAGCACTGACTTTGGTGGTCTTGTCCGGGACATGAAGGCAAGCAACCCGGACCTCGTCATCGGCGGCGCCTACCTGAATGATTCCATTGCCTTCGTGCGTGCCGCCAAACGGCAACAGTTCTCGCCAAAGGCCTTTGCCTTCACCGTTGGACCTGCGCTGACCGAATTCGGGGACGAACTGGGTCCGGATGCCGAAGGCATTATGGGAATCGTTTCCTGGATGCGCAGCGGTAGCATCCCCTTGGCCTATGACTTCTCGTTCCGTTACAAGGGAAAATATGGCCGCAATGCCGATGTGCATGCCGCCTATGGCTACGCGGCAGGGCAGGTACTGGAAGCCGGGGTCCGACTGGCCGGGTCACTCGACAGGGATGCCATACGGCAGCAACTGGGGGAAATGAAATTTCGCTCTATCCTGGGCAACTACAAGGTTGACGCCACCGGCAAGCAACTCGCCAAGTCCACCTACGTCATGCAATGGCAGAATGGCTACCGGCTGCTGGTTCTGCCCAAGGTCATCCAGGACGCCGAAATCATCTATCCCTTCAAACCCTGGTCGGAACGCTGAAGCCACACACCGGCAACACCCCCCTTATTTCCCAATCCGGGATAATGCAAATACAATAACCCGGGACCACCCATGCCCGGGTGGCGAAATTGGTAGACGCAAGGGACTTAAAATCCCTCGGCTTAACGGCCGTGCCGGTTCGATTCCGGCCCCGGGCACCAATAAAATATCCGTGAAACTGCGGGAAGCTCATTTCGCCCCCCCCCCAGTGTTGATAGCGCATAGTACGCAAGCTTGCAAGCCACACTACGAACATGCACCGGGTCGCAAGAAAGGAGACGCATACCGTGTGCCAACGAGGTAGAAAATAGACCGTTACGAAATAACTGTTCGCGACTTACTTGGCATTGCTGGCATTGAAATGAATGGTAGCCAGCCGCGGGATCCACAGGTACACAATCCGCGTTTTTATCAACGCCTGCTGGCCGAGGGTGGCTCGCTCGGCCTGGGTGAATCCTATATGGACGGTTGGTGGGATTGCGAGCAAATGAATGAGTTGATATCGCGGGTAATCGGTGCCGGGCTGGAGCACAAGATCAACCCGCTAAAGCTGATATTTCCGGTCATCCGCGCAAAGCTGACCAATATGCAAAGGCGTTCGCGTGCCTTCAAAATCGGCGAACACCATTACGATATGGGTAATGAGATGTATCGGCTCATGCTGGACAAGCGCATGACCTATACCTGCGGCCATTGGAAGGCTGCAGATAATCTCGATGCGGCGCAGGAGGCCAAGCTTGATCTGGTGTAAAGAACGCATATCCATGCTGTTCATCGAACGCGGACAGATCGATGTACTCGATGGTGCGTTTGTTGTCGTCGACAAGAATGGCGTACGCACACATATTCCCGTCGGCTCCAGCGCCTGCCTGATGCTGGAGCCAGGAACCCGGGTATCGCATCGGGCAGCCCTGGGCATGCAATAGAAAACATCCACACAGGGTTATTAACCACTCAGTATCCGTGGCCAGCGCCCATGAATCATGTCCGGCAGTTCCGGCTCCACTGTCACCACGTAGACGCGCCGTTCATGCCGGTCACGCGCCACCAGGCCCTGGATCCACTGGCCCCGGGTCAGGTCATACCAGTGACTGTGGCCTTCAAAATCCTTTTCCATGAAGCTCTTGACCGACAGCTTCACCGGCACCGGGAACCAGCGGTCCCAGCGCCCGGCATAGATGCTGTCGAGCCGTGCCCAACCGCCCAGCGGCAGGTGGCCGGCCTGTTCGTGCCGCCGCCCCCAGGGCAGCAACCCCGGAGTGCCCGCACGGGTCCTGACCGGCAAGCACGCCCCGGGGTTCGGGAAATACACCCGTACATCCTGGCCGTTCACCGTGTAATACACGCCACCGGACATGCCGGCTAACCGCGGTCTTTCGCCCTCTCCCTCCCAGGGAGGGCAGGGGTGAGGGTGCCAGATATATTCATTACTTCCGGGTCTCCCTCAAATCGTCTGCCGGTGCCCGTAGGGCTTCCAGGCCGGGGCAATCACGTTCGGCATACTGGAGCGGTTGATCAGTCGCGCCGGGGCCAGGGCAAACTCGCCGTAGCGCTGGTTGATCGCGTCCATCACCGCATTCACCTCGCGCTGTTCCACATCCATTGCATCGAACAGTTGCAACTGATTGCCGGTGTCCCCGGGGTCGAGCGCGGTGACCTGCACCTGATGCACGCTTTCTCCGGCCCAGATATCCTCCATGACCGTTCGGCACAGGCCCATGATCTCACCACCATCATTCGTTGGCAGGGCGCAGCGCAACTTGCCGCCAACCCAGCCGGCGGGCGTACGCAAGCCGATAAAGAAGGTCTTTGCCTGCAAACAATGTCGCCGCAGCCGCGTACCGACCTTGGCACTCATGTGCAGCAGGTAGGTCAACAGCACCTCCCGATCACGGGTATCGGGCGGGACCACCTTGCCATGACCGATGGATTTCGGTGCCGGTACCTCGCCCTGCAGTTTTTCCGGATCCTCCCCCTGGCACATGTACCAGATACGCCGGCCCGGGTTGCCGAAACGCCGCGCCAGCACACTGATCGGCAGCCGTTTTATCTCGCCACAGGTATGTACCCCGTGTTCGGCCAGGAACCCGCCGATACCTTCCGCAATACCGCACAGCTCGGTCACCGGGACATCGCGCAAGCGCACGGCCGCCTCCCAGGGCGGGATGACCGTCAGGCCATCCGGCCTGTTGAGCTTGGCCGCGAACTTCGCGGTCGTCTTGTCGCCACTGACCCCGACCGAACACAGCACCCCGGAAACCTCGAACACTTTCTGTTTCGCTTGCCGCGCCATGCGCAACGGCGTCCCTGACAGGCGTTGGCAATGTGTCACATCCAGAAACGCCTCGTCCACGGAAAACACCTCGATGTCCGGCGTGACATCCCGCAACGCCTCCATGATCGCGGTCGAGGTGGCCGCATAGCGCTCCGGGTGCGCCGGACACTGGATCAGCTCCGGGCATAACCGACGCGCCTGCTGCAGCCGCATGCCGGTTCTGATGCCATAGGCCCGGGCCTCGTAGGAGCTGGTAATGATGCAGGTCCCCTGGCGACCGTTGGTAATCGCTACCGGCCGGCCGCGCCACTCCGGGCGGTCGCGCTGTTCGATGGATGCAAAAAAGGCATTCATATCCACCAGAATAATGGCCCGCGGCCAGATAGCGGGACAGTGATCGTCTGGTAACGACATGTTGGTTTCCTCGCAAAACGGGTTCACGGACCACCGGGGGCGGCGACTGGATACTGTGATTATATACAGTATTTAAAGAAATGCGCTAACCGCTCGTTTGCCGGTCGGCAAGCCACTGAAAATACTGGAATGCGTGATTCTTGCAGGGGGTACTTAGAGGATGTCCGGCAACAGTGTGCCGCAAGACAAGCGTTTACTCCATAAATTCCTTGCACAGCGTGCGCACACGTAGCCCGTCCCGGTTTACCTCGTAACCCGAGGGCAGGGTGGCATGCGGGTCATGCAGCCATGCGACCATGTCCTGCAATACCACGTCGGCCTGCAGGTCGCGTGTCAGCATGTGGTATCCCTGCGGGTAGATCACCAGCCGCCAGTCGGCTGGTGACGCAGCGGGCAATTGCTCGATCATCCGGCAGGCCGGCCGGCGCGGGATAATCTCGTCCTTTTCCCCGTACAGAATCAGGGCCGGTACCTGTAAACGCTGACTCGCCAGTAATGCTGTTTCCATCAAATCGATCAGGCCGTAGAGGGTATCGATACGTGTTTCCTTGATCACCAGCGGGTTGCGCCCCTGGGCTCGCAACATCTCGATGTTGTCGGATGCCATAATATCCAGCCCGCGCGCCGAGGCGCGATAGCCCGGGGCAACGTGTGCCAGGAATTGCAGGCCTGCGCGCTGTAACACCGGCATGGTCTCCCAGCCCCGAACCGCCGGGGCAACCAGGATGATCCCGTCGATGCAATCGGGTACCCGTACCTCCAGCAGGGAAAGAATAACCGCACCGCCCATACTATCTCCCACCAGGTACAGCGGTACCCCGGGATGTTCCGCGCACACCAGCCCGACCATGCGTCGCGCATCCTTCAGCAAGGCATCGGTACCCGGCCAGAGACCCCGCTGCTGCGTCTCACCGAAACCGCGCTGGTCATAGGCGTAGGTCATGATCCCGTTGGCGGCGAACCGCCTGGCAGGGCCGGCAAAGGCCATGCGGTAATCATTGAAGCCGTGCAATGCCAGCACCACGGCCTGAGGCGTACCGTCCGGGCGCCAGACCGCCAGCGGCAATTCATAGCCGTCGTCCATCACTGCGTGATCCGGGTACAGGGCCGGGGCTGCGCTACGCTCCGTCGGTGTCTGGATATGCGGCTGCACACACGACATAGCGCCGGACAAGATCAGCAGCGCCAGCAGGGGAGATCGGCAGGTATGATACATACTGGTAAAGGTTTATCTTCTTAGTTATTGATAACTATGACTAATAGTTTGCCACAATCTCAAGCCGGGCGCGTAACCGCCGATAAGTTGCTCGATGAGATTCGCATCCAATATACCGCATACACGGCTCGCCCTGGCCGGTTTACTGCTGCTGGTCGGCCTGACCGGCTGCGCCTCCACTCCGGATGCCTCCACCGGCAAGGCGGCACAGCAGGGCGCAGTCATTGCGCAGTCCCTGGCCGGCTCACCGTATCGCTACGGGGGCGCCACACCCCGCGGCTTTGACTGCAGCGGTCTGGTCTATTATGCCTATCGAAAGGCCGGGTTGTCCGTGCCCCGGACAACCCGGGAACAATACCAGCGCTCTGAACGGATCTCACTCTCGGCGATTCATCGCGGGGATTTGCTGTTCTTCAAACTATCCTCGCGCGGTGTTTCTCACGTCGGCATCTATACCGGTAATGGCAGGTTCATCCATGCGCCATCCAGCGGGAAACGCGTCTCTTACGCGCGGCTGGACAACCCGTACTGGAAGAAGCGACTGCTGGCGGCAGGGCGTATCGAATAAAATAGCGAAAGACCTGCCCGGTTTACAGGCAGTACGGGAACCGTTAGATTCCCTTTGTATGGGAAAGCAACACCCGTTAACCGTTGTCCTGTTTCTCTTTATATTATCCATGGGTTCAACCACGCCCGTACAAGCAGGCAAACTGGCTCCGTGTCCGGACAGTCCGAACTGTGTATCCAGCCTTGCCGTTGATAGCAAACACCTGGTTGCCCCCCTGTCATTCAATGGCGACCCGCAAGCCGCCTGGGACGCACTAAAGACCGTAATACTGAAACAGAAACGTACCCGTATCACACGGATCGACGACCACTACCTGCACGCCGAGTGCCGCAGCCTGGTGTTCCGGTTTGTCGATGACCTGGAGTTCCTGCTGGTTCCGGATGAACGGCTCATCCAGGCGCGTTCGGCCTCACGCACTGGCTACAGCGACTTCGGCGTCAACCGGCGCCGGGTGGAACACATCCGTCGCGAGTTTGCGGATTTACAGCCCAGCCAGCCACGCTGAATGGAAGAGGGCGTCATCAAGTTCGACCTGCAGTACACGGCATCCGGAACGGTTGCATATAACGCGCTTTCCGAACTCAATGCCTGGCGCCATATTCTCTGGCAGCTGGCGCTGCTCGGACAGGACCCGGAGCGCTACGCTGGCTACGGTTTCGGCAATGTCAGCCAGCGTATCCCGCCGCTGGATGCACCGGCAGGCAAGCGGCGATTTATCATCAGTGGCACCCAGACCGGCGGCATGGAAACACTTGATCCATCACACTACGCCGTCATCAAGGCTTACGACACGGAAACGAACCGGGTCATAGCCGAAGGTCCGGTAAAACCGTCCTCGGAATCACTGACACACGGCATGATCTATAACCTCGATACGGATATCCACGCCATTCTGCACGTGCATAGCCCGTCCATCTGGCAGCAGGCAAGCGCATTGAATATCCCGGTCACCGATGCAGCGATTGCCTATGGAACGCCGGAAATGGCGTGCGCAGCCGAGCGCCTGTTTAGGGATACCAATGTATTACACCAGGGTATTTTCTCGATGGGTGGTCACAAAGACGGTATCGTTGCCTTTGGTATGACAGCAGGAGAGGCGGGCAACATACTATTGAATGCGCTCGCGAAGAGTTATGCACCTGATCGACAGTCCCCGGATTGATCCGTCCTATATTTAACATAATATACATTATACGCACTATAATATATCCCGCCTAGTAACCCAATGCCCCGCGCGCCTTATCCATGTCCACCGAATCCTTTGCCTGTTCCTTGTCGATGGCTTCATT
>Ga0114931_10007619_pt1 | contig 13217 bp, 10 predicted proteins | sample 2SBtaG_FD_89579 | JGI IMG/M metagenome (GOLD analysis project Ga0114931, IMG submission 89579) | Deep subsurface microbial communities from Kolumbo volcano to uncover new lineages of life (NeLLi) - 2SBTROV14_V59a metaG | ecosystem: Environmental > Aquatic > Marine > Volcanic | place: Kolumbo... | reverse complement strand
CTACGGGCGCGGCCTACTATGGCCTGGTGCGGCTGGGTATGGGCGTGCGCGTGGGCAGCGGCAGCCCGCGCGCCTACTACGTGGCCGTGGAGACCGGGGAGACGCCGGCCGAGGAACTATCCGGGGGCGAGGCGTGCATGGCCGTCTGCCTGGTCCCCCGGGGCGCGGAGGAGGGCTACGAGATCCAACTGGACGACCTGGACTTCACCGCGCTGACCAACCGGCCGGTGGCCTTCGAGGTCTTCACCACCAGCACCCGCCTGGGCGATAAGGCCGGCGATCTGGTGGCGCTGACGCCGGACGAGATCAGCGTGCTGCCGCCCATCCGCACGGTGCTGCGCTACGGCAAGAAGGGCGAGGCCCGGCGCATTCCCGTGCGCCTCTCCGTGCGTCTGACTGAGATCGGCACCCTGGAACTGTGGTGCAATTCCCTGCAAAGCGGCCACCGCTGGCAGCTTCAGTTCGACGTGCGCCAGACCCCCGGCGGCGAGCAGAGCGAGCCGGCCGTGGCCGAGATCCTGGACGAGGCGGTGGTGGCCCAGGCCCAGCAACTGATTATCGAGACCTTCGGGCCGGACGCCACCCGTCCCCCCGCGCAACTGCGCCGGGCGCTGGAGAGCCTCCTGGACGCGGACAAGGAGCACTGGCCCACGTCGCTGATCCGCAAGCTGGCCGACGAACTGCTGGAGAACGCCCACGGACGCCGCCGCTCGTCCGACCACGAGGCCGCCTGGCTCAACCTGCTGGGCTTCTGCCTGCGCCCCGGCTTCGGCGACCCGGTGGATGACTGGCGTATGAAGCGGGTCTGGAAGCTCTTCTTCGAGGGGCTGCGCTTCCCCCGCCAGACCGGCTGCCGCACCCAGTGGTGGATCTTCTGGCGGCGGGTGGCCGGCGGACTCAAGGCCGGCCAGCAGTTGGAGGTCTACAACCAGGTGCGGGGCTATGTGAACGTGGACGCCAAGCGCAAGAAGAAGCCGGGCGGCGCGCTCCCCAAGACCATCGGTCCCGGCGAGACCATGGAGGTCTGGCTCATGCTGGCCAACTTCGAGCGCCTGACCGCGGATCTGAAGGTGAACCTGGGGCGACGGCTGCTGAAACGCATGGGCAAGGACCCCGCGGCGCGCGAGCTGTGGGCGTTGAGCCGCCTGGGCGCGCGCAATCCCATCTACGGTCCCCTGGAGCGGGTGATCCCTGCGGCCGAGGCCGGGCAGTGGGCCGAGCGTCTGCTGGCCCTGCCTTCGCCGCCCCGGGAGCGCATGGCCCACGCGCTGGTGCTGCTGGTCCAGTACACGGGCGACCGCACCCGGGACGTGGACGAGCCGGTGCGGGCGCGGGTGGAGGCGTGGCTGGCGCAACTGGACAATGCCGACCGCTTCCGGGACCTGCTCCTGAACCCCGACAGCGCGTTTCGCCGCGAGGAGCAGGCCTGGATCTTCGGCGAAGCCCTGCCGGCCGGGCTGGCGTTGGCGTCAGGGTGATTTGTTGTTAGTTGGAAATAAAGTCATCGATGGATCGGAGAAGAGAGCGGGTGACGGATGCTATCAGCGTCATCCACTCCTCCCATGCTTATTCAAGATTAATCCGACGGCTCCTTCGCCTCATTGTCAACCACGAACACGGCTTGAACCCCGTCACCGCTCAAAATGAGTTTGTTATCCAGTTCGGTGTACTTATTGGTGGAAAAGATCAGCATGCTTACGCGAGCCGCTTGTGAATTTTGAGGTCCATCGCAGCCTATAAGAGCACTTGGCGCCAGGATCAAAAGATATTCAGTTTGACTGCTGGCAAAAATCAGAAATGCTTCGTCGCCACAACCCGTGGTTCGTAATAAAAGTCCACCAGCGGGGTGGAATGATATAAAGATTGGCGCTATAGCGTCGAATTCAACCGGCGACCCTTGATACGTTAATTCGGTAAGCCTCCAGCGATTTTCCAGGAGCGCTAGATTGCTACCAGGAATAAGAGGACTCTCCGGCTGTTCGATAACTTCTAAGTTATAGAGTGCGCCTATAGCATGTTGAGCCGAACAAGCGGAGAACGTCAGGAGAAATACAGATAGAATAAACAGTAAAAAACCGATCTGTTTACCGCCTGAATGGTCCATCCGAAAAAAACGCACGCCCAAATGAGTCATGTCATCTCCCTTGTCGTTCAATCAATCGGACTTTTCAGATTCGACTCAAGCAGCATCTGAACGACGTGGTATTTGACGTCAGATGCTGCTTGAGTGAACTGCACAAACAAAACCGAAATCGGGGATGGTTCATTTTACGGAAAGAGTTAGGTTTACACTTGCAGGTGCGGTTTGCAACCGCACATTCTCTGGTGGACCGGGACCGTGTGGTTGCAAACCGCACCTACGTAAGCGGGGATTTGTAAACCAAATAGTGAACCATCCCGCCCTTGAAAACGAAAACGCCCGCTGCCATCGGCAGCGGGCTGAGGACCTGGATCATGATATTCGGCGCTCGGAGGCTGCTGCCGCACCAACATTCGATTGTAAATGTACTATAGCATATCCCCCCCCGACGCAAGGGGTATGTATGAAATCGCAGATAAACCGTAGAGAAAACGTATATCAAGAGTTGGGCTGCCAATTTGCACCCGGGACTTGGATGAGCCGGTGCGCGCCCGGGTGGAGGCGTGGGCGGGCCGGCTGGGCTGGCGCTGGCTGGCAAATTAACTACCATCCACGTCTCACCTGTGATAAACTTACAAACGAAAATGTTACTATTCAGGCAGGATCCCTACATGGGAAAATTCGTGTACTCTGTGAAATTCGTGGTTTTTGCAGCGGACTCGTAGTTGAATTTCGAAATGGAATGCACTCATATGGACATTCATAGATCTCAGTGGTCTGGCCTTGCCGCGAACCGGTGGACAATCGTCTGGATCATCCTGACGCTCGCGCTCCTGTTTAGCGCCTGCACGCCGGCCGAACCCGAGCCTGAATCTACGCCTGAACTCACGGGAGATCAGCAAGCCGTGATCGATCAACTGATCACCACCGCCTTCAAGCAGACGCCCGTCTATGACGAGTACGAGTTGCCCGACGGCGAGACCTACCGGGTCTACACCATCGATCTGCTGGCCAGCAACGCCTATCTGGTGGCCACCAACGAAGGCATGATCCTGGTCGACGCCGGCCTGCCCTTCTTCGCGCCCGTCATCGAACATTACATGGAGCAGATCGGGCGCGAAGACCTGACCCTCATCTACATCACCCACGCCCACATCGACCACTACGGCAGCGCGGCCGAGATGCGCCGCCGCACGGGCGCGCCCATCGCCATCCACGCCGATGACGCCGAGAGCATGGCCGCGGGCGCAACCGAACTCGGCGTCGTGCGCGACTGGAACCGGTTCTCCCAAATGGCGCTCCCGCTCCTCGAACCCATGTTGACCGTGGAGCCGACCGAGCCGGACATTATCCTCCACGATGGCGAGCGGCTGGACGAGTACGGCGTTCCCGCCACGGCCGTGCATACGCCCGGCCACACGCCCGGCTCCAGCACGCTGCTGGTGGACGGCGGCGTGGCCTTCGTGGGCGATCTGCTCTCGGCCAGCGGTGAGGACCACGTGCAGCAATCCTACGCTTCCGATTGGATTCAACTGGGCGAAAGCCTCAAGAAACTGGCCACCTACCATCCCCAGGTCCTCTACACCGGCCACGGCGACAACGCCATCACCGCCGAGACCTTGCGCGAGTTGACCGAGGCGTATTTAAAGGAGAAAGGAATCGACCAACAATGACGTCTGCCGAGATGACTAACATGGAAGAGAGGAAGGAACAGCGCCCCCTTCCCTGGTGGTACGTCCTCCTGGAGGGCTTAGTCAGCTTCGTCATCGGCGTCATGTTGATGCGCACGCCGGCGCACACGCTGAATCTGCTTGTGCGTCTCCTGGGCTATTACTGGCTCGCCGTAGGCCTTCTTTCCCTGGTCATCGTCCCCACCAAGTGGGGCGCAGGCCGTCGCGGTTCCCTGGCGACGCGCGGCGTGCTGGGCGTGTTGGCCGGCCTGATCGCCCTGTTTTTGGATCAATTGGGCCTGGATTTCTGGACGACGGCCTTGATACTCGGCGTCGGCTTCGTAGGCGTGATCATCGGCGTCGTAGGCCTGATCCAGGCCATGAAGGGGGGCGGCTGGGGCGCAGCCATCATGGGCGTGCTGGGCGTCCTCTTCGGGTTGGCCCTTTGGGGGGGAGCGACCGGGCTTCTGGCCAATATTTTCTGGGCCTTGGGACTCTTCACCGCGATCGGCGGCGTGTTGAGCATGTTGCTCGCGCTACGCCTGCGCAACCACCCGGAGGAAGGCTCCCTGGGCGCGGCCGGCATTCGCAATCCGGTCATGGGGATCATTCGTCTCCTCACGCTGGTCCTCCTCCTCTTCGTCGCCGTGGTCCTGGTCTTCATCGCCTGGATCATCCCGGCGCAGCGCAAAGGCGTGCCGCTGCAATATTGGGCTATTTCCATTTTCAGCCGGGTCGTCAACCGGGTGCTGAGCATCCAGGTCATCTGCCAAGATGAGGAAAAGCTGCACAGCCATGAAGGGCTGGTGTTGGCCAACCACATCTCCTACCTGGACATCACCACCCTGATCGCGGTCGCGCCCATGCGTTTTCTCAGCACAGCCGAGGTCTTCCAGATTCCCATCATCGGCTGGGTGGCGGACGCCATTTCCACCGTTTTCGTGGACCGGGCCAGCCGTAAATCGCGCCATTCCGTGCGCGATTCCATCGCCCAGAGCGTTTCCAAGCAGCCCTATCCCCCTTTCGTCGTCTTTCCGGAAGGCCACTTCGGCACGCCCACCCAGCTCTCTCCCTTCCACCACGGCATGTTCGAGATCGCGGTCGAGAATGGCTTTCCCTACATGCCGGTGGCCCTGCGCTATGACCCGTCTGACGCGGCCACCTGGCGGGGCGTCAAGGTGGAGCCGTTCCCGGCCGCGCTCTGGCGCATGTTGACCCATCGCGGAAAAATCCGCGCCGAGATCTTCCCGCTGGATGTGGTGTATCCCGCGCCGGACGACGACCCGGCCGAACTGGCCCGCATCACCCAACGAGCCATCGAGGCTGCACTGGGTCTTGAGCCTGGCCCCATCACATTGCCGAAGCCTGAACCTGCCACCACGGACGCAACGTAGGAGACGTCAGGACAGAACCTCCGGGAGGTTGAAATCAGGAGCCACGCATTCGCCCTCGATGACTTCCCCCACATTCAGTCCTGGATCGCGCGCATGGAAGCCCACCCCGGCCACATCACCATGGCCCAGGCCATCGCCGGAAGTTCGTAGTACAGGTGGGCGTAAATAACCCGACAGTTCGTAGTATGCGCTTTAGCGCGGATCCCGCTGACAACTGCGCTAAAGCGCATACTACGAACTGTCTGCCTACTTACGCCGCTGTGTAGTAGTATGCTGAAGTGTAGATAACTATGCAGTTCGTAGTATGCGCTTTAGCGCAATCCCATCACCAACTGCGCTAAAGCGCATACTACGAACTGTCTGCAGACAGAGGAGTGCATTTTGTCTCGTTTTCTATGGATCGCGGTTGGCGCGGCCCTGGGCGCCAATGCCCGTTATATGATCGGCCTGTGGGCGGGCGATAAGATGGGCGTCGCCTTCCCCTATGGCACCACCATCGTCAATATCACTGGCGCGTTGATGCTGGGCTTCATCCTGGAGCTTTCGACAGACCGCCTGCTGACCTCACCCGAAGCCAGGCTGCTGGTCGCCACCGGTTTCCTGGGGTCCTACACCACCTTCTCCACCTACATGGTCGAAAGCGTCAACCTCATGCGTCAGGGAAGTCTCTTCCTGGGTGTGGCGAACGTGGCCGGCGAAGCCGCCCTTGGCCTGATTTTCGCGGTGCTGGGCATCTATTTGGCCCGAACGTTGGGTATGTAAATTGTCTTCAATGGAAAATTCATGTAGAGGACCCAATTTTGACGCAGAGACGCGGAGGCGCAAAGGATCGCAGAGGAGAAAGAAAGGAGTTTCTTTGCGATCCTTTGCGCCTCCGCGCCTTTGCGTCGATCCGATTCCGGCGTATCTGAAATGAACTCGGGAGGTGATCGATGATCATGCAAGGAAAAGCGCAACGGGTCACCATCTATATTGGCGAGAGCGACCGCCATCACGGCAAGCCGCTCTATCTGGCCTTGCTCGAATTTCTGAAAAAAGAAGGAGCTATGGGGGCCACCGTCACCCGTGGAACGGCTGGTTTTGGCGCCCACAGCCGCATCCACACCGCCACCATCGTCTCTCTCTCAGCGGACCTGCCGGTGGTGGTCGAATGGGTGGATGTGATCGAACGCGTGGAGCGCCTGCTGCCCGAGGTGCGCGCCATGGTCAATGACGGCCTGATCGTGCTGGAGACCATCGATGTGGTCCAGTACGCGGCCGGCCGCCAGCCTGATCCGTTGGCCCAGCCGGTCTCGTCCGTCATGCGTTCGGGCGTGACCACGGTGACGCCCGACGCACCGGTGCAGCAGGTGGTGGACCTGCTCATCGCCCGCGGTCATCGCGCCCTGCCCGTGGTGGACGAAGACCGCCAGGTGGTGGGCGTCATCACCGACGGCGACCTATTGCGGCTCTCCGGTCTCCAGGCCCGGCTCAGCTTGCAGGATTCGCTCAGCCCGGAGGCGCTGCGCCGTCAGTTCGCCGAGATCGCGGCCAAAGCCGACCGCGCCGCCGACATCATGAGCCAGCCGGTGCGAACCATACGCGAGGACGCGCCCCTGCGGGAAGCCGCCGACCTCCTCCTTCAACAGGACCTGAAGCGTCTGCCGGTGGTGGACGAAAAAGGGCGATTCCTGGGGCTGATCAGCCGGGTGGACGTGTTGCGCCTGCTCGAATACAACCAGCCGACCGCAGACGCCAAGGGCCAGCCAGCGCCGCCCACGGGCGCGACTGTCACCGATCTCATGGAGAAGAACGCACCCACCGCACGTCCGAACGATGACCTGGAAACCATCCTCCAGGCGTTGGAGCGCTCGCGACAACGTCGGGTTGTGGTAGTGGATTCAGAAAGCGTTCCTGTGGGGATCATCACTGACGGCGACATCCTGCGTCGCAGCCAACACGGCCAGGAACCGGGGCTGATCGATCGTCTGCGCGGCCTGGTCACGGGCGAATCCGCGCCGCGGGCGGTTCTGCCCGAAATCGATGAGACCGCGGCCGACCTGATGACCGCACCCGTCACCGTGGTCCCCCAGGACATCTCCCTCTACGCGGCCCTGGCCATCATGCTCCGCGATCAGATCAAGCGCCTGCCGGTGGTGGACGAAGAGGGACGGCTCCTGGGCCTGCTGGGGCGCACCAGCCTGCTACGCGGTCTGGTGGCCAGCGAAGCGTCCGATTTGGAGAAAAAGTAATAGAACGCGGATTGAACGGATTGGGCGGAAAGACGCGGATTTTTTAAAATCCGCGTCTTTCCGCCCAATCCGTTCAATCCGCGTTCTATTGATGCTCTATTGCTTATCTAACCACTCCTGCAACGTCCGCGCGACGGCCTCCAGGCTGTCGGCGCTGACCTTGTCCAGGGTGTCGGCCGTGGTGTTGCGATAGGGGTAATCGCTTTCGATGATGGCCGCGGTGGGGATGCCCCGCTCGATGAAGGCGTTGTGGGGACCAGTGAGCGCCGGCCCCATTTCAGCCGCGAACTGCTCCCCATATCCCAGATCATCGGCAATCGCCCAGATATTTTCGCTCAGCTGGGGATCGCTGCCCCCCTCCATGCGGATGCGGTGGTCGACGCCGCCCACTGCGTCCAGCACCACAGCGAAGCGCGGGTCGGCGCACTTTTCAATCTGCTTGCCCAGTTGCTCCACAAAGCGTTCGCCGCCAAAGGGCGGTTGCCAGCCAGGTGCGCCTCGATTGGCCTCACTGTCCAGAAAAGCCAGACAGATGGTGTAATCGCTCTCAGTGAAAGTGCGGGCGATCTCCAGGAGAACAGCCACGCCGGATTCGCCTGCGTTGGCCCCTGGCGACGGCGCACTACGCTTGGCCGGGTCTGGATCGGCGTCGGCCAGGACGCGCGAGTCATAGGGCGCTGCCAGGAGGATCACCGGCGCCAACGCTTCTCCCGACGGAGGGGCGGAGCGGCTGGCGATGATGTTGCGCCCCGTAATCTTGACCATGGCCGTGGCCGCCGACCCGGTCGTTACGGTGGGCGAAATGGCCGAACCGGCGGCGACCGCGGGAATCAGCAACTCATAGGGCTGGATGAGCACGTCCCAGCCCTGGAAGCGCAACTCATCGATCAGCCAGTCGCCCATGGCCTGGCTGGCGGCGCTGCCAGTGGTGCGGGGGCCAAATTCAAGCTGGCGTTCAACCGCGGCCAACGCCACCTCCCCCGACGCCTGCTCACTTGTGTCCAGGGTCAACAGGCCATAGCCCAAATATGCAAAGTAAGAGACGGCCAACAGCAACACGCCCATGAGGACGATCTCGATGCTGTAGGCGCGCAGAAAATTTCTCACAGGAACCATCGCCTCACGGATCGGACTACTACAGTGCGGCGTAAACAGGCGCCAGTTCGTAGTATGCGCTTTAGCGCACTTGTCGGCGGGACCCGCGCTAAAGCGCGCACTACGAACTGTCGGTCTACTTACGCCCACCTTTACTACTACAGTGCGGCGTAAACAAGCGGCAGTTCGTAGTACGCGCTTTAGCGCGGTTGTCAGAGAGACCCGCGCTAAAGCGCATACTACGAACTGGCTATTTACGCCCGGCTGCACTACTTGTTACGGCCATCTTTACGCGGACGGAAGAAGAGACGAATTGGCGTCCCCACAAACGGATAGTGCTCGCGAATGCGATTTTCCAGATAGCGTTGGTAGGAAAAGTGCACCAACTTGGGGTCGTTGACGAAGACGAGGAACGTGGGCGGCTCGGTCTCCACCTGGGTTCCATAGTAGACGCGCAGCGGGCGGCCATTCTTGCTCGGCGGCGCGATGCGGTCGTAGGCCTCGCGCAGCACCTGGTTGAACTCGCTGGTGCCCAGGCGATGACGCCGGGCCTCCACCACCCGCAGGGCCTCGGGGAGTATCTTATTCACCCGCTGCCGGGTCAGCGCGCTGATGAAAAGCACAGGCACGTAGTCCATGAACTTCAGGTCTTCGCGCACCTTCTCGGTGAAGTCGAGCATGGTGTACGTGTCTTTTTCGATGGCGTCCCACTTGTTGACCAACACGACCACACTTTTATAACGCTCCAGCACATAGCCGGCCACGTGCGCGTCCTGGGCGGTCACGCCCTCGATGGCGTCGATCAGCAGCAGCGCCACATCGGCCCGGTCCACGCTGCGCATGCTGCGCAACACGCTGTACTTCTCGATGCCCGGCTCCACCCTACCCCGCCGGCGGATGCCTGCGGTGTCGATGAGGCGAATGCGTTGGCCATCGTAGACGATCTCGCTGTCGATGGGGTCGCGCGTCGTGCCCGAGACGTGGCTGACGATGGCCCGCTCCTTGCCGATCAGGGTGTTGAGCAGGCTGCTCTTGCCCACATTAGGACGCCCCACAATGGCGATGCCGATGCTGTCGTCCTCTTCTTCCTCTTCGGCGGGATAGTCGGGCAATTCCATCACCATCGCATCTAGCAGATCGCCCACGCCATTGCCGTGATAGGCGCTGATGGGGTAGGGTTCCCCCAGACCAAGGCTCCAGAATTCGACTGCATCAAGTTGGCGTTTGGGACTTTCAGTCTTGTTCACGGCCAGGAAGACCGGCTGATCCGTCTGTCTCAGCACCGCGGCCACGTCCTCATCGGCCGCGGTCAACCCCTCCTTGCCGTCCACGACAAGGACGATCATGTCCGCCTCTTCCAGCGCCACCTGGGCCTGATTCTGGATGTGGGAGACGAACAGGGTGGAATCAGCGGCCAGGGGCGCGCTGACTCCACCCCGTTTGCCGCGCATGGATCCGCGTTCAGACAGATCGCTGGGCGCTTCCAGCCCGCCCGTGTCCACCACGATAAAGCCGACCCCATTCCATTCGCTGTCGCCATAAATGCGGTCCCGGGTGGTGCCCGGTATATCCTCCACGATCGCGGTGCGCGCGCCCGTGAGGCGGTTGAAGAGGGTCGATTTACCTACATTCGGGCGGCCCACAAGGGCCACCACAGGTTTTCGTCTGCTCATTGCGTTTAATCACCATTTAAAGAAAATACATCGCGCCCATACACTCAAGGCATTCAAGGGGTGCGAGTCGCCATCACCGTGGGCGTAGTTGTGATCGTCGGCGTCCGGGTAATCGGGGGCAACGTGCCGCCTGCTTCCGGGGTAGCCGTGGTTTCTTTCTCAGTGATCACCACTTCCACCGTCTCCGGCAGCACCGACTCCATGCGGACGCCATCTGGCAGAATCACATTAGGGCGGATGTTATGGGTGCCGGGCAGCAACCCTGAGAGGTCCAGAATCACGAACATGTCATCTGGCGCCATGGACTCCAGCAACGGCGCCGGTCCGCTCAAGATCACCTCGACTTCATCCAGGGCGACGGTCGCTTCCAAACCGGGGCCAAGGCCTTGAATCACCGGCTTTTGCTTGATGGTGCGTCCCCCCTCGATGGGAGTGATGGTGGCCGACAACTCGACGATATTGCCCTCCAACGCGTTTACGCCGTCGGGCAGGATGAGCTCGACGCGCTGGGTCAGGTCCTCGGTGGCCCCCTCCAGCGAGACTTCGGTGGTCGAGACGAAGCCGGGCACCTGCGCCAGCGCGTCCACGCTTCCCAGGAGGACCACCGACGAGGGATTCACGCGTACGGAGGCCAGGCGATAGCCGGGGGCAGGCTGGCCCACCAGATCAGGGCGAACAGCCACTTCCTTGCGGCCCGGTCGTTCGGACACAGGCACAATAATGCGCACCGAGTTCGGTTCTAGCTCGACTTGCTCGACGAGCTGCTCCTGGCTGTTATACGGTTTGACTGACTCATTGCGCTCCACCTGACTCTTGGCATTATCCAAATAGACTTCGGCGCGAACCGACGTCACTTGCTTGACCTGGGTTGCAGGCCCGGAGATCGTCACCGAAATAGGTTCGATGACAGGCGTCTGGGCCTCATAACCAGGGGCGGGCGAATCCATGATGTCAGCTTCCACCGCCATTTTTTTGACGATCACAGGATCGATCTCCACCCGCAATTCGCTCGGCTGACGTTCCAATACATCCACTTTTGGGTCCAGCACATCCACGTTGATCTTCACATCATGCTCGCCAGGGGGCAGGCCGGTCAAATCCACATAGGCCTGAAAGTCATCCAGGGTCAGGCTGTTCCATGTTTTTTGCGGCGCGCGCACGTTAATTTTCACCGTCTGCTTGCCCAAATTCTGAACGGTTTGCAACCCCTCATCAGGTCCCCGCACCTGGATGGGAATGGCGGTCGGGAACGGCTGGGTGATGATAGGGTTTTCCTCATTGACCGCGACCAGCCAGACCACGAGCGCCAGTACGAGTGAGAGCAAATAGGTGCCGAGGCGTTCGACGAACAGGCGCCAACGCGCCGAAGAGACGCGCTCCTGTTGTTCAAATCTGTCGGCCGGAGAGCCGACGTGTTTTGTCACATCAGTCGATTTTTCAACAGTCACGATCACTCACAAATCAACAGAAGATGCCTACGGGTTATAAAAATCGCTGAGCAACTTGCGCAGACGATTGCTGTCCAGCCGGAGGATACGCCCGTTGCGGGCCACAGAGATCGCTCCCGTCTCCTCCGAGACTACAACGGACATGGCGTCGGATTGTTCCGTAATGCCGATGGCGGCCCGGTGGCGGGTGCCGAACTGACTGTCGCCCAGATCGCGTTGGGTGAGAGGAAGCACGCAACTGGCCGCAACGAGCTTGTCGCCGCTGATGATCACCGCGCCGTCGTGCAGCGCCGTGTGTGGGAAAAAGATAGTCACCAGCAACTCCGTCGAGATGTCGGCGTTGATGCGCACGCCGCGCTCAATGGCGTCCGCCAGGCCGGTGGTCCCTTCGAAGACGATCAGCGCACCATGTTTGCGTTCGGCCATCTGCTCCACGGCGCGCACGACCTCAGTCACGATATGTTGGGCCATTGCGCTCTGGGAGCGACGCATGGCCAGGGGAGCGGAGCGCCCCACCCGCTCCAGCGCGCGCCGCAACTCCGGCTGGAAGATAACCGGGATCGCAAAGAGAATAATGGGCGCGCTAACGCGCAGCAGCCATCCCACCGCCACCAGATCGATGGTTTGGGTCAAAATCAGAAAGATTAGGCCGATGATCAACATGCCGCGCAGGAGTTGGATCGCCAAGGTGCCGCGAAAGAGTCGCAACACAAAGTAGATCAATAGCGACACCAGCAGGATGTCGAGAATATTACGCGGATCTCTGAGACCGCTGAGCAAAACGAAAATGTCGGTCATGAGCGAATGCGACGCATCCTATGCGTCATGAAGCTCCCCTTCGGCCACCACCGGGTTCGAAAGCGTACCCAACCCCTCCACCTCCACAGTCATCACATCCCCCGGTTGCACCGGCCCCACGCCCTCGGGCGTGCCCGTCAGCACCAGGTCGCCCGGCTCCAGGGTCATGAAGCGGGTGACGAACGCCAGCACCTGACCGATAGAGAAGATGAAATCGTCAGTGTCGCCCTCCTGCCGCACCTCTCCGTTGACCAAGCAACGCACCTGGCGACCGGCAGGATCGAATTCGGTGTCAATCCACGGACCCACGGGCGCAAAGGTGTCGAATCCCTTGCCCCGGGTCCACTGCTTGTCTTTGCGCTGGAGATCGCGTGCGGTCACGTCATTGGCCACGGTGTAGCCGAAGATGACGTCGTCGGCCTCCTCCGGGCGCAGGTTGCGACAGCGTTTGCCGATGACCAACGCCAACTCACCCTCATGATCGACCCGCTCGCTGATGGCGGGGTAGATCACAGGCTCGTCCGGCCCGATCAGCGCGCTGGGGGGTTTGAGGAAAATCAGCGGCTCTTCTGGAACCGCATTGCCCAACTCAGCGGCATGGGCGGCGTAATTGCGGCCGACGCAGACGATCTTGCCGGGCGTCACCGGCGCGTGGAATCGAATATCCTCCATTGACATGCCACCGTCTGGCTCGATATCCAGCGCATAATGGCCGTCCACCGTGTTGAGATAAGGAGCCTGCGTCAGCCCATAGAGCAGGCCGTCGATGATCACTCCCCAACTCACATCCCCCACAAAGGGCAAGAAACCATCGTCAAACTCCAGATT
>Ga0114931_10007618_pt1 | contig 13217 bp, 8 predicted proteins | sample 2SBtaG_FD_89579 | JGI IMG/M metagenome (GOLD analysis project Ga0114931, IMG submission 89579) | Deep subsurface microbial communities from Kolumbo volcano to uncover new lineages of life (NeLLi) - 2SBTROV14_V59a metaG | ecosystem: Environmental > Aquatic > Marine > Volcanic | place: Kolumbo... | reverse complement strand
TAATTCCACATCAAAACCACCGCAATTTACTGCCTTACGGAGATCACACCCTTACACCAAATAAATGCCAATCGGTTTCAAAACACCAGAACACACTCACCACCCCGTGAACGGTTGCGTAATCATTTAGCCCGAATCAGAGACCACTGGCAGAACCGGTAGCCAGAGGGAACCACGAAAACCGCGAAACAAATGAAAGAGAGGGGTATGCGAGTACGAGTATACTCATCACGGCCGGAATTTTCGGTTTTCGCATGACTTGAACAAACTACCGTGCCGGCAATGAGAGTCAGCTACCGCCTACAGAGCAGGTGGCTTGAGGAAGCCCCCCCTTCCCCAAAAAAATGGGGGCCAAGGAGAAATACAGGGGGGGTGGGGGGATCCCCCCAATGAACTGCTAAATGTGTATCGGTCTCTTCCTGTGCGAACTCTAGGATCCTGCCAACTGGCTAAGCAAAGGTTGTGAGCCTCGACGAAGTGGCTCCACGGCCTGGCAATGCTTGGGGGGTTTCCCCCCCAAACCCCCCGGTGTGGATTTGCAATCTGCTGTTGCTGTTTCCCCTCAAACCCCCCGGTATGGGTACTTACCGTATTCACTACCCGGCGGCGGAGCCTGATGGGGACGCACCAGCAAAGCTGGTGGTTTACGGACGGGAATGATGCTGTGTGTATGTGAGGGCCCCCATTCCGTTGCGCCCAATTGTACCGCTTACCTCCATCGTCTACAGTAGGAAAAGTGGTCGTCGAATTGCCTGTGGCGAACAGCAAATTTGCTGGCGCGCATGGCAAATGAGCGGGGCGACCACTGGATGGCGAACCATGGCGAATTCATTTCAACTGAAGCAAGAAAAACGATCGTGATGGCCCAAATCAAGCGAGTTACGGTGACCGGGGCCGGCGGAAAGCTGGGCGGGCCGCTCTGCGCGGCCCTGCTGGCGGACGGCTACGAAGTGACCGGCACAGTGCACCGACTGCCCGTGGGGATCGACGGGGTCGAGGAAGTTCGGGCCGACGTGGCCAACGCCGCCGCGATGGAAGAGCTGGTCTCACGGAGCGATGCGGTGATTCACCTGGCTACCTGCAAGGAGGATCGCGATGCTTTCATTCCCGTCAGCGTCCAGGGTACGTTCAACCTGCTCGACGCGGCCATGCGCACCGGCAAGCCAAAGCGAGTCATTCTTGCCAGCGGCGATGCGGTCCAGGGTATTTACTTCTATCGCCAGCCGGTACCGATTCGTGAAGACATGCCGATGGCGGCCTATCCGGGCTACTACGCCTTGTCGAAGGTTGTCGAAGAGACCCTGTTCAACCAGTACTTCCACCAGGCGCGCGTCCCCACGGTGATCTGCCGCATGTCGTGGATCCATGCCGAAGACGATATCCTGGACCACCTGACGCTGGCCGGCGAGTCGTTCGGCGTGCCTGTCTGGACGGATTTGATGAATGACGCCGAACGGGCAAATATCGTCGCCGGTTGGGATGCGGCCGTGGCTTTGCGGCACCCCGACGGCAGGCCGCTGCGCCGGCATATCGTGGCGCTCGAGGATTGTGTCCAGGCCTTGTTGCGGATGCTGAAAACCGCGGACATTGAAGGACAGACCTATCAGATTGCCATGTCCGAACCGTTCGACTACGCTGAGGAAGCCGGCTACGTGGCCGACCGTTTGGGCCTCGATGTGATCGATCTGATCGATCCGGTAGGGCAGGATTTCTGGGTGGACATCACCAAGGCACGCTACCAGCTCGGTTACCAGTCCCAGTACGACATTCATGGTCTCATCGACCATGCCATCGAGTTTCGCGAGTCGGGCCGTCCGCGCCGTCCGCGCTCCGGAGCAAGCGGATAGGAGAAAAACGGTGAGCGATCCGCAGGAACAGGATCTACGGGAAAGGGTCATTCTCGTGACCGGCGGCACCTCGGGTATTGGCGCGGCCTGCACCCGGCTTCTGGCCCGCCTGGGTGCCAAGGTTGTCGCCGTGTCGATTCAAGACGAGGCGGGCAAGTCGCTGGCAGCTCAACTGCGCGACGAAGGCCACCAGTGTGTGTTCCAGTACGCCGACGTGAGCCGGGAGGACGATGTACGGATAGCCGTCGCGTGTTCGCTGAACACCTACGGCCGTCTGGACGCGGTGCACGCCAACGCCGGCGTACTGCGGAGCCAAAAAATCACCGACTTGACGCTGGAGGACTTTTATACCATCGTCAACGTTAACCTGCTCGGGCCGGTGCTGATTTGCAAACACGCCATCCCCGTGCTGGAGCGACAGGGCAAGGGTTGTATTTGCTTTACCACCTCGGTGGCCGCGGAGATCGGTTTTCCCGGACACGCCGTTTACAGCGCTTCGAAGGCGGCCGTGGTAGCTCTGATGCGAAGCCTGGTGACCGACCACAGCCCGCAGGGAGTCCGTTTCGTGGCGGTCAGCCCGGGCACGATCGACACGCCGATGCTGGCCGCTTCGTGCGCGGGCTGGGATAAACCAAAAGCAGAATTGTACGCCGAAGTCGCCAATAAAATTCCCGTGCGGCGGCTGGGCCAACCGGTCGACGTGGCCCGCGCGGTCGCCTACCTGTTGAGCGACGCCGCCGGATTCATCAATGGCAGCGTGGTCCATTTGGAAGGCGGGACCTTGGCGCTGCCCCCCTGGTAAGGAGCGAGAACGCTGATGCATGATTCCACCTCCCACGGTTCCCTGACGGGATGGGCCGCCCTCGTGATGGCCCTGGTAGCCGGTCCGGTATGGGCCGGCAAACCGGCGCCGGAGGAGCCGGTCGGCGCAACTCGGCAGGCCGCGCTCTTGAAGGCCGGGATCATCGGCATGGATGCCCACGCCCTGCCCTGGACAAAGATCATCAACAACCGGCAGGCCACCGGTGAGTTGGCCGACATGACCGTGGTGGCCGGTTACCCCGGTGGCAGCCCCGACATCCCTCAGAGTCTGGCATTGCGCGCAAGTAGCGTGGGACCGGTGGCCAAACTGGGGGTGGAGATTGTCGATTCGATCGACGCTCTGCTGGAGAAAGTCGATGTGGTCATGATTCTGAGCATTGACGGGCGAACGCACCTGGAGCAGGCGCGGCCTGTGTTCGCGGCCGGCAAGCCCGTGTTCATCGACAAGCCGATTGCCGCCTCGCTCGCCGAAGCGATCGAGATCTTTCGCCTGGCACAACAATTCCACGTGCCCTGCTTCACCAGTTCGTCCTTGCGTTTCGCCGATCGTACCCGCAACATCCGGCAAGATCCGCAACTGGGAGAACTGGTCGGCTGCGATCAGTATGCCCCCTGTACGCTGGAGCCGCACCATCCCGATTTCTTCTGGTACGGCATCCACGGTGTCGAGCCATTATTTACGATCATGGGTCCGGGATGTGTGTCGGTCACCCGCGTGCACACTCCGGGAACTGACCTGGCGGTGGGGGTCTGGAATGATGGTCGAATCGGCACCTTTCGCGGCATTCGCCAGGGCAAAAGGGGCTACGGATCGACGGTGTTCGGGTCGAAGGGGATCGTCCCAGGAGGCACTTTTGACGGCTACGAACCTTTGATTGTCGAGATCATCAAGTTCTTTAAGACGGGCATATCGCCGGTGAGCGAGGCCGAAACCCTGGAGATTTTCGCATTCATGGAAGCCGCCGAACAGAGCAAGCGCGAGGGCGGCTGCCCCGTAACGCTTGAAAGTGTCCTGCAGCAAGCACACCAGAAAGCATCGAACGCAGCGCGATAGATGGTTATCACTTACTGTTGAACGGTGCCTTAGGAGTCGCCCCCCTGCCCTGTAGTCAACTACCGCTTGCAATGAGGAGAGAACCATGCGTCGTCCGTCGAGTGCAAATTCTAATAATCCGTCGCGGCGCGAGTTTCTGCGGCGGACCGGTACCGTGTCCGCCACCGCCGCCCTGGCGGGGCTGGCGCCTACGCCCGTTCATGCGGCGGAAGACAACACCATTCGTCTGGCCCTGATCGGCTGCGGTGGCCGCGGCAGCGGCGCAGTGGCCAACGCGATGCACTCCGACCATGGGCCTGTCAAGCTGGTCGCCATGGCCGATATCGTGGAAAGCCGTTTAACGGCGGCCCACAAGAATCTAAGCAAGTTGTTCCAGGAGCGGGTGGACGTTCCCAAGAAGCGACAGTTTATCGGTTTCGACGCCTACCAAAAGGCCATCGATTGCCTCGGCCCGGGCGACGTGGCCATGTTGACCAATTTTGCCTACTTCCGCCCGACCCAACTGGAATATGCCGTCCGCAAAGGGGTGAACGTTTTCATGGAGAAATCGTTTGCTCCCGATGCGCCCGGTCTGCGGCGACTGCTGCGGGCCGGTGAAGAAGCGGAAAAAAAGAACCTCAAAATAGCCGCCGGCCTGCAGTGTCGCCACAGCGTGAATCGGCAGGAGTTGATCAAGCGAATTCGGGCCGGACAGCTCGGCGACCTTCAGCTCATCCAGGCGTACCGAATGCACCCGGTGGGCGGCATGGGCCCGAAACCGGAAGGATACGACGAGTTGCTGTGGCAGATCCGGAATTTCATCCGTTTCTTCTGGGTTTCGGGCGGGCTGTTCGCCGAGATGAACATCCACCAGATTGACGAGATCTGCTGGCTCAAGGACGCCTGGCCGGTGTCGGCACTCGGAATCGGCGGCCGGGCCGCCAACAGCACGAACCGCGGTCAGGGTTTCGATTCGATATCCATCGAGTGGACATTTCCGGATGGAACCAAAGCGACCGACGACGCCCGCTGGCTCGGCGGCCATTGCTATAGCGAATTCGCCACGTTTGTCCACGGCACTAAATGCGCGGCCCAGTTCTCCGGCAACATCCATGCGGGGACGACCCGGATCTACAAGGACCAGCGAATCGCCAAGGACAACATCGTTTGGAAAGCCCCCAAGGAAAAAACGGGTCCCTGGGATGCCGAGTGGAACGTGCTCCTGGATAGCATCCGCAACGACAAGCCCCAGAACGAAGTCAAGCGGGCGGCTTACACGAATTTCGCGGACTTGATGGGCCGGGCCGCCGTCCATACGGGCAAGGTCATCACCTGGGACGAGATGTTCAACTCCAAATTCCAGTTTGTCAAAGATATCGACGCCATGGACTACGACACCGAGCCGCCTGTGAAGGTCGGTCCCGATGGCTACTACCCCGTGCCCATCCCCGGCCAGTGGACGGAAACTTGATCATAGGTTACCGGGACATATTCAATGGGCGACGGCATCGCACGCCCGCTGGGTCGGCTTCATCGGCCAATGTTGGAATTACTTGTTTTTGTAACCTAAACCAATGGACCATCACCATGCCTCCTCGAAAGAACAAGTCGCGCCGCCAATTCCTCAAGAGCTCGGCTGCCGTGGCCGCCTCAGCCATCGCGGCTCCGGCTATCGCCGAAGATCGCCAGAGCCCCAACAACCAGGTGCGCGTGGGCCTGTTGGGGATGGGCGGACGCATGGCCGCGCACGTGGCCGCGCTGGCGCAAATGGCCTCGGATAACGTTAAAATCGTTGCCATCTGCGACTGCGATCAGAAGCGACTTGCCCGGGCGAGAACCAAGTCCTACCCGCAACTCGAAAATCTCAAGCTGACCGTCTACGACGACATGCGCAAAATGATGGAGGATCCCTCGATCGACGCAATCTCGATCGGGCTGGGCGACCGCTGGCACGCGTTGGCAACCATTTGGGCCTGCCAGGCGGGCAAGGATGTTTACGTCGAAAAACCGAGCACCCACAATTTGTTTGAAGGCCGGCAAATGGTCGCTGCGGCGCGGAAATACAGCCGCATCGTCCAACATGGCACGCAGAACCGCTCCAGTCCCAATATACGAGCGGGGATTCAGAAATTGCACGCAGGCAACATCGGCGATTTGTACATGGCCCGGGGACTCGATTACAAACTGCGCGGCAACCTGGGTCGGATCAAGCCCAGCACGGTGCCCAAGGGCCTCGACTGGGACAAGTGGCTCGGTCCCAAGCCAATGCGTCCTTACAGCCAGTTCTGGCACCGGCGCTGGTACTGGATCCTGGAGCTGGCCAATGGCTGCTTTGCCAACCAGGCCGTGCACGAGTTGGACATCCTGCGCTGGGGGCTGGGGCTGGACACCCACCCGGTGTTTATCAATGCCACCGGCGGCAAGTACGTACACGAGGACGATCGCACCTGTCCCACGCATGTGGCCATTACGTACCAGTACGAAGGCAACAAGCCGCTGGTCACCTACGAACATCGCTCCTGGTACACCAACAGCGAAGCTGGCTTTCGCGATCCCTATCCGTTCGTGCAGCCCGACTTTCCGGTCGGGACCATCTTTTTCGGCTCGAAAGGGTATCAGATATTCCCCGACTACACGAGCTACCACAGTTTTTTAGGACCCAAGGGCGAACCGGGGCCAAGTCAAGCCGAAAAGGGCCACCCGATGGCCAACCTGCCTCACTTCCAAAACTTGATCGAGGCTATCCGCAACCGTGATCACAGCCTGCTGCATGCCGACATCGAAGAGGGACACAAGTCGATGGCGCTCTGCCTGCTGGCCCGGGCGTCCTGGCAGGTGGGCCGGCCGCTACGCTTTGACCCGGCCACCGAGCAAGTCCTGGGCGACAACGAGGCCAACCGGATGCTCAACGAGCCGGATTACCGCAAGCCGTATGTTGTGCCGAAGGAAGTATAAAGGAGTGGACCGCATATGGGAGAGCAGACCGATGGCAAACACGACCCGGTCCGTTGGGCAGTGATCGGCCTGGGTTGGTTTGGCGAGATCCATGCCGACACCCTGGCCGGTATGGCGGGGATCGAATTGGTCGCGCTCTGCACGCGGCGGCCCGAGCGGTTGGCCGCGCTGGCGGACAAGTACGAGGTTGCCGGTCGCTACACCGACTACCGGCAACTGCTCGCGGATCGGTCGGTCGACGCGGTTAGCATCACCACCCATGTCAACGATCACCGTGAGATTGCCATCGACGCCCTGCGAGCTGGCAAGCACGTGTTGCTGGAAAAACCGATGGCGGCGACGGTGGAGGATTGCAATCGAATGGTTCAGGCGGCCCGGCAAAACGACGGCCTGCTGATGGTCGGTCACATCTGCCGCTTCGATCCCCGGGTTGCGTTGGCCAGGCAGGCCATCGTCGAAGGACGGCTATGCCGCATCCTTTCCATGCACGCCAGGCGGAATCTTTCCCAGGCGGTCGGGGCGGCCAATCTCGACAAGATCTCGGCCCTGATGGGCGATGGGATCCACGATGCCGACTTGATGCTATGGTTCACCGGCGCCACGCCTGTCAGCGTCTATGCGCAAGAGGTTCATCCGGGCACGGGCAAGTATCCCGACTGCGCCTGGGCCATGATGCGTCTGGCCAATGGCGCGGTGGGCGTCGTCGAGTCGATCTGGCACTTGCCTAACAGCACGCCGTACACCATCGACGCCCGTATGGAGATCATTGGCACCGAGGGAGCCCTGTACGTGAACTGTGGCCAGGCCGGATTGGAGATCCATGCTGCCGACGGTTTGAGCCTGCCCGACACCATGTATTGGCCGACCGTGTTCGGCGAACGCTTTGGTGTGCTGCGGGCGGAACTGCGCTATTTCGCCAACTGCGTCGCCACGGGCAAGGCGCCCGACCGCATCACCCCCGAACAGTCGCGCGACGTGGTCGGCCTGATGGTCGCCGCGGCCGAGTCGTCACGCACCGGCGAAGTGGTACGCTTCTGACGCACTCCCGGAACTTGCCGGTCTGCTTTATCTCTTCTCGCCGGAACCCCTGCCATGGGACTTTCTTCCGGTTAGAAAAACGGTACGGGCAGGATAACTGGTAGCTGCCATGCCGGTTGCGCTGGCTGGCGGGCAATTCAGGGAGTTCTGGTTTCTGCGCACCGATCAAGATCCTATTCGGTGAATTCGTAACAAAGCGAAAAGAGTGAGGAATCAAAACATGCGTGATTATTTAGCCCGAACCCGATTCGGATTTCCCCTCATCGGTTTGCCCACGGTTCTGTTGCTGGTGGCCCCTGGGGTCCATGCCACTGCCGCGGATCGGCCGGAGTTGCACCATTTGCTGGACCTGGTGGCAATCCCGATGGATTTGGCCTATACCGACTCCTTGGAGCCCAACTTGCCTGCCATGGAGCCGAAGGCACCTGCGGAAGTCTTCACCGAGCGTTATCCCAACGGCAATGTACGGATTCAGCGCGATGTGACCCTGGATGGGGAAGGCAACTACGTGAACCATGGTTCCTGGAAAATGTGGGGACCGGAAGGCACGGTCGTGGCCGAAGGACAATATGATATGGGAAAACGCATCGGTAATTGGACCCGTTGGATCGACCGCAATCAAGCGCCCCTGTTGCAGCAGGCCCCGTTCAACCGATTCAAGTCGCCTTTTTTGTCGCAAGCGACTTTTGTCAATGGCCAAATGGACGGCGAGTGGATGATCACTGACAGCGACCAGCGGAAGTGCTGCCAGATCTCGATCAAGATGGGCAAGCGGAATGGGCTCAAGATCACCTGGCTGAGCAATGGAAAAATCCTGTCACAGGAATCCTTTAAAAACGGGGTACCCGTGGGCGACGTTTTGCAATTGAATCCCGAAACGGGCGAGCCGAAGCGGGTGGCAACTTATTTGCAGGGGCGTCGCATTGTCACGAAAACGACCAATTTTCGTCGCAGCAAACAACAACAATCACGGGAAATGTTTCTGGCTCCGACCAGGATTGTGAAAACACCGGACGATTTCTGGAACGTGCGGTTCGCCCAGTATGGCGAAGAAGGCGAATCGCTACGGCACGGCCTTTCGCAACACTGGCACCCCAACGGTCAGTTGGCTTTCAGTGGGCAATACGATCACGACAAACGAGTCGGGAATTTTACCTACTGGTATGCCAATGGGCATAAGGCGTCCGGAGGCGCGTTTCGAAACGACCAGCTCGACGGGCCTTGGGTTTGGTGGCATGAAAACGGTCAGAAAGCGGCAATCGGTCAATATCGCGATGGGGTTTCCATTGGCCAGTGGCGGTGGTGGGCGGATAATGGGAAATTGACCAAGCAACGTATTTATGACGGCAAGCATCGGACCGAGGAAGTTGCCGACCGAAGGATGGAAAGGGGTCTTCCCACACTCGCGTTACCGGAACCTCAATAGTTCGAAAGCGCCAGTCAGCGACTATCCGCGGAGCAGATGGCTTGAGGAAGGCCCCTGAAAGGGGGCCAAGAAGAACGGAATTCGATGATGCGGCCCTACTCGGGTTTGCGGATCAACCAGATTTCGGAAACCTGCGAACCGCGTTCACCCTCGCCACAGGTCCACTTGAGACGCACCGCGCCGTCGGCAGTCGCCGCCCGAGGCAGGTCGAAGGTAGCCATCGGCCGCACCCCCGTGCGGATGAAGTCGTGGATTAGGAACTTCCCATCCGCCACCAGTTTCATCTTCGAGCGCAAACGGCCCGTATACGAAACACGCAGCGAATAGTTTGCCTCGGGATCGAGCGGCTGGTAGTTCATTTCCAAGGGCTGCTCATACAGGCTTGTAAGCCCATGCATCCAGGTCCGCGGGACCGCCTGGCCGGCAAAGCCTCGTGCGGTCACCACATGGACCCACTGCTGGCCCCGCAGCCCCACGCCAAAACTGACCCGCGGTGAAGCCAGGCTGCCCGGATCCTCCGCCCAGCGTTTCCCGGCTACGACCCGCTGCCAACTTTGCGGAGAACCACAGTCGTCATAAAATCCGGCCGGCCCGGGATCCTGCCGGTGCAGGATCGTCCGAATCCGGGCCAGACGCTGGGACTCGGTCGCCAGCTTCTGGGCCTGGGCAAGCTGGTCGAGCAGCCAAGGCGCGTCGTTGAGCGGCCGGTCGATGTTGTCGATGAAGTTGCCGCGTCCCTCCATGGCGCCATGTTTTTCGACCGTGAGTTGGGCGCCGATGCTAACAAACAGGTCGTCGGCCATCTCAACACATCGCTGCCGCAGCGGAGTCGCAGCCAGTTTCTTTTCAGCCCGCTCCAGTACCCGTTTGGCCCGGGAGATTGCTTCGCCCGCGCCAAGACGGCTCGCCGACGCCAAGACCGCCCGCGCCTGTTGCTCCAGATCGGTTTCGCGGATCAACCGGCGCTGGACGGAGGCATCGTAACAGGCCCGAAGCAGGCCCATCTGAAAACGGAAATTTCTTTGTGCCCGCTCCGAGGCGTGCGCTTCAATCTGTTGCCACTGCTGCAGCGTGCGGGCGACGCCGCCGTTGACCAACAGCGGCCCACGCAGGTTGCCTTCAAGGGCCAATAGTCCCTGGGCGACAGGTTCCGCCTCGTCCGGGCCCACAAACAGGCGCGCGTAGTCACGCAGTGTCTCAATCACCGGGGTCGCTGGGTCCCAGTCTTGATCGCTCCAGACAAACTTGTTGACGTCGTCGTTGGTTCCCTCGGAATAGCTGATGCTTCCCTGAGCGTATTCGTCGAACGCATTGTGGATCGTTTTTTCGTCTACCGGTCGTGGATTGATGCACTCGCGGCCTAGCGTGATCGCGTAGGCCAGATCCCACCGGGGGACTGGGTATTGGCAACTGAGGCTGTGGGTGATGTCGGGGTACCGGCGGATGGGGATGTCCGCGTCGACCCGTTGGCGTATCTCCGGCAGGGGCATCTTCACCCACGGCCCAAAGACGACGCCGCCAAACCACGGTTTATGCTCGTTGACGTGTGCGTAGAACGCATCGAACCATGCCGGGCGCGGGCGAAAGACTTGCGGAGAAACCCATATTTTGGCGGCCGGATGCTGCTCGTGAAGAACGGCGGCTACCTTTTCCAGCCAGGCGAACAGGATATCCGGTTCGAGATTGCCCGGGTCGCCACCAGGCACGAAGAGGGCATCCAGCCGCGGCACCGATTGGAAAACATGGCGCCGTTCCGCCAGTTCCTGGTCGATCCGCTCGGGGTCTGAAAATTGTTCGGCGCTACCCATATTGGGATACCACATCCAGACGTCCAGGCCATAGGAGTCGCAGATCCGCGACTGCTGCCCGATCATTTCGATGGCCGGTAGTTTCATGTGAGGGCTGGAGGGGTCGTCGTCGGTCTTTGGCGGCATAATTTCGATGCTATTGGCGCCGAACAGGGCCAGTTCACGGATGTACTGCTCAAACTGGGCAACGCTCCAGGCGTCGTAGGAATTTGTCTTCGGCCGGTAGCCGAGTTGATGGCCGCGGATTGGATAACGGGGGGTCGTCGCGATCGATAGAGTATCCGGCACCGAAGCCATGCCAGGCCGCATCGTCATCTTGCGCAGTAGCTTGCCGGCCCCATAGAGGGCCCCGCGCGCATCGTGACCGAGAATTACGATGGCCGCGTCATGCGGGAAGACACGCAGCTGGTATCCATCGGGACCGAGTGTCGAGGAGTCCGCCAGAGCCGCTCGCAAGCCTTGCGGCAGCAAAGCCAAATCTTTCGCCACCCCGAGCGCGATCACCGGCGCGGGCCCCGGTTCCCACGACGGTGCCGCATCCCAGCACAACCTGGTCCGTTTTTCGACTTCCTCGCGCAGTACGTCCGCGGTCTTCATCAAGAGTCGGTTGTCTGTATCGAGACAAACAATCGTCGCGTGGGAAACATCCATCGGCGCGCAGCGAGACGGAGAAGCCAGCAACGCGCTGAGCAATGCCGCACGCAAAAAGAAACGAAGATGTCGGTGCATGGCAAGTCGGCTCCTCGTCAATGTTTTCGAGCGGCCTCAGTGCGAGCGGCCACCGGCAGCCAGCCCAGTCGCAACCAGCCCAGTCGCAGCCAGCCGTATCTGTCCATTATTGCTAACAGATAAACCTAACACAATACAATTTCAGTACTTCCAAATTACCGCTGAGCCCTAGGTAAAGCAGGGCGAGTAGCCGCCCGAGAACCGATATTTTTTGCCGCGAGCGCGCCCGTCGGGTCGGCGGAAAAAAATCGAAGTCGCTATCCAGATATTCTTTCTCGCCATCGGCGAGATCACTTCCCGACCAGACTGGTTGACTGGCTCGCCAGGCTATCGCAGGATTGATTGACTACGAACCCGATACACCAAGAGGCCTATCATACTGATAACAAAATAACAAAATAAACTACGGATAGCACGGATTTACACGGATAGAAGAATCATGGAGGCAGGCGAAACAAGAGCAATGATGATCGAATGATGATGAGCGACATTCTCTCCCGCTTGCATTCGAGCACGAGTACCGCTTCGCTGAGCACGAGCACGAGCACGATATTTACTCTCCGGTTCGTGGGCGGTTACCGGAAAAGGGCCGTCGAAACATTGCAATCGAGAGTTCGGGCGAGTAGAATATTCGTCCGTACCCCCTAGCTCCTATCGAGGGTTATTCGGTGGAGACTTTCGAGCCCCTCCCGCAGGCATCACGGCAGGCCCTGGCAGGGCTCTTGCTGGCCGCCGCCTGGTGCTTCGCCACCCCGGCCCATGCTGTGGATGCCCGCACGCGGTGGGTGGAAGTTGAAGTGGCCCTGGCGCCGAACAAGCGGGCGATGGTCCAATACAAGGTCCATTGGCAGGTTCGGCGGGGGACCATGGGCGGATTCTATTTTCAGGGCGAGCGCGGCCGGCTCGACTGGCATCGGCCCGGCTGCGGCGCCGTGGTCGACGGTCGCCGCCGGTTCGACTTGGAACTGAAGAATCTCGGCAATCGGTGGGATGTGTTGCTTGCCCGGGGGCAGCGGTTTGGGCCGGGCGAAATCACGTTTGTGCTAACCTACTTTACCGATGTTGCCGCAACCGGCAACCTGGCCAGGACCACGTCGGCCGACCAGGGCGAACTGGTCGTCTTCGACTGGGCTCCGGTGCAGTGGGACGCGCCTTTAGAGCACGAGACTGTGCTGGTCCGCTGGCCGATCCGGGTCGATCAGCCCAAGCTGACGCTCCAGGACGTGACCAGGCTCGGATTCCGCACCGAGAAGTTTGTCAACCAGCGTTACAAGCTCGACTATCTCGGCCGGTCCGGGACGGCGGTTACCGCGCCCGTGGAACCCGAGGATGCCGACCGCTACCTGGTGGTTCGCGCGCACAAAGACAACCTGAGAGCACGCGAGAAGTTCTCACTGACCTACTACGTGCCGGCTGCCCTGTTTTCGGAGTCAGGCCAGGCACTTCGCATACTGCCCGAACGCGCGCCGCCACAGGCCACCCCGCCACAGGCCGAAGCCTGGCCTGGCGGTGCGTCGGCGCTGCCCGTGCGACCACGAACTGGCAATCCTCGGGCCGGC
>Ga0114931_10007617_pt1 | contig 13219 bp, 14 predicted proteins | sample 2SBtaG_FD_89579 | JGI IMG/M metagenome (GOLD analysis project Ga0114931, IMG submission 89579) | Deep subsurface microbial communities from Kolumbo volcano to uncover new lineages of life (NeLLi) - 2SBTROV14_V59a metaG | ecosystem: Environmental > Aquatic > Marine > Volcanic | place: Kolumbo... | reverse complement strand
TGGGCCAGGTCTAGGGCCGGGGTGTAGTGGCAGGACTGGCAGACCACCGGGGTGCTGGCCTCCAGGTGGGTGTTGTGCTTGAGGTCGTGCAGGCGCACCAGGTTGAGGTCGGCCGCATACTCCAGGCTGACCGTGAGGGGGACCTGATCGAGCTGTGGATCATCCAGGGTGGTGGCCACCGCGATGCCGGCGTCCACCAGGGCCTGGGTGGCGGCCCCATTGCCCCCGTCCACCGGGGCGTTGTGACAGGCCCCGCAGTTGGCCTCGCCGGAGATCGGCAGCACTACGTCGGTGGAGGCAAGCACGGCACCGGTGCTCTTGTCATGGGCCTGGAAGCGGTAGAGTGGCCAGGGGTTCTCGCGCCCGAAGTCGTCGAAGGCGGTCATGGGTACACCGGCGGCCTCGAACCAGTTTACCCCGGATGCAGTATAGCCGAAGGGGAAGCTGGTGAAGAAGGGCTGATCGACGGTGAACAGCTGAAATGGCTGGGGGACGTTCTCCTGGTAGGGGCCGAAGCGTCCCGGGGTGGACTGCTGAACAGCGGTCAGGACGCCGTCACCCAGCCAGAGACGCTCCACGTTGGGCATGGGCAGGCCCTGATCCGGCGCGGCCGCCAGGGAGTCCAGCACCCCCGGTGGGTAGAAGGGGCGGTAGGCCGCCAGGGAGGTGGGTTCGGTACCACCGATCACGGTATCCCAGAAGTTGGTCTTGAAGACCCTGCCGCCCACCAGACTGGAGAGGACCGGACCCGTACCAGCGGAGTCGATGCCACTGAGGATCGGATCGTTGGGGTTGGAGGCGGCAGAGTAGACCACATCCACATCGGCGGAGTTCATGAGCTTCGGTTCCGTACCCCGCTGGACGACCTGGGCGTGCAGGATGTTGAAGGGCGGCAGGATGCTGGAGATGCGGGTATCGAAGTCGCCGCAGTGCATCCCCAGATCATTGCTGCCGAAGACCTTGAAGTTGCCGTTGCCGGCGAAGGGCTGTTCCGCCACCGGGCTGCCCAACAGGTTGCCGGTCTGGCTGGTGGAGTTGATGGAGACATCGGGCACCACCGGGGGCGGTGTATTGTGCAGCACGGTGACGCGGCGGGTCTGCTGGATGCAGCTAGCCTTACCATCGTTGGCGGTGAGGCTGGCGGTAAAGGTGCCGGGGCTGTTGTAACTGACGGTTCCCGGATCTTCCTGGCCGCTGCTGGCGGGTGAACCGCCAGGGAAGCTCCAGCCGATGGTCAGGGGGTCGGCGTCCACATCGGTTACGGTGGCCGCGAAGCGGACGCTGCCACCCACATTGATGGTGACATTCCCAGCGGGGGAATCGATGGTGCAGACCGGCGGATTGTTGGCCGGCGGTGGTGGCGGTTGATTGTCGCTGATGGTGGCGTTGGTGATATCGGTGCCGCTGGCGCCATCGTTGTCGGTCACGGTCAGGGTCACGCTGTAGGATCCGGCCGCCGCATAGGTATGACTCGGGTTGGCCGAGCTGCTGCTGCCACCGTCACCAAACTTCCAGCTGTAGGCCGTGATGCTGCCATCCGGGTCCTTGGAGCCGGCGCTGCTGAAACTCACCGTCTGGCCGGTGGTGCCGCTGTAGGGGCCGTTGGCGTTGGCGGTCGGGGCGATATTGGCCGGTGGCGGGTTGACCTGAATCTTGGCACGGGTGGTATCGGAAGCACTGGCGCCATCGTTGTCGGTCACCGTCAGGGTGACGCTGTAACTACCCGCGGCACTGTAGGTATGACTGGGGTTGGGGTTGCTGCTGCTGCCACCGTCGCCGAAGCTCCAGCGATAGCTGGCGATGCTTCCATCGCTGTCCCGGGAGCCGGCGCTGGTGAAGCTCACCGCCTGACCGGCGCTGCCCGTGTAGGGGCCGTTGGCATTGGCGGTCGGGGCGGTATTGGCCGGTGGCGGGTTGTTGTCGTCCTTGGGGGCGCAGTCGCTGGGGGCGTTGCGCACATCCCGTTCGAGCAGGCTGCCATCGGACTGGATGGCCCGAATACGGCAGGGGACGGGCGCGGGACGTCTCGTCTTCACCTCCCACTTGCCGTCTTCTACTCCATCCTGCCCGAGGACCTGGCTGGGGTCGAAGGCGTTGACGACCCTTACCGAGCGGCCATCCCGCCCGCGGCCTTTGATCTTGAGTCTGTGTTTACCGGCGCGCCATACGGCCTTCTCGATGCTGAAGGCATTGCCGCCATCGCGGTGACCGCCCTTGTGGTCATGGTCGTCATCTGCAGACGCCGCACCCACCAGGGCGAGCGCCAGCAACGGCAGGAGCAGGATGGTGACGAGCCACCTGAGGCTCATCGTTCCACAGGGCATCACCCTTGATGTTCCAGTACCAGAAGTACCCATGATTTCTACCCTCTTTGTCATGTAATTGATTGCGACAGCCGTTCCTGGTCGGGACATCGCACGTTGTCGAGGACCCATCCATGCCCCCGGGCAGCCAGCGGAAGGGTCGGCACGCCCATGGGGTGTTACCGGTTTTTCCGAATCCGGGGGTGATGGTATCGACAAGGAATAGGTGAAGTTGTGAATTGCATCCCAACTCATCCGGCCCCGGACTGGTGGCCCAAACCGTGAATACCTCCCCTGTGTCTTTGCGTATTAAACTTTTCTTTTTGAATTTACTGATTATTTTTTCCTGGAGAACAAATCGGCCAAGGTCATTGATTTATTTTTTCAATCGTCCGCTCAGTGGGTACACTCACTGGCTATCGGGCCCCATGGGGGTCTGCCAGTCCATCTGACCCGGACCCGGGGACGAGGCAATCACTGATTATCGATTATGGAGAGGGAACCATGGATACCATCACAGCCATCTACGCCCGCCGGGCGGTCAAGCACTTCGACCCGGAACACCGGCTGACCGGGGAGCAGGAGCGGAAACTGCTGGAGGCGGCCATCCAGTCCCCCACCAGCTTCAATATCCAGCACTGGCGCTTCGTCATCCTGCGCGACCCGCAACTGCGTCGCCGGATCCGCAGCGAATACGGCAACGACCAGGCGCAGATGACCGACGCCTCGCTGCTGATCGTCATGACCGCCGATGTACAGGCCTGGCGCAAGTCACCCGAACGCTACTGGCGCAATGCACCACCGGAGGTTGCGGAGCTTCTGGTCGACTGGATCGGCCCCTTCCATGAAGGCCGGGAGTGGCTGCAGCGCGACGAGGCCCAGCGCTCCATCGGCATCGCCATGCAGACCCTGATGCTTGCGGCCAAGTCGATGGGGTTGGACTCCTGTCCCATGATCGGCTTCGACATCGAGGCGGTGGCCCGCCTGATCAAGCTCCCGGAGGATCATGTGATGGGGCCGATGGTGGCCATCGGCAGGGGCATCAAGCCGGTCTGGCCCAAGCCCGGTCAGCTGCCACTGACCGAACTGGTGTTCGAGAACAGCTTCTAATCCCACCCGCTGGCTAGTCTACTCCCGCTACCCAGCCCCCGGCGGCCTGATAGGGGACGGGGCTGCCGACACGGCTGAGCCAGACCACCAGGGCCTGCCGAGGCGGCTGCATCCCGCGGGTCGTCGGCCAGGCCAGGGTCCAGTGTCTGCCGGAGCCGTCGGGGTCCGCCGAACTCAGCCCGAGCACCACGAAGTCCTCCCGCAGGCTGTGCCCGGTGTTCTCCCCGCCGCCGATCTCGCTAACGAGGCCGAAACCAAGCAGGGCGAGATGGGCCGTCAAGATCCCTGGACTCCCCTCCCCCGCCGCCGCGAAGCCTGCCTGCACCCGCTGCCCCGGCGTCACCCGGAGGGTCAGGCGTCCGACCCTCCGGGCCCCCTCCAGGTCGGGCGTCTGCCCCCTGAACCAGCCCCGCCACTCCAGGCCCCGCAGCATGAAACCCGGGGTGTAGACGGAACCACTGAGACCGGCCTGGTGATAGGCACGTTGACGCCGGCTGAAGACAGGGGAGGCGAAGCGATCGGGCCAGCCCAGATCGTCCCAGTAGTCCACATGGAAGGCCAGGGGGATCAGCTGTTTCCAGAGAAGGGGTGAGTCTCGCCAGTGGCTCAGCCAGGCGTCCGCCGGCGGACAACTGCTGCAGCCGTGGGAGGTGAAGAGTTCCAGAACCGCCACCTGCCGTGGCGGGCTCTCGAACACCAGGGTCCGGGCCTGCGCGACCGGCAGCAGCCAGGCCCAGACCAGGGCGGCCAGCAGCTGGCGCATCAACCGTCGGAGGCGGGTACGAATTTCAGCGCCACGCCGTTGTTGCAGTAGCGCAGCCCGGTGGGTTCGGGGCCATCTTCGAAGACATGGCCCTGATGGCCGCCGCAGCGGGCGCAATGGTATTCGGTGCGGGGCCAGACCAGCTTGAAGTCCCGCTTGGTCTCCAGCCCCCCCTCCAGCTTGTCGAAGAAACTCGGCCAGCCGGTACCGCTCTCATACTTGCTCCGGGCGTCGAACAGGGGGTTGCCACAGGCCACGCAGACGAAGGTGCCGGGTCGTTTCTCCTGCAACAGCGGGCTGCTTCCGGGGCGCTCCGTCCCCTCTTCGCGCAACACATGGTATTGCTCCGGGGTCAAGCGCTGCCGCCACTCGGCATCGCTCAGGGTCAGCAGAAGTCTTCGGCGTTGCATGAGGCTATCTCCATCAGGTCGTGGTTATGATGCCGGCCGGATTGCGCCGCCGACTCCTTCCGGGCCACCAGCGCAGCAGCAACAGCACCAGCAGCACCAGCAGGTAGATCAACGGCTCGCGCAGGTCCGATTTGACCAGCCAGACGTAGTGCAGGACCCCGCCGAAGGCGCTCACATAGACCAGCCGGTGGAGGCGTTTCCAGCGCTTGCCGAGACGCCGCATCATCCCCTGGGTGGAGGTGGCGGCGAGCGGAATGAGGATGAGATAGGTCGCGAACCCCAGGGTGATGTAGGGCCGCTTGACGATGTCGTCGACCACCGCGCCCCAGGCAAACCCGAGGTCGAGCCCCACATAGACGGCCAGATGCAGGCTGGCGTAGAAGAAGGCGAAGAGCCCCAGCATGCGGCGTAGGCGCAGCCACTCCCCCCAACCGGTCAGCCGCCGCAGGGGTGTCATCGCCAGGGTGGCGAGCAGCAGGCGTAGGGCCCAGTCGCCGGTGACATGGCTCAGCCGTTCCACCGGATTGGCCCCCAGGTCGCCCAGCGCCAGCCCCGCCAGGGGCAGCAGGGCCGCCAGGAACAGCAGCGGCTTGAGAACCCGGGTAAAGCCTTGTGCGCGCGTCATCGGCCTGCCTCAGAAGTCACGCTTCAGGTCCATGCCGGCATACAACGACGCCACCTGCTCGGCATAGCCGTTGAACGGCAGGGTCTCCCGCTTGCTCCACTCCCCCAGGCGACGTTCCCGGGCCTGGCTCCAGCGCGGGTGGCTGACCGCCGGGTTCACATTGGCGTAGAAGCCATACTCGTCGGGCTGCAGGCTGTTCCAGGTGGTGGGGGGACGCTCGCGCAGAAAGCGGATGGCGACGATGGACTTGATGCTCTTGAAACCATACTTCCAGGGCACCACCAGACGCAAGGGCGCACCGTTCTGGTTCGGCAGTTCATTGCCGTACATGCCCACCGCCAGGGTGGCCAGGGGGTGCATCGCCTCGTCCAGGCGCAACCCCTCCCGGTAGGGCCAGTCGAGCAGGTGACTGCGTTGGGCCCGCAGGTGCTTGGGGTCCAGAAGGGTCTCGAACTCCACGAAACGTGCGTGTGAGTTGGGCTCGAAGCGCTTCAGCAGGTCGCCCAGGGAGAAACCCACCCAGGGGATCACCGCGGCCCAGGTCTCCACACAACGCAGGCGGTAGACCCGCTCCTCCAGGGCATGGGGACGCAGGATGTCTTCCAGGGTGTAGAGCGCCGGCCGGGCGCACTCCCCCTCTACCCGGACCGACCAGGGGTGGGTGACCAGCTGTCCGGCGTTACGGGCCGGGTCCTCTTTGCTGCTGCCCAGTTCATAGAAGTTGTTGTAGCGGGTGGCATCCGTATAGTCGGTGGGCTCCTCGCCGGAACTGAACGGCCCCTTGGGCAGGGAGGGGTAGTGGCTATAGGGTTCGGGGAGCGCCAGAGCGGCCGTCTGTGGGGTCTTCGACATGGCCTTCGAACGCCGCTGCAGCAGCAGTCCGCCCCCCACCGCCAGGCCGGTCAGGGCCAGCCCGGCGGCGCCCAGCAGGCGCCGGCGCTGGCGGTAGACCGGTTCATCGGTTATCTCGGATGGCCGGATGTCATCCGGTTTTTTGATCAACATGGCCTGGGATTCCTCTGCTGCAAGTTCGATGTCTCTAATAGGATCTACTCTAGCCCGGCGGGTTCAACGGGACATCACCAAATCGTCACGAAACCATCACGCCTCCACCAGGGGCAGGGTGAAGCAGAAGCGGGCCCCACCGAGGTCGGCCCGATCCACCCCCAGCCGACCCCCCTGCAACTCCACGCTGCGCCGGGCGATTGCCAGCCCCAGGCCAGCGTGGGAGCCCGTCTGCCCGCTCCCGGTGCCGCGAAAGAAGGGCTCGAACAGGTGCGGCAGATCCCGCGGGTCGATGCCTGGACCGCTGTCGCCGATACAGACCCGGGCCTGGCCGTCGAGCCGGGAGAGCCCCACCTCGATGCGCCCTCCGCGGGGGGTGTGATCGAGGGCGTTGGCGATCAGATTGTCCAGCACCCGCTCGGTCATGGCCATATCCGCCATCACCACCGGCTGGTCTCGGGGTGGCAGCAGCCGCAACTCGATCTCCGCCTGGCGCGCCCGCAGCTGGAACTTCTGAAGCACGTCCTGCAGCAGTTCGGCCAGGCCGCCGGGTTCGCAGGCCGGGCGGGTCTCCCGCGCCTCCAGCCGGGCCAGCTCGAACAACCCCTCCACCATGTGGTTGAGCCGCTCGCTCTGGCGCAGGGCGATGGCGAGGAACTGCCGCCGCTGCGCCTCCTCCAGCCCCTTCCCCTTCATCTGCAGGGTCTCCAGGTAGCCGTGCAGGGCCGCCAGGGGGGTGCGCAGGTCGTGGGAGATCTGCGCCACCAGCTCGCGGCGCAGCCGGTCCTGCTCCTTCAGCTCGCTCCACTGCTGGACGATACGCCGCGCCATCTGGTCGAAGGTGCGGCCCAGGCGGTCGATCTCGTCCGCCGGCTCGCGACCCTCCATCGAGTAGTTCTCGTGGCGGGCGAAACCGCTCTGCTGAAAGGCCTCCATGAGACCCGCCAGTCGCTGCATGCGCCGGGTCAGCAGGTGAAACAGCAGCAGCCCCGCCAGCAGGCCGAAGGTGAGACTGCCAGCCACCGTCCAGACACTGAGGCGCAGCAGGTAGGGTTCCTCCACCGCCTGTTGCGCCGTATCGTAGCGCTCGCCACGCAGCACCACATAGAGGTAGCCCGCCTGGGCGGCCCCGGTGGTCGCCGGTACCCGGGTCACCGAGAAGGCCTTGCGCCGGTCGTGGGAGCGCGGATCGTCACCCAACAGGGGGAACCCCTCGCCGCGCAGAAAGGCGCGGATCGGGGCCAGGTCGACCCTCTGTCGCTTCACCTTTCCCGGGTCGGCGGAGAAGGCGAGGATGCGTCCCTCCCCATCCAGCAGGTAGATCTCGATGCTGGGGTTGATGTCCATGTAGGCGCTGAAGGTGGCCTTGAGGGCCTGCTGATCGAGCCGCCCCTCCACCACCAGGCGGCGGTCGGCGACGATGCGCTGGGCCAGGTCCCGGTTGAAGTGCTGGGTGATCTCCTGCAGGTGGCGCTCGCTGGTGAGGTTGATGATGAAGGTGTAGAGCAGGCCGATGAGCAGAAACAGGAAGACCAGGACGGCGGCCAGGCGTGCGTAGAGGGTGCGCAGCATGGGCCTCAGTGCGCCCCATCGGCAAACTTGTAACCGACCCCCCAGACCGTGAGGATATACTGCGGTCTGGAGGGGTCGGCCTCGATCTTCGCGCGCAGGCGGTTGATGTGGGAGTTGACCGTGTGTTCATAACCGGCGTGGTTGTAGCCCCACACCTGGTCGAGCAGCTGTACCCGGCTGAAGACCCGCCCTGGATGCGAGGCGAAGAACAGCAGCAGTTCGAACTCCCGGGCGGTCAGTTCCACCTCCCGGCCTGCCACCTCGACCCGGCGCCGGGCGCTGTCGATGGTCAGTCCGCCCTGTTCGATCCGCCGCTCGGGTTGCCTCCCCTGCCCCGTCTGGCTGAGGGCCTCGACCCGGCGAAACAGGGCCTTGATGCGCGCCAACAGCTCCGGCACGCTGAAGGGCTTGGTGAGATAGTCGTCGGCCCCCACCTCCAGCCCCAGCACCCGGTCCAACTCGGTGGACTTGGCGGTTAGCATGAGGATGGGGAGATAACCGGGCGCCTCGCGCATGCGCCGGCACAGGCTCAGGCCATCGCCGTCGGGCAGCATCAGGTCCAGCACCACCAGCTGGTAGACCCCCCTGGAGAACAGCCCCATCGCCGCCGCTGCATTGCCGGCGATATCCGCCTCGCAGCCGATGTCCCCCAGATGGGTCTGCACCAGCCGGGCGATATCCGGCTCGTCCTCGACGATCAGCACTCTGCGCGGCATCTTGTTCGGCCATCCCTATGTTGCTGCGGACAAATCATTCATGAACCCCGATTTCACTCCGGCGGGCTCCCCGCCGTATCACGAAACCATCACGAATCTATCACGACCGACAACTGGGCGCCTCTCCACGATCTGCTACTATGGGCTGGAATCCCTATCCACGGACCCAGGCAGGAACTGCCTCTCCAGGAATCCAGGCCGATGCAATTCAAGAGCACCCAGGAGATCCTCGACAAACTCTGTGGCCGCGACCATCCCGACGTCTTCGAACCGGTCACGGGGATCCCGGAGTTCGATCCGGCCAGACATTCGGATGGCTGCAGCGGTGGCATGTCCGCCGCCTACGCCAGACTCCCCCAGTGGGTGCATGAACGGTTTGGCGAGACCCTGCCCTGGCACGACTGCTGCGTCGAGCACGACCGGGCCTACTACTATGGCGGCAACCGGGAACAGAAGCTGGCCGCAGACGAGGCCCTGAAGCGCTGTGTAGCCGCCACCCTGCAGGACGAGAAGGCAGGTCTCCTGCTGGGGCTGGCGATGCAGATGGCGGTGACCATCGGTGGTCAGCCCTATTTCGCCACCCCCTACCGCTGGGGTTATGGGGCGGACTTTCGTGGCACCGAGGGACTACCGGCGGGCAACCAGTAACCGATGGGCCGGTATCGACCCCCCGCATCCCCCAAGTCGGCCTACATCACGCGCGCCGGATTCCTCCGCCTGGAGGCCGAACAGGCCGCGATCTGGGAGCGCCGGCGCCGGGTCACCCAGGCCCTGGCCGCCGCTGCGGCGGAGGGCGACCGATCGGAGAACGCCGAGTACATCTACCGCAAGAAGGAGTTGCGGGAGATCGACCGGCGCATCCGTTATCTGCAGAGGCGCCTGCCCCTGCTCAAGGTGGTCGACCACCCCCCCAGCCAGACCGACCGGGTGTTCTTCGCCGCCTGGGTCAGCCTGGAGGGGGAAGACGGCAGCGAACGGCGCTACCGTATCGTCGGCCCGGACGAGATCGACCAGGGGCCGGGGTACATCAGCATGGACTCCCCTCTGGCGCGCGCCCTCATGAAACGACGCCTGGACGAGCAGGTGGAGGTGAGGACCCCTGGCGGCCGGGCGGTCTACTGGATCCGGGATCGACTATGCCGCACCGTGACCCTCAGCCCCACACCAGTGGTGGTTCCTGCAGCAAGGCGGCCTGCTCGCGCAGGCTCAGCACATGCTCCTCCCAGTAGCGGTCGGTATTGAACCAGGGGAAGGCCTGGGGAAAGGCCGGGTCATCCCAGCGGGAGGCGATCCAGGCGGCATAGTGGATCAGGCGCAGGGTCCTTAACCCCTCGATCAGCTGCAGCTCAGCCGGATCGAAGTCACGGAACTGGCTGTAACCCTCCAGCAGGTCAGCCAGCTGTGCCGTCATCTCGACCCGGTCGCCTGCGAGGAACATCCACAGGTCCTGGACCGCGGGCCCCATACGGGCGTCGTCGAAATCGACGATATGAGCCCCCGCCTCGCCCCACAGGATATTTCCCGGGTGACAGTCTCCGTGCAGGCGGATGGCCGGCACCTGGACGCGCCCGAAGAGCGCCTCCAGCTGCCCGATGAGGTCCCGCGTCAGGCTCTCGTAGGCCACCACCAGGTGGGCCGGCACAAACCCCTGGTCGAGGAGGAAGGCACGCGGCTCGACCGCATAACTGGTGATATCCAGGGTGGGACGCCAGCGGAACGCCCGCACCGCCCCCAGGGCGTGAATGCGCCCGACAAACCGTCCCAGCTGTTTCAGGTGGTGGGGGTTGTCGAGTTCAGGTGGACGCCCACCCCGACAGGGGTAGAGGGCGAACCGGTAGGGACCCTGGCGATGCAGGCTGGCGCCCTCCTCGTCCTGGATCGGTGCAATCACCGGGATCTCCTGCTCCGCCAGGGCCAGGGTGAAGTGGTGCTCCTCAAGGATCGCCTGGTCGCTCCAGCGCCCGGGACGGTAGAACTTGGCCACCAGGGGGGGTCCCTCTTCCAGGCCAATCCGATAGACCCGGTTCTCATAGCTGTTGAGTGCCAGGAAGCGGCCGTCACATGCCAGACCCTGGGCCTCCACGGAATCGAGGATGGCGTCTGGGGTCAGATTGGCAAAGGCCTTTTTGGGATCGCTGGTAGTCATCTCGAACCGTCATGGAGGCACGACCGAAGTGGGATCGCCCTAAAGCAACCCCGAGCCGGGCCGATAGGGGGATATTACATGACTCTGGCGGGGTAGGCCTGGAATTCCATGGAGATACAGAAGACAGTACTGGTGATCGCGCTCTTGGTCCTCACCAGCCGGGCCTGGAGTGAAGCACCGGCCACGGAGATCCCCATGGCCGTGTCGGCCGCGAAGACGCTCTATGTCTCAGTGGGAATCAGCGGCCTGCAGGCGAGCCAATTCATGGTGGATACCGGCTCGAGCTACACCACCATCAATGAGCTGACCCTGGAGAGGTTGCGGGCCAGTGGGCAGGCCCACTTCAAGCGGAAATTGAACGGAGTACTGGCCAACGGGGATGAACTGGTGGTGCTTGTCTATGCGATTTCAAAGATCGTCATCGGCAACCGCTGTGTGCTCCATGATGTGGAAGCGGCCGTCTTCCCCGGACGGACCCGTCAGATCCTGGGCCTGAATGTCCTGGCGCAGGCGTCCCCCTTCCTGTTTTCGATCAACCCTCCCCTGCTGACCCTGAATCACTGCGACCAGCAACTCAGCCAGGAGGATCCTTAGCAACAGGGACCCGTAAAGGTATTGCACCCCACGGGTCCCCAACAGCTAGTTACCGAACTACTTTTTCGTATCGGTACCTGGCGCAACCGCTTTGGACTTTTGCTCGAAGGCGCTGAACTCCGCCCGTTCGAGCTGGCCATCCTGATTGAGATCGGCAGCGGCCCAATCCTTGCTCAGGACGGGATCGGCGGTCGCCTCTTCGCTGGAGACCATACCATCGCCATTGGCATCCAGTTTGCTGAACTGGTCCATCTCACCGGCCAGGGCACTCAGGCTCAGGGCAGATGTGGCGATAAAAGCAACGGTCGTGATCAGATGTTTCATCTTCATGAGATTCCTCCTCAATATAATTTAACCCGAATAGCCTTCAGGTCTGAATGCGGCCCCATGGTTTGAGCCTGCAGCCGAAGTAAACACCTGAACAATCGAGTAAACCCACGATAGGATCACAGTTCCTATTTTCGGGTAGTGAAGTAGAGAGACGAATTATTTTATTTGTATTTCAGTGTATTGAGCCCCCTTCTGAAGGTAGCTTGCGGACTCGCGAAAGCAAAACTGAGCAGTCGATCACCCAGTTGCATGGTTTTTCCAACCCTTTTCCAGCCGACAAGACATTCACAGGGGCCGCTGCACCCTCCCCTGGTGGCAAGTCTCACATGGGCGTGGATAATGCAATCCAGATGTCACCAAGCCCGAACCCCGGATCAAGATGTTGATCATATCCAACCAGGTCATACTGCCCGATCAAGAGATCGAACTCACCGCCATACGCGCCCAGGGCGCGGGCGGGCAAAATGTCAACAAGGTCTCTTCCGCCATCCACCTGCGATTCGATATCGCCGCCTCCTCGCTGCCGGAGTTCTACAAGCTACGACTATTGAGACTGCGTGACAAACGGATCACCAAGGATGGCCAGATCATCATCAAGGCGCAACGTTTTCGGGACCAGGAGAAGAACCGCGCAGATGCGTTGGAGCGGCTGCAGGCACTCATTCGCAGCGTCGCGGTGACCCGCAAAAAACGCATCCCCACCAAGGCGACCCGCGGTTCACAACAGCGGCGAATGGACCGGAAGGGCCGGCATGGCAGGCAGAAAATCCTGCGACGCAAGATCACCCAGGACCCGTTCGACTAGCCAAGGCGTCCCCGATGACTCGGTGCCCGACAGCGAGTCGGTAACGCTTCGGGGAACACCCATGGTGCATATGGCATCTAATTTGGCAGATGCAGCGAAATATACCGATTCAGAGGGTTATTGCCGACCATCGCTGGATCCCCGCGCCCCACTTGTGTGCCGGCCGGTGCCTGTCGATCGATGATCGACCACAGAGAGAGGTCAAGGCCTCGAGGGGGTTTCACGATGAAAAACCATCCCCAACTGATCCATCAGCACCACTGCTACTGCCAGATCCCTGAGGTGGAACTCCTCTACTGGGCGAGGAAACGCTTCATCGAGGGCATCTCCACCCTGGAGCTGATCAATTCGACAGACGACCCCCATGAACGAGAGGTCATCAGTATCGTCAGCATGCTGGATCTCGACCAGGGCGTCATGCTGGAGATGATGAGCAATGTGAACAAACCGACAGACCACATCCTGCACTGCTGGGAATACGTGCGACGACTCCTGGAGGCAGAGAAGGCCTCCCGGCGGAGCGCCTGTTGAGACGCCCGGCATGGGCCAACGGTCGAAATCGGCCTGTCGACCGCCTCCATGGCGTTTTGACGGGTTGTCTACACGGGTAGGATAGAGTAGAGAGCAGGCGTCCCGAAGGGCGCGATCCCATTTTCTGGGCAAATACCCACAATAGAAGTATGGTAAACTAAAAAACTGCGGGACAAATGCGGATAAATGTCAATGGCCAAAATAACTGACCCACTTTTGGCCAATAAAATTGACCCACCTGGGGCGCAAAAAATCAGCTTCCCAGTTTCTGCTTCAATCGATAACTTTCCCCTCCCAGCATGAAGATGT
>Ga0114931_10007616_pt1 | contig 13222 bp, 10 predicted proteins | sample 2SBtaG_FD_89579 | JGI IMG/M metagenome (GOLD analysis project Ga0114931, IMG submission 89579) | Deep subsurface microbial communities from Kolumbo volcano to uncover new lineages of life (NeLLi) - 2SBTROV14_V59a metaG | ecosystem: Environmental > Aquatic > Marine > Volcanic | place: Kolumbo... | reverse complement strand
GCCGCTGGAATGCACGATCTTTCAAGAGTTGATCGCAAACTTGCCGGAGCACGCCGCCGTCCGATTGCGTGTGGCTCGACAACACATCGCTGGTGATCGCCGTCTCAACCTTGCCGCCGCCGACATCGTGGGAGTCGATTCGCAACCAACCCCGTCATGGCATGCCGGCATTAGCCCACATGCGCCTTACACGGTCTGCCCGAGGCTATTCTCGCAGCTCGTTCAACTTGCAGCCGCTACCGGTGCCCCGTTGGCGATGCACTTGGCGGAGTCGCCCGAGGAGTTGGAATTGCTCGCCACGGGGACGGGCAGCTTTGTCGACTTGCTCGCCGAACATGGTCACTGGAACCCGGAGATGATTCCCTCGGGCACGCGACCGATCGACTATTTAGCCACGATGACCACCGTGCCGAAGTCGCTTGTGATCCACGGCAACTATCTGGACGAGCAAGAGATCACGTTGCTCGGCGAGAATGTCCGGCGGATGTCGGTCGTTTACTGCCCGCGTACGCATGCGTTCTTTGGACATCCAACGTACCCGCTCGAAAGACTGTTGGCCCGCGGAGCGAACGTCGCGCTGGGCACCGACGGTCGTTCGTCGAATCCTGACTTGAGTCTGTTGGAGGAGATGCGCGCGGTGGCGAGACGTTTTCCCTCGCTGGCACCCGAGGAGATCGTTCGTCTCGGAACGCTCAACGGCGCCCGAGCGTTGGGGTGCGAGGACCGCTGTGGCAGCCTTGAGGTTGGCAAACAAGCCGACATGACGATTGTCCCCGTCGGGTCGGAGCGAGCCCGTGATCCACACGATTTGCTGTTCGACGGCGACGCACGTGCCATCGGCACGATGATCCATGGAGTATTCGTCCATTGCCGCGATGCGTTGTCTGAGTTGCAACGGTAGAGGGAGAAGACGCAATCACGCTTCACAGCCGGCAGTTGGCGATTTCGCTTTGTAAGATCGCATGTGCGCCGATCGCATCGAGTTGCTCCATAATCTCGATCACGTCTTTGCGAACGACCATCGCCCGCACCGAACACCACCGTGGGTCTTCCAGGGAATTCACGGTGGGAGAATTGTAGCCGGGAGTGATTGCCTCGGCTTCGGCGAGCCGCTCTCGGGCGACATTGTATTCCAACAGCGTGTAGCTTTTTGCAATAACGATGCCCTCGATACGGCGGATCACGCGATCGGCCAACTCGGGTTGTCGCGTTTCGCAATTCTGAATCAAGACGGTTTCGTACTGCCCAATTTCGGCGAGAATTTTCAGCCCATTGGCTGCCAGCGTACTACCTGTTTCCACGAGGTCGACGATTGCATCGGCGACCCCCAGAGCAATCATCACTTCGACCGACCCGGAGAGCGACACGACATGAGCCGTGGCTCCGTGGGAAGCTAGAAACTGTTTGGTTACGGTCGGGAAACTGGTGGCGATGCGAACGTTGCTTAGCTGCTTTACGTTGTTCACGGAGCTTGTTTCCGGGACACAGACGGCCAGCCGGCAACGACCGAATCCCAGATCCATGCGTGTATCGAGTTTCGCCTCGACATCGGTTCCGCTCTCGACAACAAGATCGCTACCCGTAATGCCCAAGTCGACGGCGCCTTCGGCACACAGCACGGGGATGTCGTCTGCTCGCAGAAACGTAATGTCAATGGGCATCTCGCGAACCCTGGCGAAGAGACTGCGGCTACGTGAGCTAAAACGAAGCCCCGCGGATCGCAGTAACTCGACGGTCGCTTCTGATAGTCGCCCCTTGCTGGGACTCCGATTCGCAAATGATTCATGACTTTCCCGGTTGATTATCAGCTTGCCCACGAGCTGCCTTTTCTTCGAGTCCTGAAACGCCGAAACGTCGTGCAAGTTCCGCCTCGACCTCTGTCAGATTTGTGTCCGCGTGCCCCAACATTACCAGCAAATGATAGATCAAATCGGCCGCCTCGTGGACCAAGTGAGCGTGTCCCTGGGGGCCTGATTCTCCCGCGGCTTCCACCACTTCGGCGGCTTCCTCGGTAATTTTTCGTCCAATCTCCTCAACTCCGCCGGCCATCAATCGCGAGGTGTACGACCCTGGCGAAGGGTTCTCCTTCCGGTGGATGATGACATCCATGAGACGGGCTAGCACGGTTGATGGTTCGCTCACGGCTGCGCCTTTCGCCAACGGTCTCGACAGGACAGAATCGAATACGGCAAGACACCGCGGACGACGACCACGATGTACCGAATCCTGAATTGTAGTCACCAGCAAGAGAACGCTCCAGGCTCTCGCTGAAACGTCTGTCTGGTCTCACACGCCCCCGACAACAACCTTTGCCCCCCACTTCCAGCCATGAAGCCCTTATCACCAACCGCCGCTTGCTTGTTCGTTACGGGGCCCACCGCAAGTGGCAAGACTGCCGTGGGCATGGAGCTAGCGAAACTTGCCGCCACCGAGATCATCTCGATGGACTCGATGGCGCTGTATCGGGGAATGGACGTTGGCACTGCCAAGCCGTCGCCGGAACAGCGCTCCGCGGTGCCTCATCATTTGTTGGATATTTTGGAACCGGCTCAAGATTTCAGCGTCGCGCAATACGTGGCGGAGGCCGAGAAAACGGTTCTCCAGCTTCGCCAACGGGAAGTTGAGCCGCTGTTCGTGGGCGGAACCCCACTCTATCTGAAGGCCCTGTTGCGGGGAATCTTCGAGGGGCCTCCGGCCGATTGGGCGTGGCGTCGACAACTTACCGAAGAAGCCGCCGTGCGCGATCCGCAATGGTTGCATGCGAAACTTGCCGAAGTCGACCCCCCCGCCGCGGCGCGTTTACACCCCAACGACACACGACGATTGGTTCGCGCATTGGAGGTTCACCACAAAACCGGACGTCCGATCAGCGATTGGCAACAACAGTTCAATATCGCTCGTCCGGCATCGGAGTGCTCGGTGTTTTGGCTCGATTGGCCCAGCGAAGCGTTAGCCGAGCGGATCCAGCGCCGCGTCGACGCCATGTTCGCCGATGGCTTGGTTGAGGAAGTCGTGCAGCTCACGCGCGACGGTCCCACGCTTAGTCACACCGCAAGACAGGCGCTTGGCTATCGCGAAGTGCTGGAATACCTCGCCGGAGAGCATCGCTTGTCCGAGACGATTGAGCTGGTGAAGATCCACACACGGCAATTCGCCAAGCGGCAGCGCACCTGGTTCCGCGGCCTCGGCGAATGCCGCCGCATCGAGGCGTCAGACCCCTTTGATCCCGTGCGAACGGCACGAGCCATCGCGAAATATCTGACTTAATTCGCCAAGTCTGAACGCTAGAGGACGTGTCAATTCGGATTGCCCCACTACCATCCTTCGCGCCTCGCCACCGCCGGTCTACAATGTGGGGCTTTGCCGGTCAGCAGATGGTCGGCGTTCGATGCCCCCTATTTGGAGCTTTGTGGTGCTGCGGACACATACGTGTGGTGAGCTGCGGCTCGAACATGTCGATCAATCGGTCACCCTCTGTGGCTGGGTCGACACCTATCGCGATCATCGCGGGATCATGTTTGTCGACCTCCGAGACCGATACGGCAAGACACAGGTCGTGATCGGTCCTGAAAGCGGCGAGGAAGTTCAGGCGCTTGCCCGAACGCTGCGTGGCGAATTCGTGATCGTGGCGACCGGCAGCGTCGCGAAACGGCCCGAAGGCACGTCCAACGACGCTCTACAGACCGGCGACGTCGAGGTTCGCGTCGAAACGCTCGAAATTCTTAATCGGTGTGCCCCCCTTCCGCTACAACCCACGTCTTCGGAAACGCCGGGAGAAGACATCCGTCTCCGCTATCGCTATCTCGATCTGCGACGTCCCGCCATGCAGCAATCGCTGCAACTCCGCGGACGGTTGGTCAAGTTGATGCGGGACTATTTCGACGAACTGGGGTTCATCGACATTGAGACGCCCATGTTGGGGCGAAGCACCCCCGAGGGGGCACGCGACTATCTGGTTCCGAGCCGGGTTAACAAAGGAACATTCTACGCGCTGCCACAGTCACCGCAGCTCTACAAGCAAATTCTAATGGTCTCCGGCTATGACCGCTATGTTCAGATAGCACGCTGCTTTCGCGACGAAGACCTCAGAGCCGATCGACAGCCTGAGTTCACGCAGTTGGACATGGAGATGTCGTTTGTCGACAGCGATGACGTGATCGAAGTGATCGACGGACTCGTGGCACGAACTTTCAGCGAGTTGATGGGACAGACCGTATCCCTTCCTTTGCCGCGGATGACCTATGACGAGGCCATGGAGCGTTTCGGGCACGACGCCCCGGATCTCCGCTATGGCATGGAGTTGGTCGACGCGACCGATCTCGCGGGGGCGACGGAGTTCCGTGTATTTCGCGGCGTTGCCGACAGCGGAGGGCGTGTTCGCGGAATCAACGTCAAGGGGGCTGCTGAAAAATATTCCCGCAAGGGTATCGATGAACTCACGGCATTCGTGCAGCAAGATTTTGGTGCCAAGGGCATGGCGTGGTTCAAAGTCGATGCCGACTGTGTGTTGAACTCGCCGATCGCGAAAAACTTCGAGAAAGAGCTTCTCACCAAGATTGGGCATCGCTTCGAGGTTGAACCCGGCGATTTGCTCTTATTCATCGCCGATCAATTCGAGGTCACCTGCAAAGCACTCAACGGACTACGTCGTCGCTTGGCCGATGAATTGAAACTTTACGATCCTTCACAACTGCATTGCTCTTGGGTCGTTGAGTTTCCCATGTTTTCCCATGACGAAGACGAGGAAGACGAGGAAGCTTGGGCGGCGATGCACCACCCGTTTACGGCCCCTCGCCCGCAAGACGTGCCGTTGCTGGCGACGGACCCCTCCGGCATGCGCGCACAGGCGTACGATTTGGTGATCAACGGGCTGGAAGCTGGCGGCGGAACGATCAGAATTCATGACCAGCAGACCCAAAAACAGGTGTTTGAGATTTTGGGAATCGACGAAAAGATGGCGGATGAGCGGTTCGGATTCCTGCTCGAAGCCCTACAATATGGCGCGCCGCCCCATGGTGGAATTGCCCTGGGACTAGATCGTTGGGTAATGCTCCTAGGCGGTTCTGACAACATTCGCGATACGATCGCCTTTCCCAAAACGCAAAAAGCCACGGACCTGATGACCGGTGCTCCCAGCGAAGTCGACGCCAACCAGTTGCGGGATTTGCATATCAAGGTTCATGCACGGTAGAACGCGGCAACTGGCCACCGGGGATGCAACGGACGACCATCGAAGTTTGCTAAAACGGAGAGCACGACATGCGCAGCGGCACGAAGCCACGAACTTGGCTGGCTCAATTTTTGATGATCGCGGTCGCCACTCCATGCTGTGGTGGATGTAGTAATCCCCAGGGCGAACCCGCGACTGCGGTTAAGCAGGCGGAACCGGAATCGACACCGGCCGTGAGCATGGACGATTCTCGAACCGACTCGCCCGATCGCGTTGAATCGGAGCCCTCTGAAACCTCGGTTGTTGAGTCGCCAGCGGAATCGGTATCCGGTGCGACGGAAACTGAAGCGGAGCTTCAGGCGGCCGAAACGGCTCCAGCCACGACGTCGAATGGAGCGGTATCGATAACGGAAAAGGCTCCCGTCGAGCTAACCGATCAATCACGGCTGCCCGTTCCGGAATCGATGCCGAAAGTCGTCATGACCCAGGCGCACGCGGCGAGTTGTTTGGTGAAGGTTGGCGATCCGTTTCCAGAGCTTACGCTGAACGATCCACGGGGTGAGCCAACTACACTGGAGTCACTTCGCGGAGATGCGCTTACCGTTGTTCTGTTTTGGAACGCCAGTACGCCCTATGGGGTTGCTCAACTTCGCGACTTGGAAACCGACGTTCGAAAGCGGTTCGACTCTTTGGGAGTATCCGTCGTCGGCATCGACGTTGGCGACAGCGCGGAGGCCGTGCGCGATATTGCGTCGGATAAGGGCGTCACCTACCCACAATTGCTCGATTCCGATGGCTCGTTGTACCGTCAAGTTGCCACGCGATTCATTCCCCGCGTTTATTTGCTCGACACCAACGGGACGGTTTTGTGGTTTGACCTTGAGTACAGCGTTGCGACGAGGCGACATCTGCTGCAAGCCATACGATTTCAGATTGAATCTTGATCCTTCGTATCGTCAGCGATTAGCTTTCAGGCACCGCCGTGATCGCTTCGCTAACAATCCGCGACAACTCCGGCAATTGCTGAAGTTCGCCCGACACCCGAGGATCGGCGAAAATCCGAACGCGCTTCACATAATCGTCAAACTGTTCCTGGGCCAACGTTCGCACCACGGGGGAGACGATTTCGAAGCTGCGGTAGACCTGATCTTTCGGGAAGAAGAGATCGATGTCGAATTCCACTTCTCGGGCGACCGGCGGAGCGTCGATTAGAATTTCATGCGGGGCAACGACTCGTCCCAAGGTCTTGCTCGCCAAGGCTGCCAAATTGGCCGTGCAACGGACGAGCCACGGATAGGGTCGATGTGCCAGTCGCTGGTAGAACTCTGGTTGCTGAAACAAGTTGAATTGCGTAACGCGCTTATAGAGTCGCCGTGAGGCACCAAACAGCCCTTCGAGTAAATCCTTGGCTGGTCCGTCGCCCGCCGCCTCGCGCATTGTTTCGACAAAAGGGTCTTCGGTCATGCGAAACAGTTGATCGAGATCTAGTTCTTCATGCAGTTCAAAGAAGGCCCTTTGCAACATTGCCGTCGCGGCACGGACCCCATGGTGCCAATACACCTCGCTGAACATGACATAGCGAGAAAAGACCATTAGCTCGGCGGCTGTCTTGGCCTTATCCGTGATGGCCAGTGCCGTACCGCCGCGGTTAAGACACAGCCCGGCAATCAGACGCCCCTGGTCAAAGTGCATTCCGTACGGTACGCCCGCATGCAGGCTATCGCGATGCAGGTAGTCCATCTTGTCGATATCGATGGGCCCCGAGAGCATGCTTTGCAGGATTCGTGAAGTAGGGTCACGCGGACGATCCGACAACATGGCGACCACATCACGGGGTTGCACGCCCCACTGGTCTCGCAAGACATCGGCCACTTCGCCTTCCAGGAGGAAGCTATTGGCGAATAATTCGTGACTGGGCAGGCTCTTGAGATGCATATCCTCGATCGGATGGCAAAACGGCCAGTGCCCCAAATCGTGAAGCAAGGCCGCCACGATGAACAACTCAGCCGCCTCTGGGCTGACGGCTTCCGAGAATCGCTCGTCGTGGGACAGTTTTCGTAAATACAGTAGCGCGTTGCGATAGACTCCCAACGAATGCTCAAACCGCGTGTGGCGCGCGGCGGGATAGACCAACGACACAAGACCAAGTTGGCTAATATGCGCGAGGCGGCGAAACTCTACCGTATCGATGATATGTCGCACCCGGTCGGTCAAGGGGACGTCAAGCTCCGGCGGAATGCGCACCATCTCACGGGGCGCTTCCAACGCGATCACTTCGGGGATCTCTCGAATGGATGACATGAATTCGGGGGTTCAAGCGTCGTGTGAGTCGCCAATTGGATGGCGCGTAAGCTAACGCCCGATCTTCGTCACTGCAAGCACCAGGATCCGATGGATAGAATAAAATGTAGGGTTACGATAAACGCGACACGTATCAAGAATCGGGGGAGTGATGGTGAGACGCATGCAACGAGGGATGTCACGGACCATCATCGCGGCGGTGTTACTTGTTTTCCTTGCATCGGTAAGTGGTGTCGCCGACGAACCCAATCGCTCGCCTTCGAGCGAACGAACCTCGGAGATTCCTCGAATAAGTTCGTTTCGTATTCGTCTCGATGCCCGTGTGGCAGACAAGCCGATCACGGGACGATTGTATGTCTTTCTTTCGCGGCGTCGCCACGGGCAACCGATGACCGGGCCGAATTGGTTTCGCCCCGAGCCCTTTTTCGGCCTTGATGTCGAGGCGATGGAGCCCGGGATGAACCTTCTCATCGACGACACGGCGGACGGGTTTCCCGACAAATTGTCAAAGATTCCCCAGGGGAACTATCGCGTACAGGCGATTCTCGATCATGGCTTTTACGAGCAGAACCAGGCTCGCGAGGTTGGCAACGTCTATAGCGACGTTGTCGAGATCGAACTAGTCGCCGATGCCGATGAACCACTTGAACTGGTGCTTGACAAGACCATCTCTCCCCGAAAGTTTCCCGAGAGCGACCGCGTACGAGAGATTGTTCTACTGAGTGAATTGCTCTCCAGGTTTCATCATCGAGAAGTTATGCAACGCGCCGCGATTGTGTTGCCGTCAAGCTATGCGGCGAACCCTGGACGACGCTACCCGGTACTATACATTATTCCGGGCTTTGGTGGATCGCACTATGGGGCCAAGCGCTATGTGGACGCGGACAAGCCGAAGCATGGATCGGCGAAGAACCACGATGGCGTGGAGTTCATTCGCATTGTGCTGAACGGCAATTGCAAGTGGGGACACCATGTGTTCGCCGACAGCGCGACCAACGGACCCCGGGGGCAGGCGCTGGTCGAAGAGTTCATCCCTTATGTCGACGACCACTTCCGGACGATCGCGTCCGAAACGGCGCGCTTTGTAGGCGGGCACAGCTCCGGAGGCTGGTCTTCGCTGTGGCTTCAGGTCAACTATCCGCAAGTGTTTGGCGGCGTTTGGAGCACGGCTCCCGATCCGGTCGACTTTCGCGACTATCAGGGTGTTAATCTATACGCCCAGCCGCCGTTAAGTTTGTATTTCGATGACAAGCACGAACGTCGTCCGATCGCTCGTGGCGGAACGAAGGTGTTGTTGTGGTACGAATCGTTCGGCAAGATGGACGACGTGTTGGGGCGGGGTGGCCAGTTACGGTCGTTCGAGGCGGTTTTCAGCCCGCTTGACGACGACGGTCTCCCGCGGCGGTTGTGGGATCGAACCACCGGACGAATCAACCATGACGTCGCAGTGGCTTGGCAGCGCTACGATATCGGCTTGGTGCTCCAGCGTCGCTGGTCGGAGTTGGAGCCACAACTTCGTGGTAAGTTGCACATCGTGACCGGGAGCCTTGACTCCTTTTATCTCAACGGCGCCGTCGAACGTCTGGCGGAAGTGCTCAACGCGTTGGGCAGCGACGCCCAAGTGATTGTCGTACCCGGGGCGAGTCACTCTGGCGTGCTGCGCAGCGACGCGGCAAAGCAGATGCGCCGTGAAATGGTCGAGTCATTTCTGGCCCATCATCCTGACTAGCTGGCGGCCCACACCGGTGGCAATCCTGCTAGATAACCGACCGCCATCGTGACGAGCACGTAAAAACTGTAGTGGATAACGCCCGTGCCGAAATCGAGATCAAGGCACGCCAGAGCGGTGAGCCCGCCGATCAGGAGAAACGGCGGCGCGATAAACAACCAACTCCAAAGCTGATCGGTGAGCCCCGCGGGCAGTAGGAACACGAAGACGCCCCAGGCAGCGGCGTAGACCAATGCACAGATCCCGCTTCGCACCAGCAACGTTGTGCCGCGATGGGGATCGAGTTCCGCGTCGCGTAGGATTGCATAGCAGCCGATGACCAACGGCGGTGAGAGCAACAGCAGACCGATGCTCGCCAGCAACGGGTTCGGGCCGCCGGAGAGCCGCATGGCCAAGGCCGCTGCGATTGCGGCGAGTATCCCGCCGCCGATGGCGACCATCATGACCGGTGTTAGCTTCGTTTCCTCACGGCTGATCGGCTTGGTCGTCGGTCGTCCCGTGCTGCTCTTTCCGCCGGAGGCGAATTCCTCGGGGACGTGAATCTTTACGACTTCGTCCTGTTCCGGAATCTTAATCTTTGCCTTGCATTTCGGACATGGTCCTTCCTTGCCGGCGAACTTGTCGCTGACATGAAACGACGCCTTACAACCAGGGCAGACAACAAGAATCGACATAAAAGATGGCTCCCTGCCCAAGGACAAGACTTCTCTGTTCGTTCACCGCCCTAGTGTGGCCACAACCGCAAGCAAGTCAAGCGGCGCCGGGGGAGTGCGAGAACCCGCGAGAGGAGCCGTCGTCAGATGGGCGTGGGGGCCGGCTCTTGCAGCAAGTGGACAACGAGAGTTCGAGGAGCAAGCTGTTGATATGGAGGAGCCAACGGGTTCGGCGGGTGGAACAGGTTCCACGCAAATTACGTATCTGCCGAGGGCACCTACTTGACGCCGATTTTCTTCAGCGCGGCGCTTGCTGCTTTGCGAACGGCAGGGCTTGGATCGCCTTCGGCCTTGCGAAGGGCCTTGGCTACTGACTTGGCCGCGGGGCCGATTTCGCCGAGGGCTACTGCCGCTTCCATGCGTCCTAGTTCTTGCAGCCCGGAGAGCGCCTCGATCAACTGTGGAACGGCCTGCTGAATGATCTCGGCATTGTTTGGCTGAATCTTCAACAGGGCCCAAGCGCAGGAGAGTTCCAGGAATTGATCGTCGCAGTGCAGGTCTTCTTTCAGCCGCGGCGCGGCCTTTTTCGCGGCAGGGCCGATTTTTCCCAAGGCATAACAGGCGGCGTGAACCACTTTGGAATCTGGGTCGTCCAGTAACTTTACTAGTTCATCGACCGCGGGTGCCGCAGCGGGGCCAATGGCTGCCAGGGCGAAGCCTGTTTCTTGTCGCACGGCGGCGTCATCGGAGTTGCCGACCGTTTTGACCAATGGAACCGCCGCATCTTTTGCCTTGGGGCCCAAGCGTTCCAACACCGCGATGGCTGCCATGCGTCGATCTGGATTGTCCAATGCTTCGACTAGCACGGGCACAATAGGCTCGCCAAGCGTGGCCAGGGTATCAATCGCGTTGGCCACCACGGATGGATTCTTGTCCGCTAGATGCGCGGCAATTGACTCGGCGGATTGAATTGCTTCGGTTGGAAAATCGGCCAACGCACGAGCCGCGCCGGCGCGGACCGTCGGGTCCTCCGCGTCGAGAGCCCTGGTTAATATCTTCACGGCTCGCTTGCGTGCAACAGCATCGTTCGGCGTGACCCGCGCGAGTGCCCAAGCGCTGAGGGCCGCCAACATGGGGTCTTTACTGCCGAGCTTTTTCTGAATTGCGGCGGCGGAACTTGCGTCGCCAATTTGTCCCAACGCATACATGGCTGCATAGTGAACCGCCCCGGACTCATCGTCCAGCGCGCTGATAATCGTCGGCAAGGCGGCGCGAGCATCCGGGCCAATCGAACCCAGCGCGAGCAAGGCTTCCATGCGAATTTCAGGAAATTGATCTTTCGCGGCTTCGCGAAGCGCGTTGACGGCGTGTTTCGCGCGGGGGCCCATCTCCGAGGCGACGAGGCATCCCCAGTACCGAGACTTTGGGTCTTGCAAAGCCTTGATCAGGGCCGGGCTCCCTGCTTTGGCGTTCTCGGCGATGGTGTTCAGCGCGGGAGCGATGACCGAGGGTTCCGCGTCGTTGAGCACCTTGACGACCAGCGAGATTCGTTTCCGGGGATCCAATTCCAAACTATTGAGAGCACCCACCGCTTCGGCACGCACATGATAGTCTTTATCGGTAATGGCCTTGGCAAGCGCTTCGAGCACCTGGTCGTTAACGACACCAACGCGCCCCAAGGCATCCGTCGCATACTCACGGACCAGCGGATCGTCATCGCTTAGCAGAGCCACGAGGGCCTTTGCCGCTGCCGCTGCTTTGGAGCCCATGGCACCGACGGCACGAGCAGCCCGCCAACGAAGCTGCATATCGCTACTACCGAGGGCTTTGATTAGCGCGGACGCTGCCGCCGCGGCTTTGGGGCCTTGGTCAGCCAATTTGTCGGCCGCTTTCCAGCGGACATCGGATTTTGAAGAGCCGAGATCGCGAACAAGCTGTTCGAGGCTTTCTCCGGCGGCTAATACCCCAGCATTGCCGCATGAAAACAGACAACCTATTGCGAGAAAACAGACTATCACGCGCTGCATCATCACACTCCGAGAGTTTGTGTGTCTTGATATTTGTGTGTCTTAATAAGCGAGAAGGGGGAGATTTCGAGATCCGATCCAGCTATTATAGTTGAAGCTGGCCAGTCGTGTTGGCGAAATATCCCGTGTGTCGAGGTGTTCAGGGTCGGCTCGCGGAGCGGACGGGCAAATTAGGATCACTTGAATTACTCCGGTGACGAAGCCGGGAGGTCGATGGTGCGAAGGTTGATGGTATTGATTGTCGTGGCAAGTAGCTTCGTTGTCAGCACGGTCGAGGCGCAGCGGTATGGCCGATATGGCGATCCGTATTACTCGGACAACCGAGCCTCGACGCCGGGAGAGAGTTACGCGCGAGGCATCGCCGACATGACCCGTGCCGCCGGTCAAGCGAACCTGCTGAATTCAAAGGCGGCGGGGAACTACGAGGATGCCCGAACAAAGCAACTCGATAACCGCTTGAAGACGACCGATACCTATTTTGAAATGCGGCGAGTAAACCGCGAGGCTCGAAAAGCCGAGCGGCGTCCTCCGGCTTCGAGCGAAGTTGCCTTTCGCCGTGCCAGGGAAGTGACCCCCGATGAATTGACCGCCACGCAACTCGATCGGGTTACAGGGAAGATCGAATGGCCGAGGTTGCTCATGGATGAAAGGTATGCCGAAACCCGAGGTAAATTAGACCGGCTGTATGCGGCGCGAAGCGACGCCAGCGGGAATATTGGCATGGACACCTACCAACGCATGCTTGCCACATGCGATCGATTGAAGGCCGAACTGAAGAAAAACATCCGCGATTATCTACCCAACGACTACATCAAGGCAACCCAGTTCATCGACAGTCTCGCCTTTGAAGCCCGATACCCGGCAGGCTAGTCCTCAATCAAGCGAGACTTTTTCGGCTCTTCCGGAGAATTTGTGGGCCATGAGTGCATATTTTCGTGTAGGGCGGTTTGGTTTGGTCCGCTGCGGGCGATCCGTCTGGGGCCCGGCTCCCTGCGCCGCTGCCCTCCTATTCGGGCACAGGGGGAGCAGGAAGAAAGGAAGAGAAAGGAGTCGCTCTCGCGACCAGTTTTTGCTTCCCCGTGATCCCTCTCCGGCTTCGGTCGCACCCAGACGACTCGCCCTCCGCTGGTTTTGAGCCATCCGGACGGGCATCAACAAGCGCATCCTGAGCGGCGATCGGTAAGGATGGAGTTGCACACTTCGTCCTCTCGAGAGCCGACCCAGGATGCAACTAAAGACTATTCTCAACCGCGTCGAGAGTAAAAAGGGGACATTCTACTTTTCAAGACGTTTCCACCAAATGGAAATGGTTCGGCATCAGGCAGTAAGCCAGAGGCCGCAT
>Ga0114931_10007615_pt1 | contig 13224 bp, 10 predicted proteins | sample 2SBtaG_FD_89579 | JGI IMG/M metagenome (GOLD analysis project Ga0114931, IMG submission 89579) | Deep subsurface microbial communities from Kolumbo volcano to uncover new lineages of life (NeLLi) - 2SBTROV14_V59a metaG | ecosystem: Environmental > Aquatic > Marine > Volcanic | place: Kolumbo... | reverse complement strand
ATTCGCGCTACTACCGATGGTGTCTTTACGAACCGCAAAGTTTCTGAGGGACAGATAGTAGAAAAGGGCGATAAGCTTGCTGAAATCATCTCAATAAAGCGGCTTCGTGTGGTGGCAACGCTTTTCCCTCCTAAGAATATCAAATTAAAGAAGAAGCGAGTGATCATCTATCTTACGAATGGCGAATCGATTTCCGGAACTGTTGTCAAAGAACTCCCACAGCGAACAGCAGAGGGTGCGATTGTCGTATGGATAGAAGGACCTGAAGTGAATAATCGTCTTCGACCTGGACAGACAGTCAATGGAAAGCTTATCCTTTCGTTACACAAGAAGATGCTCACTGTTCCACAAAGCGCCATAGTAAAAGACGAACAAGAACGAACGTATGTGTTTTTGAAAGAACTCGGGGGTTTTCATAAGCAACCCGTCAAAACCGGTATTGTTTCCGATGGTTGGGTTGAGAGTCTCTCTGGAGTTATGGAAAAGGATACGGTAGTTATCCGGGGCGCATACGAACTCTTCTACCAGGATTTCAACAAAATCTACAAGGCAGCGGATTGATGCGATCCATCCTACGGTTGGTTGTGAACAATCCGATGGCTACCATACTTGTGGCCGCTATTATGGTTTTTACCGGTATCTATTCCAGTCGGCACATGTCTGTTGACCTGTTCCCGAACCTTAATGTCCCTGTCGTCAATATTATTACTCATTTTCCCGGAGCATCGCCGGAAGATATGGAACGGCTTGTCTCACGGCCTATTGAAAACGAGATGCGCAGTATTCCTGGTGTCAAGCGTGTTGCCTCGACCTTGGTCCAAGGAATCTCACAGGTTACGGCAGAATTCAGTTGGAGAACAACTGTTCGCGATGCAAGACAACTTATCCAGGCGAGATTAGCGCGACTTACTGGTTTGCTTCCCGTTGGAGTTAGCCCACGTCTCGAGAACATCGGCACCACTCTTCAAGAGGTTTGTGGTTATATAATTTACGGTGGTGGGAAGATGGTTACGCTTCGGAACACTGTTCGCCACGATTTGACAGGACGCCTTATGAGCGTTGAAGGTGTCTCTTCGGTGGAAGTCCTCGGTGGTGATCAACGAGCCTTTTACGTGGAGATCAAACCCGAAGCGTTGATTCAACTTCATCTTACCATTGGTGATGTTGTATCAATCTTGAGAAAACATAACATTTCAGCGGTGACCGGGTATCTTGACCAGTCCGGGCGGGAATATTTGATTCGCGGCGATGCACGTTTAAAGACGCTTGACGATATTCGTGCCCTACCGGTACATAAGAACGGAACAATATCGGTTCTTCTTGGAGATGTGGCGAAGGTATTTGAAGGATGCGCCCCAAGGCATTACACGGTTCGCGGAGACGCTGTTCCGGCCGTGGCGATGATTGTGCGTAAACAACCCGGAGCAAGTACGGTTCGGGTGGTAGCTGGTGTGGAAAAGGAAATGTCCAGCCTTATCAACCTTTTCCCCGTAGGAACGCATGTCAAAAAGTTTTACGACCAATCGGAAATTATCAAGGAATCGCAGGAAGAGATTGTATACGACCTTATTATTGGGGCTTTGTTAGCTGTCATTGTCCTTTATTTCTTTCTTGGATCGGTTCGACCGACTCTAATAGTGAGTCTTACCATACCGATTACGTTTCTTGCTACGATTGCAATTATGCGGTTCTTGAATATTGGCATTAACGTAATCACTATGACAGCCCTGACACTGGCTATCGGTATGATTGTGGATGATGCCATCGTTGTTGCCGAGAATATCTTCCGTCATGCTCATTTGGTTTCCGATGCGAAAGAGGCAAGTATTGAAGGGGCTTCGGAAATTGCCGGTCCCGATGCCTCAGGCTCTTTTACCACCGTAGCCGCGTTCCTTCCTCTTGTACTTGTTACCGGTATTGCCGCTCTTTTTATGCTACCTTTTGCCCTGACTATCAGCGTTGCGCTCATTATCTCTTTACTTCTTTCTCTGACGTTAGTGCCAACACTCCTCAGCCGAGTCAAAGGTACCCACTCTAAAAAGAAAAGATTTCTCGGGGCCCGGGTGCTTGGTCGATTGGATGATGCACTTCAAACTATTTTGAAGTTCTCTTTCCGACATGAGTGGCTGATCTTATCTTTGGCAGTTCTGTCGCTTTGTGTGGCGGGATTTACCGTTTTCTTAAGTAAAGCTTCTGTTTTGCCTCCCATCGATGAGGGAGCGATACTAATTGAGTATATCATGCCTCCAGGTACTTCTCTTAGTGAAAGTGATAGAATTGGGGATGCATTAGACCGGATCGCTTTAGTCGATCAAGACGTTTCATGTGTTTATCGGCGGACAGGTTCTCCTGAAAAAGGGTATCAGATTGAGGGTGTTAATAGGGGAGAACTGCTAATCAAGTTGAAATCCAAGAACAAGCGAAATAGATCGGTGAGCGAAATCATTCATACCCTGAAGGTATCCTACTCGAAATTTAGCGGTGTTGTTTTCCTTTATCATCAACCGACGCAAGAAAAAATTGACGAGAGTTTTTCCGGTCTGCCTGCTTTGTTTGGTGTAACTATCTATGGTACGAACATGGATACCCTCATTTCGCTTGCCAATCAAATAGAAGCCGTTCTTTCAAAGGAACCCGGTATCTCAAATGTTGTGAATAACACGAAAGTAAAGATTCCGCAGATAGATGTACGGATAAATTATCCTCAGCTTGCCCAGTATGGAGTGGATGTTGCGAACATGCTCAATACGCTCAAAGCCGCTCGCCTGGGTATCGAGGCGACGCGAATTATCCGACAGAAAGAAGATGTTGCCGTATTGGTCAGAATGGATATCGACACAGTACTCAACATTGAACACATCAAACAATTGCCGATTACAACAACCAACGGAGACTGGCTACCACTGGAAAGAGTTGCTGAAGTGAGTATCAAACATGCTCCTTCAGCGATTACCCGTTTGAATGGGCAACGAGAAATCACACTATTGGCGGAAGTAGAAGGCAACATTCCGTCTATGGTTAAGAGCTTGCGGAGAAAATTTCAACACATCGAATTTCCGGAAGGGTATAGTATCGATTTCAGCGGTCAGTATAAGGTTCTTATTGAAACGGCAATTGAGATGATTTTTGCCATTTTAGCCGCTGTGCTGCTGATATATCTTATTATGGTAATGCAGTTTAGCTCTTTATTACAACCACTTATTATCCTGATGACAATTCCTTTGTCGCTCGTCGGCGCTTTGGTTGGACTGTTTCTGATTCACCAAAGCATCGATGTGTCCGTAGGAATGGGAATTATCACTTTGGTAGGTGTCGCTGTCAACAATGCCATTGTTCTTTTGGATTTTTCCAATAAGGAGATTGCTTCAGGGAAGGGAGTTGTCGAGGCTTTACTTTCCGCCGCTTCCATTCGCTTGCGTCCCATACTGCTTACCACTCTTACTACCATCGCCGCACTACTGCCGGCGGCGATAGGAACAACCGTTGGCTCGAAAATATTTCAGCCTTTTGCCATTACCGTAATTTGTGGATTGTTGGGAAGTATTTTTGCCACTCTAATTGTTGTACCGACTCTGGTGGCTACGATTTCATTTCGAAGCATTGCGGTTGAGAAGAGAAGGGACTTAATCGAATGATGAAAGGACATAATAAATGAAAAAACGGTTACCATGGATAATAGAACCCGAAGCTAATCCATATACATTAAATCGATTAAATCTCAATAAAATACGGATTTTAATAGGTATTGTTGTATTGATTAAATTGGTCTTTCTCGGTTTGATGGACTTACTCCCCGAAGAGGCATACTATTGGAACTATGCTCAACATCTGGATATCGGTTATCTTGACCATTCACCGATGGTAGCCTGGCTTATTTATGTTTCTCAAGCAATTTTTGGTAAGAGTGAATTTGCTGTGCGGCTACCCGCTTTCTTGAGCTGGTTTGCAATGGCATACTTTATGTATAAGCTATCAGTAAAACTCTTCGATCGAGCTGTCGCTGTTCGTGTTATGCTACTTGTAGCAACTCTGCCAATATATTTTTCGGTAGGATTTATGATGACTCCGGATGCTCCGTTATATGCGTGCTGGGCAGGAGATTTGTATTATCTGGAACTCGCTTTAGTGGAACAGCGCCGTCGAGCTTGGTTAGGGGTTGCTCTCTGTACAGGATTGGGGCTTTTATCGAAATATACAATAGGGTTGGTCGTATTGGCTGCTGTGGTATATATGATTTATGATACCAAAGCAAGAAAATGGTTTTATCGACCAGAGCCATATCTTGCCGCTATTATTGCCGCATTGTTTTTTCTGCCGGTTATTATTTGGAACTATAAGCATGATTGGGCGTCTTTTGCTTTCCAGAGTACAAGAAGATGGGGCGGTAATATCAAATTTTCCTTGCATATATTAATCGGGGAAGCACTAATTTTGTTAACTCCTACCGGTTTTATCGGAGCGATATTGGCATTGGTTAGAAGAAACCATCGAAAAGAAAATACATCGCCTCCTGATACCCTAAATCATAGACATTATTCTTTTATAGTTGTATTTACGGTTATACCATTGCTAGTGTTCGTTATACAAAGTTTGCGAAGTTATTCCAAATTGAATTGGACCGGACCTGTTTGGCTTCCAATTATTCCCTTAATTGCAGCTCAAATGATAGTTCCTTGGGAATCTATATCAAGTGCGACACATCGTTTTTTAAGAAAATTATGGAAACCTACTTTTGCTGTTCTTATCCCCTTTTATTTTTTCGGTCTTCTTTATATATCTTTAGGTATGCCGGGATTTGTTCCCTCATCTGGTTTACCTTTTCCTACTGCTTGGAGTAATTTTGCCAATAAAGTAAAGCAAATAGATAAAAATATTGAGAAAAGTAGAAGTATCGACCCCTTCATAGTTGGACTCGATAAGTATTGGATAACCAGTGAATTGAGTTTTTATAATTATAACAAAGGTGATGCCATGCAGAAATATGGAGGAAGTGGTCTTTTTGGTGGGAGCAGTGTTATGTGGAATACATGGTTGCCAAAATCTGCCGCCGTTGGAAAAGATATTATTCTTATAGGTTTCTCAGAAAATTCACTGAAAGATTATAATGTTGTTAAAACTTTTGGAAACGTTAGTGATATTCATCGAGAAGTCATTAAAAAATATAACCGAGTAGTGGGAGCCTTTTTCTGGCGAATAGGTTATGGTTACAAATTATGAGGAATATATGAGATACTTTTTAGATTCAAATAAAAATTTGTCTGTCAGGTTCTCATTGGTTATTTTTAGAGCCTTCTATATTTTTTTTGTTATGCTTCCGATGGTTGAAATATGCTCGGCTAATGAAATTATCAATTTTAATATAAACAAAAAACAGTTCATTTTAAAGATGAACACGGTTTCTTTTTTTACTCAGCAATCTGTAAATCAACAGAGATTTGTAAGTAAAGATTCAAGTAGCTTTCCTCGTGTTGTTTTCTCCAAGCTTAAGAAAAGCGTCTACCACATGGCTAAAGATCCTGTTTTCTATGCTGTTATAGGGGGGTTGGTAATAACTCCGTCTTTCTTGAAAAGTGAAAAACCAAAACTCAGTGAATCTTGGGGTGGTAAAGATGATGATGATGAGTTTTTTGAGTATGGCGATATAACGGGAAGTATCATTTTCCCCATTGTTATCCCCGGAGTCGCCTTTTCAATTGGTAAATTGGGGAATTCTCCCAAAGCATTATCCTTAAGTTCTGATTTGATTTGTGCTCAAGCTGTAAATGCTTTTCTGACCCTTACTTTAAAGCGAGTTCTCGATAGAAAGCGACCGAACGGTTCTTCATTTAGTTTTCCTTCCGGGCATACCTCAGCTTCTTTTACTACAGCTGGAACGATATGGTATCATTTTGGTCCCAAGTGGGGTATTCCCTCTGAATTGGGTGCCACCTATGTGGGGCTTTCACGTTTGCAAGAGAATAAACATTATCTGAGTGATGTTATCGCTGGTGCCATACTTGGTAGTTTCGTTTCATATGAAATAGTACATTATGGAAATAAAAAGTATTATCCCACTATCAAACCGGTTTTTAAAGCTCATATAACAGGGCTGGAATTGGGATTTTCATTCTAAGTTAGGTATTAAAATGGCCAATATTTAATTTAGAAAGTTAATGATTAAACCTAATTTTCATTTATTTTTCATCTTTTATTGTTTTATTATTATAATTGTAGGTAAAAGATATGCGAGTATTGATTATAGAAGATGACATAAAAATTGCTAAGGCTATAGCAAAAAATTTAAAAGCTGAAAGTTTTGCCGTTGATATCGCCTGTAATGGAATTGATGGAGAAGAGTTCGCTCAAATAAATGATTATGATATAATTATTTTAGATATTATGCTCCCCGATCAAGACGGATGGCAAACATGTACTAATCTTCGTAATAATAAGATTTTGACTCCGATTTTAATGCTAACAGCGCTTGATGATGTTTCTGATAAAATTAAAGGATTGGATAGCGGTGCTGATGATTATCTCGCCAAACCTTTTCACTTTGGAGAATTATTAGCACGAATCCGTTCACTTGTTCGCAGGCACAGTGATATTCGCTCAACCACACTTGAAAGATATGGATTAAAACTTAGCTTGGATACTCACAAGGCTTATCGTAATGGTAAAGTTATTACTTTGACTTCCAAAGAGTTTGCATTACTCGAACTTTTTATGCTAAATCCAGATAAAATTCTTTCCCGTACGGAGATCTCAGAGCATTTGTGGGATATGAATTTTGACCCCAGAAGTAATGTAATAGAATCATTCGTGAGATTTTTAAGACAGAAAGTTGATAAGGGTTTTGAAAAGCAACTTATTCATACCGTACGTGGCGCGGGTTACATCTTCTCAGAGAACAAACCATAAGTATATATAAAAAATGCTATCAATAAAAGAAAAAATACTGTTATCTAATTTAATAGTCTTTGGATTGATGTTATTAATCTTTGCTTTTATTACCTATCAAAACATAAAGAAATCCGAGATTGAAAAATTAGATGCAAATCTTCAAGTATATGCTTCAAAGATTCAAACAGAGTTGGAAGATACTTTTGACAGCGAAGAATCCGGTGATACAGCTGATTTCATTGGATTTAATTATAACATCTTTCCTAAAACGAAGACTCGTATTATTGAAAGATCGGGAAAGGTGATATTACAAGATAGCACTCTTGCTACATTATTAAATAAAAACTCATTGAATAAGGCATTGCTTGGGCAGGGAACAAAGAGGATTATTACCCTTAATCAGAAACACTATAGATATCTATTAATCCCCATTGAAATTGACGATCATATCAAATATATAGTTCAACTTGCCGCTTCCATGAATGTGGTCGAAGTAACTTTAAAGCATTTTATAATACTTTTTCTTATTTCCATACCAATGGCGATGTTATTAACGGCACTGGCGTCATTTTTGATTACAAGAAAGGCATTTCGTCCAATGTCACAAATGGTTAAAACAGCACAGCAGATATCCGCTTTAAATTTAAATGAACGCGTTGTACTGCCAAAAACAAGAAATGAGGTGTGGTATCTCGGCGAAGCTTTAAATAATATGATGGATAGAATTGAAAAAGCATTTAGGAGTCAAAGACAATTTATCGCCAATGCTTCACATGAAATTAGAACCCCCCTTACAATTATTTACAGTGAACTTGAATATGCCAAACGATACATAAAAGACCAAGCTCCAAAAGAAAGTATCGATACTTCCCTAATAGAGATTGATTATCTCACTCAAATGGCTGACGAATTATTGCTTCTCGCTAAAATTGATGCTTCACAATTAGTTCTTGATATGAAACCAATGCGATTTGATGAATTGGTAGTTGATTGTATTAAACTCATTGAATCTCTTGCCATAAAAAAGAATATAGAGATTAAACTGTATATCGAGAAAGCCGTCGAATTACAAGGCGATAAACAACAACTTAAAACTGTTATTTTGAATCTTTTAGATAATGCGGTCAAATATTCACCTTCTCATAGCAAAATATCCGTTTCTCTTTCTGTTTCAAATTTACAACCAAAAACAGCCCGTTTAACTATTAAAGATAGTGGTTCGGGTATATCCGAAACAGAACTTCCGCATATTTTCAATCGATTCTATAGAGCGCGTGTGGTACGAGGAGGTAAGGCAAGCGGTAATGGTTTGGGACTTGCCATAACCAAACAGCTCGTGGAATTGCATAAGGGTAAAATTTCTGTTACAAATAAAATAGGCAAAGGTACAAGTTTCGTTGTTGAACTTCCTCTTAATTCTTAATTCAATAAACGGATGTAATTTTGTCTAATGTCTAATATTAATATTTTGATAATGCTTTCAATATTTAAAAAAAATTTATTTTTATCATTTATTTTCATCTCTATTTCATACAGTAACTTTATCCTTCTTACAACTTTTAAAATTAAAGGAGATAAAATGAAACAGATGAAACTGTTTGCCGTAAGTTTTATTGCCATTATCCTTGTTCTTTTCGGGATGGGTTGTAATGAAACTAAAGGGACTAATTCTTCAAACTCGGCGAGTTCCAAAGTTGCTATGAGGAGCTCCTCCAACAATTCACAAGGGGAAAATTCTTCGGAATCAAACAAAGAAGAAGATAATGAAGGAGCTAACTTTGTCAAAATAACGAAGGTTAGTCTTCAACAAGCTGTTAACACTGCTTTTGGTCGAGTTAAAGGTAAACTTTTAAGGGCTGGATTAGAAAAGGATAGCGATATTTTGGTCTATGGTGTTGAAATTGTAAATGATAATAATGCTGTAACGGACGTAAAAGTTGACGCCGTAAATGGGAATATTCATTCAGTAATACAAGACAAAACGGAGAATTCCGAAAGTGAAGATATTGAAAACGGTAACGACAATGGTACTAATGAACAGGCTGACGAGCAAAACGATAATGAAAATAACGAAATTAATGAACAAAACGATAATAACGACAATGAAGATGAAAGTAAGAGTGCGATATCCGGGACAATTCCAATAGGTCAGAGTAATGAAAGTGATTACGCCAAAATGGCTAAAATCACCTATCAACAAGCCATTTCAACAGCTCTTACTCAAGCGAATGGTAAAGTATTGAAAGTGGAGCTTGAAAATGAAAACAATTTTTTAGTTTATGGAGTGGAAATAGTAAGTGCTAAAGGACTCACAACAGATGTTAAAATAGACGCCGGGAATGGTAATGTTTTATTGACATTCACAGATCATACTGATAATAACAATAATAGCGACCAAGAAGAATCAAACTCTGAAAGTGAAAATGGTAAAGATAATAACGATTAATAATACCACCATCTTTAACCAAATAATAAAGAGAGTTGGTTATGATTGGATTTGAAAAAAATAACGAGATGAACGTAATCAGCATTGAAGGATTACGGAAATCATTTAATGGTAATATCGCCCTTGATGGTATATCAATGACGGTTCGTCGAGGAGATATCTATGGGTTTTTGGGTCCAAATGGTGCCGGGAAAACTACTACTTTACGAATTATCTTGGGTGTTCTTAAAGCGGATAAGGGAAAGATATCAGTACTTAATAATGATCTGAATTCTTGGGGAGATAAGCTTCGGTATAAAGTTAATGCTTTGCCGGAATCTCATGGGTTTTATGGATGGATGAATGCCGTTGATTATCTCAACTTCTTTGGAGAGCTATATGGTATGCGTCTGACAAAAAAGGATTATCAGTTGCGATTAAGTCAGGTGGGATTAAATCCCCATAATAATTTACCCGTTAGAACGTTTTCAAGAGGAATGAAACAACGACTTGGCATTGCTCGCTCTATGGTTAATAATCCTGAAATTCTCTTTTTAGACGAACCGACTAACGGGCTTGATCCTAGGGGAAGACGTGATATACATGACCTGCTTGTTAGACTTAATGAAGAAAATGATATTACAATTATTATTTCTACTCACATTTTAGATGATGTAGAGCGTCTTTGTAATCGTATTGCTATTTTGAATCATGGTAAAATACGATATGAAGGCATCTTAAGAAGTGTTTCAAATGAAAAAAATATCCGTTATCGTTTTCTATTAGATCACGAGCAAACAATCTCTACGGATTGGAAAATTCCCGGTGTAACTTTTGTTGAAATCAAAGATGATCAAATAATATGTGAGTTAAAAAATATTTCTCCCGCAGATGTTATTAAAGCTTTTATAGACTCCGGAGTAAAAATAGTAGAAGCACAGAAGATTACTGAAGGGCTTGAAGAAATGTACTTCGGCTATACAGGAGGAAAAAACCAATGAGTAGTTTTTATACCCTGATGAAAAAAGAATGTGCTGAGGATATATTATCATTTCGATCATTGCTATTATTCCTGTTTGCAAGTGTTCTGATGAGTATCTTTGCTTTTTTACTTATTAGCAACAAAGAATTGAGTCTTCTGGACAACGCCCATGCTATATATATGATGATAGGCATTGTATTGGTTCTTTCTTCGCTAATTATTATTATCCAAGGTAGTGATAGTATTGCCGGAGAACGCGATCGTGAGACATTAGAAGTTCTGCTCTTATCTCCAATAGGTTCAAAAGGGCTGATACTTGCCAAACTTGGGAAAATAATGATATCATGGCTGTTTCTTTATGTTCTTGCCATTCCGTATCTTTGGGCTGTCGGTAGCATTGGACAAAACCTTTGGCCAGCAATTTATATTTTGTTTATAACGGGGACATTATTAACTTTAATTCTAAGTGGTATATCGTTGATTATATCAGCTGAAATGTCAACATTGAAAGGGGCATTATTCATAAGTATGGTCATTTTTTTACTGTTGGTAAGCCCGGCTGTGCTTGGTTCTTCTTTAAGACAAACTATGGTTGGCAGAGTTTTTGATTTTATCAATCCTTTTATGGATGCGCTCAACTCAATTGATAGTGTAATTATTGATAGTGAAAAACTCAATGTTCAGTCTTATCGATTAGGAATTATGGTATTATATACCATAGTTATGCAAGGATTTCTCTTTGGTGGATTAAGGAGGATTAAGCTATGAAAACAAATATTTTGCATTTTTTGGTTATCGTTTTAGTCGTGGTATTGTGTTTTTCATATCAAGCTTATGGAGTGGATACATCTTTTATCCAAGTTACAATATCTCCTCCCACCGGAGAATTGAAAATGGGCAATAACGTAAAATTCAATGGAATTGTAAAAAATTTAGGTCAACAAAAATTAGAACGACTTGTGGTTTATCTTTCCTTCGTATCCTTGGAACCCGGAAACGAACATCCTATGGACCTTGAGGATTGGTCGGCTCAAAAAGCTGTTCGAATTGACAGTCTCTTGCCTGGAGAGTCTAATAAACAATTATGGGGGATGCGACTTATTCAAGCCGGAAGGTATGGATTAGTATTAACTGTTATTAATCCGAAAGAACAAAAACCTACCATAAGCGAATTAATGCCCTTTACGGTTAAACCCAAACCGACCTTGTCTTTGAAAAGAATTCTTCCAGTTGCTATTATAGAACCGACAGCATTGATTATTTTTTTGGGATTAATCACTTTTTTTAAACAAAATAGAGTTAAAAAAAAATGAAAAGGAATAAGCCTTTCAACAAAATTAGTATCTTGATTGCTTTTGGTGTTTGATTAAATATCTTAATATCGCTATCTCGCTAATATTACTATGCTGTTTTTTCTAATTTAACTATGGGGATTATTTGGTATGTCCTTTAATATAAAAGCTGTGGAGTTCCTTAAATTATTTAGTCAGAGATATGTATAATGAAAAAATTAAGGATATTGTTGGCTATTGAGAATTACTTACCGAACCTGAATGGAGTGGCAATATTCACCCAGCGTTTAGCATATAGTTTGTCAGAGAGAGGACATCGAGTAGCGGTGATAGCACCCGGAACCAAATTTAAGGACGAAGAGATTGAAGAAGATAATCAAATAAAAATTTACAGAATGAAATCAATTCCGATTAAACCGATTCATCCTACTTTTCGGATTGTCTATAAAGCTAATATCGAAAAAAAAATTAGAAAAATCACTAGAGATTTTAGACCGGATATAATTCATATTCAAAATCATTTTACCTTGGGACGAGCCTGTGTTAATGAAGCAAAGATATTAAATATTCCTATTATTGGAACTAATCACTTTATGCCAGAAAATTTATTGGAGTATTTTCCCCAATTTATACGGAAAAAGATAGTTAGCTCTATGTGGCGAGATTTCCTTAAAGTTTATAACCAGCTTGATTATGTTACGACCCCTTCTTATGTGGCTAAAAAAATATTAATGAATTTAGGATTAAAAAATGAAATCTCTGTTATCTCTAATGGAATTTGTTTACAGAAATTCAGGAAAGTGCAAGTCAAAGATGATATATACCAGAAGTTTAAGTTAAACAAAAACTTACCTATCTTTCTTTTTGTCGGAAGATTAGACAAGGATAAAAATATAGATATGGTTTTAAAAGCGGTAAAGCTTGCTTTGAAAAAAAAGACTTTTCAGACGGTTATTGTGGGAAAAGGAAAAGATGTGAAAAGTTTAAAGAAATTATCTAAAGCATTAAATATATCAGACAAAATCATTTTTACCGGAGAAGTTAATGATAATGATTTACACATACTTCTGAGCTTGGCAGATATCTATATTGCTTCCGGCTCTGCTGAATTACAGGGAATTGCCGTGATGGAGGCGATGGCAAGCGAACTGCCTGTTTTAGCGCTTAATGCCGTAGCACTACCGGAATTAGTAAAAAATGGTATTAATGGGTTCCTTTTCGAGTTTGACGAATATGATTTATGTGAAAAAATGATAAAAATTTTATCGCTTGAACAAAAAAAATTATCGGTTATGAGCAAAAACAGCCTTAAAATAATTCAATTACATAGCCAAGAAGAAACTTTAAACCAATTTGAAACTCTTTATGAAAGGATTATTAGTAAATAGTTTAAATGGTTAGCAATCTCTTGTCATTGGTTTAGTTTAATAAAGATAAATTTTTATTTTATATTAAAGCGGAGAAGGTAGGATTCGAAAACGTGCTTCCTCCTAACCTATTCTCATCCAACAGAATACACAACATCTCAATGAACGACTTCGTTTTAGGTTTTTGATTCGGTTTGATTGTTTTTGAAGGTTTTTGATAGTTTTTGCATTCATCTTGGCACAAATATGGCACAAATCGTTTGTGTTAAAAATTAT
>Ga0114931_10007614_pt1 | contig 13224 bp, 11 predicted proteins | sample 2SBtaG_FD_89579 | JGI IMG/M metagenome (GOLD analysis project Ga0114931, IMG submission 89579) | Deep subsurface microbial communities from Kolumbo volcano to uncover new lineages of life (NeLLi) - 2SBTROV14_V59a metaG | ecosystem: Environmental > Aquatic > Marine > Volcanic | place: Kolumbo... | reverse complement strand
TCCAAAGAAATTTTTTGCGTGCGTGGTTTGAGTTAGTGTAACTAATGTTACTATATAAATTAAGGAAGGAGGTGACTCGGTTATGAGGAAACTTAACGGTATGTTATCCTTTGTAATCGTTGCGCTGCTGGCCTTGTCATCCTTTTCATTTGTGGGTTGTACGAAGTACGCGAATGAAAAGCAATTGCAAGCGCTGGAAGAGCAAAAGCAGGCTGCCATCGCGGCACAACGGACATTGGAGGAGAGAAAAAAGGAAAAGGCTAGGTTGAACAGCGAACTCTCCCAAAAGAAAAAGGAGTTACAGGATAGCCAGAAAGAACTGCAAGCGGTTAAGCGGAGATTGGCGGAATAATGCATTTAATTAGGAGGGTTTAACATGAAAGCTGTTGTTAAAACTCTCTTTGTGTGTTCGGTTACGAGTGTTCTTGCGGTTTCCCTCTTCAGCAATGCTTCTGCCCAGGAAAAGATGAAGATGGAAGACTACAGAATTGAACTCCAAAATTGGACACAGAAAGAGACTACAGCGAAGAATGATATCGCCAAATGTGATACTGAAATAGGGTCTTTGAAATCGCAGATCGCCGAAACTGACGGTCAAATCAAAGATACTTGGTCTCAAATTTATTCAACCATTGGCACGAGTGAGCAAGATGTCAACGCATATCGGCAAAAGCTCAACGGGCTGGAGCGCGATCTGAATGCACTCGCGGCGCTCTCACCGGAAGAGCTTTTTAAGAGGCGTAAGGAAATCGATGACATCGAAACACAACTCGAAGCAATGAAACAGAATCGCATTTATGCTCTCAGTGAAATGCGAACGAAAGTTGCTTCCCTGGAAGGTAAAATTGCGCAGTTGCGCGCAAAGATGCCGAAGGGTATGTATGACGAATACACCGTCAATCGCGGAGATTACCTCTGGAGAATTGCCGGCAAATCCGATATTTACGGCGATCCTTTCCAATGGGTTCGCATTTATTCCTTCAACACCGATCAGATCAAAGATCCCGATTTGATCTATCCTGACCAAGTTTTTAAGGTTCAGCGCGAAGGTGGTCCGAACGAATATCTGGTCGGCAAAGGTGACAACCTTTCAAAGATTGCTGGCAGCATGGATGTTCTCGGGGATCCCACCAAATGGCGGGAGGTTTATGAAGCCAACAAAGATGTTATCGGCGACGAACCTGGCCTCATTTATCCATATCAGGTTCTCAAGCTTCCTGGCAATTAATGGGAGGAGGATTGCCCGGCTAGTCAATAGCTGAGCTTCTCTTTGTTGTTTGGTTAAAAAGTTCATAATATAGCAATTCGTGACAAAAGCTCTTGGCTCGTTCAGTGTTGGCACAGAACGAGCAAGGGCTTTTTCCTTTTGCCACTATCGTAACGGTTGAAAATTGATGGGCATAAAAATTTTTCAAAAAAAAATATCCTTAAAGGGAATCGACCCCTTAATACTTTTCGGCCTGCAAGACCATAATTTAAAAGCGATTGCTAATCGAATTCCGGTAGACATTGTTGCCCGTGGTAGCGATCTTATTCTCAGCGGCGAACAGCCCATCGTAGAAAAAGCCGAAAAGATTTTTAGCGAGTTGGTTCAAATGATAACGCGTGGACAGGACATTGCTGAAGCCGACCTTGCAACCATTATTGACATGGTCGGTAAGAATGGAGAGTTTAGTCAGAGTGAGGGGTTAGATGAAGTCATCCTATACAAAAAGAACGGCTACATCAAACCGCGGGGATTGGGTCAGCAAGTGTTGTATCGCACTGCATCCGACAATGATATCGTATTTGTTGTTGGTCCGGCGGGCACCGGGAAGACCTTTCTTGCCGTGGCCTTAGCGATCGCCGCACTACGAGACAAACTGGTTGAAAAAATTATCCTGACCAGACCGGCGGTTGAGGCAGGTGAACGTCTCGGTTATTTGCCCGGTGATTTTCGTGAAAAAATCGACCCTTACCTGCGGCCTCTCTACGATTCATTAAATGAGATGATCCCGGCTGAAAAACTGAAACGCTACCTAGAGTCCGGCATTATCGAGATAGTTCCCCTGGCCTATATGCGCGGACGAACATTGAACAACGCCTTTGCAATTCTAGATGAAGCACAAAATACAACTTTCAACCAAATGAAGATGTTTTTAACCCGGCTTGGTATCAATTCCAAGGCTATCATAACGGGAGATGTGACACAAGTGGATCTACCTAGTTCCGGCGCATCGGGCCTTGTTCAGGTGCAATCGATTCTCGCGAAAATCGAAGGCATCGAATTTGTATATATGAAAGAGAGTGACGTGGTTCGCCACAAGTTGGTGCGGGATATTATTAAGGCCTATGACAATTTTGAAAATAATTCCGAACCGAAAAAAACCGCAGCGGTGAGCGCCGCGAAGCCATCGTGAAACCGGCAACCCTAACTTCGAAATTCCGGCGGATTATTCAGGATAAGTTTGAAGCTTTGCAGTCCAACAAGACGTTGCACTATGGTCTGAAATTTACGATGATAGCATTGACCATCATCGCAACGGCCCTCATGTTTCCCGCAAGTCAATCTTTTCAGTTTTCGAACCTGCGCGTCGGAAATGTCCACACGGGTAAGGAGATCATCGCGCCCTTCACTTTCTTCATAAAGAAGAGTGAAGATGAACTGGCCAACGACCGGACGGCGGCGGCACAAAAAGTTCCAATGGTCTTCGTTCATAGCGACAGCATCGAGCAACTGTCTCTCAAGGAATTTGAAGATTTTTTCCAGAGCATTGCATTTGTTCGATCTACAACGGAACCAGACTCCATTAAACTCCGCCGCATTCGTGACATCCTCAACAATGACTCCATCATAATAGAAGAAGCCAACACTCGCTTTTTTCTCACGCCCACTACCGAATCTGGTCCGGTGCCGGCACCGAAGACAACGCAATCCGCACGAAAAGGATTCGATGCCTTTAGACAGGGTCTTCGCAGATTGTTAGCGGATGTTTACGCCATCGGTGTGCTCGACCAAAGCGGGATGAATATACCAACGTATGTGCACAAGCTGGCCATTGTTTCGTCTGAAGGCGAAATGTTGCAAAATATAGATGGCATTTACAAACTAGATACATACAAAAAAATTACACTGGACAAGTTGCGGCAGAGATTTCCAGATAATGAGACGTCCGTCAAGATTGGGTATCCAATTCTCACGGCATTCTTGCGGCCCAATCTAATCTATGACAAAACCGCCACCGACGAACGTATCGCGGCCGCATTGGCTAACGTGCCGCTCTCTAAAGGTATTGTTCTTGAGAATGAAAGAATTGTCAACACCCACGACATCATCACCGATGACATTCTTGAAAAGTTGACTTCGTTGGTGGCCGCGACAACTGAACGTGAAAACCGGGAGGGCGGTTCCAAGCTTGTTCTGCCCGCCATTGGCAAGCTTCTGACCACGGCTATCGCATTATCTTTTACATTGATCTTTCTTTTCGTTTCACGGCGGTCGATTTATAATGAGTTGAAAAAAATGTTTATGGTTTTCATCATCTTAACGATGATCATCGTCACCGCTTACCTTCTCAACAGAATAGGACTTTCGGACAACCCCCGGTTCCTGATTCCGATCTCGGTAGCATCGATGCTCTTCACGATTTTTTTTGACGCGAGGACCGCCTTTGCCGCAACGGTTACCCTCAGCACCATTGTCGCCGCCATTTATGGCAACGATTTCGGCATCCTGGTTGTCCTTCTTTTTGTCGGAACCATCTCGACTTTTGCGGTCCGTCAAATTCAGGCAAGGTCGTGGACGCTAAAAGCAATGCTCTACATCTCAGGGGCGTATGTCATATCAATTACCGCCACCGAGCTCCTCAAACATACTGAATTTAGTGCATTGTGGGATATGTGGGCCTTAGGAATTTTAAACGGTATCTTTTCACCGTTCCTCACTTACGGCTTCATGGTCATTTTTGAATATATCTTCCAATTAACCACCAATTCCACTCTGTTGGAATTGTCCGACTTGAATAAGCCTTTGCTGCGAGAATTGGCAATACGGGCGCCGGGCACCTACCACCATAGCATCATGGTGGGTAATCTCTCCGAGGCTGCCGCTGAAGCCGTGGGTGGAAATGCTCTCTTGACGAGAGTGGCTGCCTACTACCATGATATAGGCAAAATGGAAAAGCCGGAGTACTTTGTGGAGAACCAAAAGGGTGGCAAGAACCCGCATGAAAAGTTGACACCGAGCATGAGTTGTCTGATCCTCATCAGCCATGTAAAACGGGGACTTGAAATCGCTGAAGAATATAATTTACCGAAAGAAATCAGGGACTTTATCCCGCAACACCACGGAACCAATATCATTCGATTTTTCTATCAGAAAGCGTTGGAGGGGTCCGACGATTGTGAAATAAACGAATCAGATTTTCGGTATCACGGACCCAAACCACAAACAAAGGAAACCGGTATTTTGATGCTGGCGGATGCAGTGGAAGCGGGTTCGCGCACGCTGAAAGAACCGTCCGTGAGCAGAATCCGAAGTATGGTGAGTTCAGTGATAAACGAACGATTGACCGATGCTGAATTAGATGAATGCCCTTTGACGATTCGCGACCTAAAACATGTTCGGGAGAGTTTCGTAAACACGCTGACGGGTATGTTTCACGGGAGAATAGAATATCCCAAAGCAACTGAATTCCGTCAGACAAGAAAGGGCTCGACGAAGGCAATTGAAGTTTGATGTGCATATCATCAGTAATTATTCGCAACGGCTAGAGCCGGAGGGTCTGGAAGAGTTGGCCGGTCGAATCTGGCGGGAAGAATCGGGACCCGATGCCGAGTTGAATATCATTCTCACGGACGAAAAACATCTTTTACAGCTTAACCGAAAATTTAAAAATAGCGACTCCGACACGGATATCCTTAGCTTCCCTCTCTCTGAACCGGACTCGGACCGATTCGAGGGGGAAGTGTACATCAGCGTCGATCGCGTTTTGGTGAACGCTAATCTATTCTCCGTTACCCCGTTGGAAGAATTGCGACGCATGGTTGCGCACGGTGTGCTGCATTTCCTTGGCCATGATGACACGACGCCCGCGGCCAAGGTCAAGATGGTCGAGAAAGAGAATTATTATCTTTCTCAGCAGGGGCCTTTTTCTCAGAAACCAAATTAAAGAAAAGTTTGCGGTTCTTGTTCTACAGCTATTTTTTCCTGGCGTGCTTGAGTAATTTGGCACTCGTGCTCTTCTTCTCTGGTGCGGAAGCTGCTTTTCTCACTCTCGCTGACCATGACATCATTGAGATGACTCGTGCAAAGGGAGGCGCAATCGGGCGCGTTAAACGACTTCTCAGGGAGGCGTCGACTCTTCTGCCGGCGCTGAAGCTGATACGCCTTTGTTTCACTGTCTCATTTGTTATTTCATCAACCATTTTTGCTGTTTTTCTCGCGCAACATACCGTGTTCACGCTTATTTGGACTTTGCCCATCTTTTTCATTTTCATCAGTACCATTCTAATTGGCGTAAACGAATTGTGGGCTGCGCGGTTTGTTGTCCATCACAGCCTCGCGTTTGCCGAAAAGGTTTCTCCCCTGCTAGTCATTTTTTACAAAATGACCCGGCCCCTCGGCCATTTATACAATCGTCTTTTGCGATATTGGTCACGGCGTGCGGGAGTTCCTTTTGAAAACGACCCGCCCGAGGCAATCCTGGCGATGGTTGAGGATGGAAGCCACGGCGACCTGGAAGATGAAGAGCGGGAAATGATCCATTCCATCATCGAATTTCGGGACACTCAGGCCCATGAAATCATGATTCCCAGAATAGACATGGTTTGCGTGGATGAAGATGTCAGTTTAAATTCTCTGATAAAATTGATCAGAGAAAAAGGGCATTCGCGGATTCCGCTCTTTAAGGAGGATGTCGATAATATTCTGGGAATTATCTATGCAAAGGATCTTCTCAGGCAAAAACAGGGCGCCGGCACCGGCCAAATGAAACTCGCCAACCTTGCGCGGCCCGCTTACTTCGTTCCCGAAACAAAATCGTTACACGACCTTTTGCGGGATTTTCAGCGAGATAAGCATCACATGGCGATTGTGCTTGATGAATACGGCGGGACGGCGGGTCTGATCACATTGGAAGATGTCATCGAAGAAATTGTCGGGGATATCCAGGATGAGTACGACCGCGAAGCCCCGCTTGTCAGACGAATCGATGACCACAACTATTTCGTGGACGCTAAAATCGATTTGCACGAGTTGAATGCTTTCCTAAATATTGAACTCCCGACGGAAGGGGAGTATGAGAGTCTGGGAGGATTTATTTTGAACCTCACGGGTTACGTTCCTGAGGAAAAGGAGGTCGTGACCTTTGAAAAATACAGTTTCAGGGTAGAAAAAGTCAAACGGAACCGAATCCTTATTGTCAAACTTTCCATGAACGGTGTTTCCGTTCCAGTGCAGGAAAATAAACCCGGTGCCCAGCATGAAGAATAATCAATTTCGACGCGACCCGATCACCGGAATATGGTCCATCATTCTGGAGGGCGAATATGACGCCAGCGATTTGGTGAAGCATACTCACTTGCGCCCGGATAGTGGGAGCGAAGGTAAGACGAGTCAATACGATTCTGGCTCCGAAGGCGAAACCGCGCCTGAAATATTCGCCATACGCAACGATGGCAGCCAGAGTAACCAACCCGGCTGGACGGTACGCGTCCTGCCCATGGCTCAACCCTTTCTTCAGATTTTTGGTGACTTGAATAGCCGGGGCATCGGTCTCTACGACGTACTAGACGGCATCGGGGCCCATGAATTGGTTATAGAGTCCCCTACGGCCGGACCGCAAATGCACGACATGGAGTTGCAGCAAATTCAAGACGTTTTACTGGCATACCGTGCGAGAATTCTGGACTTGAAAAGGGATACGCGCTTCCGTTACGTCATGGTTCACAAGAACTACGGCGAAGGGGACGGCGACTTGCGATTTCACGCCCATTCGCATATTATCGCAACCCCGATCACGCCGGCGCGGGTCAAAATAGAACTCATGAATCAGATGGAACATTTCAAATTCAAAGAGCGCTACTTGTTCTGCGATATCATCTTTCAAGAATTGAGTGATGAGGAGCGAGTCATTTATGAAAATGATAAATTTGTCGCCCTCTCCCCATTTGCTTCGCGGGCGCCGTTTTCAGTTTGGATTTTACCCAAAACCCATGAAACATTTTTTGAATGGAACAATGATTACAGCCATTTGGCTGAAGCCCTGAAAGGGATTCTGCTCAAAATCACCAAAATCTTGAAGGGGCCAAATTTTGTTATGGTCCTACATACAGGGCCCAACACGGCGACCGGGGTTGAGCGCGGCTACTGGCAAACACTAGAAAAAGATTACCATTGGTACATAGAAATTACCCCCCGATTCAGAACATTTACCAGCTTTGAAATTGGATCCGGCTTCCAGGTGAACGTGGTGGCGCCTGAGCGCGCGACCCAGATCCTCAAAACCGGTCAACTGAGCTAACAACCTTAGACGATTAGCCTGAATAATTCAGGTAAGGAAAAGGAGGAAGAATGAGCAAGGCCCCCCCTGCTAATATCATGAGTAAATTGGTCTCGCTGTGCAAGAGACGCGGCTACATATTTCAGTCCAGCGAAATCTATGGCGGTTTGGATAGCTGCTATGACTACGGCCCTCTCGGCGTTGAGTTGAAAAAAAATATTAAGGCGTTTTGGTGGAAAAGCATGGTTCGGATGCGTGACGATATCGTCGGTATCGATGCCGCAATTCTCATGCATCCGCGCATTTGGGAAGCTTCCGGGCATGTCGCCGGTTTTGTCGATCCGCTGGTGGACTGCAAAACTTGTAAAGGCCGCTTTAGAGCGGACCAACTGGAAACGACGCCCTGCCCGCGCAAACCCAGCAAGATGGTGAACGAATGCGGTGGAGAGCTGACCGATGTCCGGCAATTCAATCTCATGTTTAAGACCAGCATGGGAGCCCTGGAGGAAGCTTCGTCCACGGTTTACCTGCGTCCTGAAACAGCACAGGGTATTTATGTGAACTATAGCAATGTGCTGCAATCTTCCCGGCAAAAAGTGCCGTTTGGCATCGCGCAAATCGGCAAAGCTTTTCGCAATGAAATTACGCCACGAAATTTTACCTTTCGCATGCGGGAATTTGAACAGATGGAAATGCAGTTCTTCGTTAAGCCCGGCACCGACATGGAGTGGTTTGAGTACTGGAAAACGCAACGCATCCAGTGGTATGATGAATTGGGCATCAAAAAAGAAAACCTGCGTTTTCACGAACATGGGAAAAACGAGTTGGCCCACTACGCGACGGCTGCCTTCGACGTTGAATTCAAGTTTCCATTTGGCTGGAATGAACTTGAGGGTATTCACAATCGCACCGACTTCGATCTGAAGCGGCATCAGGAGCATTCAGGCAAGGACCTGCAATATTTTGACGACGCGACGCGGGAGCGGTTTGTTCCGTACATCATCGAAACGTCAGCCGGATGCGACCGGACGCTGTTAACCGTGCTGGCGGACGCATACGAAGAGGAACGACTGGAGAAAGACACGCGGGTTGTTCTACACCTTTCCCCACGGATTGCCCCCGTAAAGGCAGGTATATTTCCGCTGGTCAAGCGGGATGGCATGCCCGAGCTGGCACGTAAGATCACCGATGATCTTAAACAACACATGATGGTTTTCTACGATGAAGGCGGGGCGGTCGGCAGGCGTTATCGCCGGCAAGACGAAGCCGGAACGCCGTTTTGCATTACGGTGGATTCGCAATCGCTGGAAGACAACACGGTTACGGTGAGAAAACGGGATTCCATGGCGCAGGAGCGTATTGGCGAAAACAAGGTGCTGGACTACTTGAGGGAAAAGACCAACTGAGGCAAGCGAAGATCACTGAAGACCACTAAGGAATGTCGGCCCAGAAATGTTTGTGTTGTCATCCCCGAATGTTTCTATCGGGGATCCAGTCGTGGGATGACAACCTGACTAAAGCAGCATTTCTGGATGGAACTATGAACATGACTTCATAATTACCATGAGAGTACTAAGTGAGCAACACGGGGGTGAGCCAGATTTACAGTGTTGCTTGGTAGCTGCCCCGCCTGTTGGACGGCCAACGATCTAAAACTTGCCTCTTACACGTTCCCGGGCTGGCAGGACTTCCAGGCAGGTCGTCCACCACCCGGTTTTGACCGTCTCCACAAATTCTTTCGGAATGTCTTCCGTAGCCATTTCGCTGGCCAACCGTTCATAATCGTATGTCAAAGGCACAAATTCTACGCCTATTTCATCGTCCCCTGTTCCTGACAACACGGCATACCACACGTTCGGCTGACCATCGTTTTCAGGACGACCGATGACACCGACGTTGGCAAAGAGCTTGCCGCCGGGCAGCCGCCGTTCCCAGTGAATGCCGGTGTGCGTCGTTAGGATGACATCTGAATCGTAATCAGCAAACAGTTTATTCAAAAAGTGATCGGGTGTGGTGGACTCCCACAGGAACTCATTCGTCTGCCTGGGAGAGCCGTGGCACAGGAGGATGCGCTTGCCTCTAAATTCTAATCGGATCTCCCGCGGCAGTGCTTTCTGCCAATTCTTAAACGCATCACTCGTGTTCGCCAGCGTGTAATCGTAGCTGACCTGGGCAAAATAGTTGTCTCGCGGGTCCGTGTAGCCGCACTGGCAGTCGGCCAAATTGTTCCCAATGGAGTTATCGTAGTTTCCCTGCACAACCTCAATGTGATTCTCTCGCAGCAACGGATAGACTTTATTGGGCGTCGGACCAAAAGCGCCTAGGTCACCCAGGCAGTAGAAGCGCTCAACACCTCTTCCTTTGGCATCCCGGATGAGGGAGTCAAGCGCGATATAATTGTTGTAGACGCCGCCAAAGACAGCGATTTTGTCGTCTCGCACGTGCTGCTGCATGGATTGATCCGGAAATTCGGTTGCGGGGATTTGGTATCTGCCGCGATCTAACAGCAGCCATCGCCGCAGACTGGCCCATCCGTCATTTGCGTGAGGTTATATTCTAACCCTTTGGTTTCACGCGCATCCCGAATCGCATCCTTCTGGCAGACAAATGTTTCCGCCTCTTCAAGCGCAATCGTGTCATAGGGTTCGACCGGGATAATTTGGTCGGCGTAGGGTGCCTTGCCATAGATGGTGTACGTTTTGTCACACACCGCCATACGCTGTCCACGGTAAAGCGTGTGCCCGTCATCGTCGACGACTGCCTTCCACGGTCCTTTGTAAATCACTGCCTGACGCCGTTCCTTGCAGGGTCCTTCTTTGCCTTTATTAGCCGTCAAAGTAAGGGAACGGAACTCAATGCCTTCGACGACTTGCCAGGGACGTTCATCCCGTTTTTCGATCTGAAGCCCATAGAACCCAATTCTGGCAAACTGTTCGAGAAAGTCAACTTCCGTTAGCGCGCCGGACAGGCATCCACTCCACAGTTCCGAGTCGTTTTTGAAGTGGCCCGGGATTTCCTCATCTGAAACAATGTCCGAAATGGCAACCCTGCCGCCCGGTTTCAACACTCTGAAAATTTCAGCGAACAGTTGTTTTTTGTCGTCATCACTCACGAGGTTAAGGACACAATTCGAAACCACCAAATCGATTGACTCATCCGGAATCAGGGGATGATTTGCTTTTTGTTCCTGCAAGAATTCTTCATATTTTAGATAGTCGCCGGTATCTTGAATTGGATTCTCACGCAAATAAACATCCGCGCGGTCCAGATCCAAACGCAGGTCCTGAATCTTACCGTGACGGAATTCTACATTCTTGTAACCCGTTTTCTCAGCGACCTCATCCTGATAACGTCTGGCGAGGCTCAACATTTCGGTATTCATATCAACGCCGATCACACGCCCCTGCGCTCCCACCATTTGAGAAATAATGTAACAAATCTTGCCGGTACCACTGCCCAGATCTAAAACAGTTTCGCCTTCTTTGACAAATCGGGAGGGGTCACCGCAACCATAGTCGCGCTCTATTATTTCTTGCGGAATGATTTCAAGGTATTTCCGGTCGTAATCCACCGGACAGCAGAGGGCCGCTTCCTGGGCATGAGCCCCATCTGAATATCGTTCCCTAACGGCTTTCTCCACGCTGATTTTTTTTGTTGCTACATCCGTACTCATGTTCGATAGCCTCAATTTAGTTGTTTAATTCGATGCTGAAAAATTATGACAAATTGCCCCAGACAAATAGCAAGTGTAGCATGCCTGATGGCGCAACGGATATTCCGCGAAGGAATCGACCAACGCATCGGACACCCTGGCTTCAGGGTAATCGATCAAAATGGGGCACACATAAACCCCATCATCCGTTGCGAGGCGGCCGCGCGTGCACTGCAGGACGCTACTATCAAAGTCAGTCATCATTTCTTTTGTAATAAATTCGTACCGGTCATAACCGCGACTTCGTATCTTTTCCCGGCCGATGCGAAGCGGAGGAATGACTTTAATCCGTGGGCGGGAGTAACCAATCGATTTCATCAATTCCACAAAACCTTGCACGACACGCTGAGTCTCGGAATCTTCCCAAGTTTGGGCGGTCGTAATGATCGGCAGAAAGCCACTTTCGACCAGGTTTTTGACGCCGCGGATCGCCTTGTCAAAGCTGCCAGCTCCTCTAATCCTGTCGTTTGCCGCCGCGGTAAAACCATCGATGCTGACGCGAATTTCTAATGAATAAATGGAATTCTCACCGATTTTCTTTAGCTTTTCCGCGATGCGTTCAGCCACAAGAATGCCATTGGTCAGCACTGTAGCCGGCCCGATGGCAAGCGTATCTTGCAGGATGCCCAGCATGTCGCGATTCATGAAGGGTTCGCCACCGGTAAAATAATATTCTTTGACGCCGAGACTCACGGATTCGTCAAGATATTTTTTCACCGATGCTCGGGACATAAAGCCGAACTTGTGATTCTCTGGACTGCAACTGATAAAGCAGTGCGTGCACCATAAATTACAAATAGTCCCACCGACCTGAAACCACAAGCTGTCCAGACTTTGAAGTGGCACAGAGGGAATATCCTCAGTTGAAATGGCCCTAGGCAGCGCTTTTGGCGCTGCGTGAACTTTATTTCTTTCAACGCTCATGTTGTTATTTCCAATTCCGTCATCGGTTCGTGGTTTAAGTCAAAGTTCGGGTCTTTCATGATGAGCGAAAATATTTCTACAATTTGACTAATCCCGACCCTTAAAAGGAAGGTGGGGTTTCGTCCGTAACTTTTGTTGCCAATGATGTAGAAATTGGGTTCCGGGTTTTTCAAAGTATCGGGTCCCGGACTTTGCTGTGTCAGGCAGTCCGTCGATGATTCTGCAAGCAGAGCCGCGGCCAGGTTCATCGGTCCACGGGAGGCAAAGCATTCGTGCACCTGCAATTCACGATAGATCGAATTGTCCGGACCGTACCCGACGTTGGCGATAACATGATCCACGGAAAGCATCTTGAGGGTCTCATTTTCTTTCAGAGTGACTTCAAACGTTTCCTTTGCCCGCGAGGCGAAGATCGATTCGATGGCAGCACCGCGCAGGCAGGTTATGCCCGGGCGGTCGCTTCTGGCGGCCAAATTTGCCTCGGCAGTTAATCGGGCACGCGTCTCTAAGGCGTCATTTTCGATTATTGGGATTGGGTCGGCATTCTTCCCGCGAACGGCCCAAATCAATCTTGTGTCAGGTTCTTCCCGGACAAGCCTGGCGAATGCGCACACAGTGGTCGCCGCGGAGTAACCGGCCCCAACCAGAAGCGTTGTTTTCCCCGCATATTTTGTGCGCGTCTGGCCGCTGATATCAGGGATGCCGTACTCAATGAACGGACTGCTTGCTCTTTCACCAATGGCGGGAATGCCGCCGGAACCCAGATGATTGTGATTGCCGTAAACCCCCGAAACATCGATCAAAATATCGGCGTATTGCATCGATTCCCGGCCTTGACTGTTTCGCACCAGAAGACGGAATTGACGGTCCGCCCTACTGCCGTACCCAATTAAATCACCTTTCAAGAGGCCGTCACGGCTTATGCCGAGAACTTCCGTTTCCTCGTGAATCGAGCCAACGATTCCAGGTAGTCTGGACAAGGGCATCAGGTAGGTTTGCACGAACTCGCTGCCGGTTAGCATTGCTGATTCGTCTGGCTCACGCCATTCGGGCCGTTGTTCGCGCAGAAGCTTTACGGCGAGTGGCGAGTGATTCATGCTCCAGGGG
>Ga0114931_10007613_pt1 | contig 13226 bp, 14 predicted proteins | sample 2SBtaG_FD_89579 | JGI IMG/M metagenome (GOLD analysis project Ga0114931, IMG submission 89579) | Deep subsurface microbial communities from Kolumbo volcano to uncover new lineages of life (NeLLi) - 2SBTROV14_V59a metaG | ecosystem: Environmental > Aquatic > Marine > Volcanic | place: Kolumbo... | reverse complement strand
GTCCCCACAAGGCCCACAAGGCACATGAGAGCCAAACTATGAAATGGGAAGTCGTCATCGGGCTGGAGATTCACGCCCAGCTGGCCACCAAAAGCAAGATTTTTTCCGGCGCCTCGACGGCTTACGGTGCGGCGCCGAATACCCAGGCCTGTGCGGTTGACCTCGGGTTGCCTGGGGTATTACCGGTACTTAACGCCGAGGTGGTGCGCATGGCGGCCAAGTTCGGCTTGGCCACCAATTCAACGGTTGCCCAACGGTCGGTTTTTGACCGCAAGAACTACTTCTATCCCGATCTGCCCAAGGGTTACCAGATCAGCCAGTTCGAATTACCCATCGTCCATGGTGGCCACCTGGATATAGATCTCGAAGACGGGGAAACCAAGCGCATCGGCATTACCCGCGCGCACCTGGAAGAGGACGCCGGTAAGTCGCTGCACGAGGATTTTCATGGTGAAACCGGCATCGACCTTAATCGTGCCGGCACGCCACTGCTGGAAATTGTGTCGGAGCCCGACATGCGATCGCCGGCCGAGGCGGTCGCCTACATGAAGAAGATTCATACGCTGGTGCGTTATCTGGGTATCTGCGACGGCAATATGCAGGAAGGCTCGTTTCGTTGTGACGCCAATGTCTCGATCCGGCCCAAGGGTCAGGACGAGTTCGGTACGCGTGCCGAACTTAAGAACATTAACTCATTCCGTTTTGTCGAACGTGCCATCAATTACGAAATCGAACGTCAGATCGATGTCATCGAAGGTGGTGGCAAAGTGGTGCAGGAAACGCGCCTGTACGATGCCGACAAAAATGAGACCCGCCCCATGCGCAGCAAAGAGGAGGCCAACGACTACCGTTACTTCCCCGATCCCGACCTGTTGCCGGTGGAGCTCGACCAGGCGTTTATCGACTCGGTAGCCTCCACCCTGCCAGAGCTGCCGGACGCCAAGCGTGACCGGTTTATCGATGACTATGGCTTGTCACGCTATGATGCCGCCGTGCTGACCAGCAGCCGGGAAATGGCGGAGTATTTTGAGAAAACCGTGGAAGCTTCCGGAGGCGAAGGCAAATTGTCGGCCAACTGGGTGATGGGTGAACTCGCCGGCCTGCTCAACAAAGAGGGCAAGGATATTACGCAAAGCCCAGTCACGCCGGCGCTGCTGGGCGGCATGTTACAGCGGGTCAGTGACGGCACCATTTCCGGCAAAATTGCCAAACAGGTGTTCGAGGCGATGTGGGCCGGGGAAGGCGATGCCGACGCGGTGATTGAAAGCAAAGGTCTCAAGCAGATCAGCGACAGCGGTGCGATCGAAAAGATTGTGCGTGAAGTGCTGGATAATAATCCGAAGCAGATCGAACAGTACAAGGGCGGTCAGGAGAAACTGCTGGGCTTTTTTGTCGGTCAGGTCATGAAGGCTACCCAGGGTAAGGCTAATCCGGGTGAGGTGAATAAGATTCTCAAGCGGCTGCTATCCGAATAGATTCCTATCTTGAGGTTATGCCTTGGTGGAGGCGGCGGGCACGGTGATTCGAACGCGGCTTCAGGCGCGAGCGCAGGTGCCTCATTCGAATCACCGTACCCGCCGTTTTGAGTTTGGTGCTGGTAGTATTAACTAACGATGTCCTCCCGAGATTCCGATTGTTTGCACCGTTTTGTTTTCGAGCGCACCGATGTGCGTGGCGAGTTGGTGCACCTGGATGCCAGTTGGCGCGCGGTACTCGAACGCCAGGATTATCCGGCGCCGGTGCGCGACCTGCTTGGCCAGGCGATGGCAGCCGCGGTGTTGTTGTCGGCGACGATCAAAATCGACGGTTCACTGCATTTGCAGTTACAGGGCGATGGTCCCGTCAGGCTGGTACTGGTAGAAGTGACGGCGCAACGCACGCTGCGTGGTTTGGCGCATTGGGACGGCGAGGTGCCGGATGCTCCGCTGCTACAGCAGGTAGGCGATGCCCGGCTGACGTTGACGATTGATCCCGGCGGCGGCAAAGAGCGCTATCAGGGCCTGGTGGCGGTTGAACAGGATTCGCTGGCGGAGATATTGGAAGACTACTTCCAGCAGTCCGAACAACTGGCGACGCGCTTGTGGCTGGCGGCCGGCGGCCAGCGTGCCGGCGGGATGTTATTGCAACGCTTTCCGGGACGCAGTCGTGACGACGAAGACTGGAACCGCGATGTGTTTTTGGGCGAGACGGTTTCTCACGACGAATTACTCGAACTGACGGCACGCGATCTATTGCACAGACTGTTTCATGAAGAGGATGTACGCTTGTTCGAGGCCGAGCCGGTGAGCTTCCGGTGCCCCTGTTCACTCGAGCGTATCGAGACCATGTTGCGTGGGTTGGGATATGATGAGGTGCGTGACATTCTCGAAGAGCAGGGCAAGGTCAGCGTCAATTGTGAATTTTGCAATCAGATTTATGCGTTCGACGCCGTCGATGTGGAACGCTTGTTCGCTGCCGCCGATCAGCCCGATGTACCACGTACACGACATTAGCGGTCCCCTAAATTTCCAGCTGAACCTGGGTTGCTTCACCATTCTGAAGCCGGAAACCACGCATTTCGGGTACGTCCCTGGTACTGAGTGAGACGATAAGATACAAAGCCTCCGGGTAAGCGGCTTGCGCCAGATCAGTGGCCGAAGGTTCAGGCGGGCTGTGCGGGTGGGAGTGGTAGACAGCGAACAATTCCTCACCGCATTCACGCATACGCCGCTGCGCGTCGATCTGGCGCGCGGGGTCCATGGTGAACAGACGCTGTGGTTGTGCGGAGATATTCGGTACCGGGATGCAGCGCTGTGGTCGACCGCCGCGGGCGGTGATTAGGCCGCAGACTTCGACATCTGGCGATGACTGTGCGTGGTGTACTATCTGGTCGACCAGTTGGCGTGGCAGAATGACGTTTTCCATCTACCCACTATAACCACCGCGGTTGGCGGAACACCAGCTCGGTGGGCGTTGCGCGGTGGCCAACGACGGGCTGCTTAGGCCCGGGCCCGGGAAAATTCCAGCATGCGTTCGATAGGGCGCCGGGCCTTGGTGCGAATATCCTCCGGGATATGAATGGCGTTGCGGCCGCTTTCGATCACCGCGGCCAGGTTCTCCAGGCTGTTCATCGCCATCCAGGGGCAGTGGGCGCAACTCACGCAAGTGGCACTGTCACCCCCGGTGGGTGCGGCAATGAGTTGTTTGTCGGGTGCCGCTTCGCGCATTTTATGAAACAGGCCGAAGTCGGTTGCGACGATCAGCGCCGGCGCCGATGAGGCCTGGGCGGCTTTGATCAGCTGGGTGGTCGAGCCGATGAAATGGGCCAGTGCCAGGACGCTTGTGGGTGATTCCGGGTGTGCCAGTACTTCCGCCTGTGGGTTTTCGTCCATGAGTTTTTTCAGCGCCACCGCTTTGAACTCATCGTGCACCACGCAGAAACCCTGCCAGATAAGCATATCCGCACCGGTTTTTTGCTGCACATAGTGGCCCAGATGTTTGTCGGAGGCCCAGATCAGCTTTTCACCGCGCGCGTGCAGGTGGCCGACAATATCGACGGCATTGCTCGAGGTCACCATCCAGTCGGTGCGTGCTTTTACCGCCGCGCTGGTATTAGCGTAAACCACGGATGTCCGCTCGGGGTGCGCATCGCAGTAGCGGCTGAAAGCCTCGGCCGGGCAGCTGAGATCCAGCGAGCAGGTGGCATCCAGGTCCGGCATCAGTACCCGCTTCTCCGGGTTCAGGATTTTGGCGGTTTCCCCCATAAAGCGTACCCCGACGACGATCAAGGTATCGGCGGCATGGCGATTGCCGAAGTCGGCCATGCCGAGGGAGTCGCCCACATAGCCACCGCTTTGGTCGGTGAGTATCTGCAGTTGTTCGTCGACATAATAGTGTGTCACCAGTACCGCATTTTCGGATTTGAGCAGGTTTTTGATGTGCGCAAACAACGTGTCGCGCTGTGCCTCGGAGACGGGCGCCGGAAGCGGTACATGCGCCGCCAGACTGCGAATTTCGTTTTCCAGGCGGTGTGGTACGTCTACCGCTAAGTTTAAATTACCGCTATTCAAAACTGACTCCTTAGTTGCCTGTTTATCCGTATTCTAAATTAATTTTAGTCCAAACCGGTGGTTTGGTTTGTTGCGTTTAAATATCCGTCCCGGTCGATTCCGGCTGGCGCCGGGCGGCCAGCGGGACTAGGATTATAAACAGTAGGGTTATTGAGCAAGGAGGTTGCTTATGCTTCAGTCATCAAGGACCCGCTATGGCAACGGGGACCCGGAAATTCCGCCTGAAACGCCACCCGAGGCGCCACCCTCCACCGCGCCGCCGGGCCTGCCCCCGGAACGTCCCGCGGAAGTGCCCGCCGAGCCGGTGCCGGAGGCGCCACCGGAAACGCCGGTCGAAGTGCCGCCCGGATCTCCTCCCGAGGTGCAGAGTGCCGCAAACCCGTTTATGTGAAACGGCGAACAAGGGTATTCCTTGTGAGCTGGTCTCCTGGGAATATTTCTATCGCCTGACGCAGCGGTTGGCGCGAATTATCCACACCGCTTGGTTCCGTCCCGACATGATTGTCGCCATCGGCCGTGGCGGCTACCTGCCGGCACGGGTACTGTCGGATTATTTGAACGTTTTTGACCTCGCCAGTATCAAGATCGAGCATTACCGCGGTGCGCACCGGCAACGGGCCGCCAGGGTCTGTTATCCGCTCACCGCTGACATCAGTGGCCGGCATGTGTTACTGGTCGATGATGTCAGCGATTCGGGTGAGACCTTCGAGCTGGCCGTACGGCATCTTTTAGAGCGCGGCGAGCCCGCGGAACTCCGAACCGCGGTATTGCACCATAAACGGGTTTCGGGTTTCATGCCGACTATTATGTCGAGGAAGTGATCGAGTGGCGCTGGATTATCTACCCGTGGGCGCTGATCGAAGACCTCACCGGTTTTCTGCAAGATATGGAGCCGCGTGCGGCCTCGGCGGAGGCGTTCGCCGTTTACCTGCTTGAACAGCACGGCATCAAAGTGGCGCACGGGACGTTGGAAGATGTATTGGCATTTGCCGCCGGCTGATCAGTTTGACCGCTCGACCGTTCCGAAAGTTATTCGCTTCGACGGCCGGCGCAAATGGGGCAGTTCGAATCCCGCTTGAGTCCAATGCTGCGCCAGTCCTGGTACAAACCATCGAATACTAGCAAGCGCCCGCACAGCGTTTCACCGATCCCCGTTATCAGTTTGAGTACTTCGAGTGCCTGCAGGCTGCCAATGATGCCGACGATCGGGGCGAGTACACCGTTGTCTGTGCAGGTCTGATCGGGCTCTTCGCCTTCGCGGTACAGACAGCGGTAACAGGGGCTGTCGGGACGTGATGGGATAAAGACCGACAGCTGGCCTTCCAGGCGAATCGCGGCGCCGGATACCAGCGGTGTGCCGCTGGCCACGCAGGCGGCATTGACAGCAAATCGGGTGGCGAAGTTATCGCTGGCATCGACGAAAACGTCGGCCTGCTGCGCCAATTCGTGCAGTCGCGGGGCTGCGAGCCGCGCCTTCAGCGCAATGACATCGACATCGGGATTCAGGTCGTGCAGCCGCTCCTTGGCCGATTCGACCTTGGAGCGTCCCAGATCACGGCTGCCGTGCAGAATTTGCCGCTGTAAATTGGAGAGGTCGACAACGTCATGATCGGCGATGGTGAGCCGTCCCACACCGGCGGCGGCCAGATACATGGCCACCGGGGATCCCAGGCCACCGGCGCCGATCACCGCCACATGAGCGTCGAGCAGTTTTTGCTGGCCCTCGACGCCGACCTGGGGCAACAGGATCTGGCGGCTATAGCGCAGTAATTGTTGGTCGTCCATAGTTACAAGATACCGCCCGGCGGGGCGGAAATCAGCTGCAATCTACACCATTTGCCCGGCTGGCAATGAATCCCCGCTCCTACAGGCTTGGGGTACGGTGGGGTGTCAAAGGGTTACAGGTAGTTGCGCCAGTGTTCCGGTCGTTCGTCACGACAACCGTGCGCCTTGCAGCGGTAGCAGCGCATAAAGATTTCCCGGGTGCTGTGATCCTGATCGTCGTGGATCAGCAATGACTCCATTTCATTTTCTTCCGTGTAGTAATAAAGCGCCCGCTTCAGTCGGGCCAGCAGGCTGTTGTCCAGATGCAAACCCAGTTCGGAGAGTAGAGCCTCGATCACTCGCAGGCAGATGCGGCTGAGGTCATAACTGACGTGGATACAGTTACGGTCCGGGTCGGGGATAGTGGCGCGCAAAATACCCTCCACATCAGCCAACAGCATAAGGGCTGTTTGTGCCTGTTGGGGGTCCGGGTGCGGATCGCGAAATCCGATTTCCCGGTGTTTCACAGATTCCGGGTTGGGTCGCTCCATACCTAAATCCTATAGCATAGATAAGGGTAAGGCGAGTGCTTCTCAATGGGGCCGGCGGGCATAGCTGACGCGTTCCCGGCCCGCCAGATCGAGTGCGCTGCCAGCATCAATAAAACCTTTATTTTTTAATAGGTTGTAAATATCGGCGGTTTGTTCAGGGGCGTGTTCCAAAAACAGCCAGCCGCCGGGTACCAGCACCCGGCCGGCCGCGTCGATCAAGTGCCGGATGGCATCGAGTCCGTCGGCGCCGGCTACCAGGGCGGTGCGGGGCTCGAACGGCACATCGCCACGGTGCAAATGCGGGTCGTTATTACAGACATAGGGTGGGTTGCTGGCCATGGCGTCCAATGAAGCCGTGGCCAAAGCATCGCACCAGTGTCCGACCAGGAATGCCGGTCGTGGGCCGGTTAGCAAGCGGGTAGCGTTGCCCTGTGCTACGCGAATGGCTGCGGGTGAGCGGTCCAGCGCGAATACCTGCCACCGTCGGCGCTCCTGGGCCAACGCCAGCGCTACGGCGCCACTGCCGGTTCCCAGGTCGGCGACACGCAGTGGCCGGTCGCCCGGCAGTACCGCGAGTACCTGTTCGACCAGGATTTCCGTATCCGGACGCGGGATCAGCGTATCGGCAGTGACTGCCAGCGGCAGTGACCAGAATTCGCGTTGCCCGGTGAGATGGGCGACCGGTTCACCCGCTGCACGGCGTACCAACAGGGCTTCGAACTGTGCCTGTTGAGCCGCGGTCAACGCCTGTTCCGGCCAGGCGTGCAGGTGGCTGCGGGATTTTTCCAGGATGTGCATCAACAGAACCTCGGCATCCAGGCGGGCGCTTTCGTGCCGCGCCAGCCGGCCGGTGGCTTGTTGCAACGCCTGTGCGATGGTCGTCACCTTGAGGTTTGTACCCGGCGTCAGTTGTCCAGTGCGCTGAGGGCGGCCAGGCGGTCGGCCTGGTCTTCGTTGCGCAACGGTTCGACGATGTGTTCCAGCGCCCCCTGCATAATTTCGTCGAGCTTGTAGAGGGTCAGGTTGATGCGGTGGTCCGTCACCCGGCCCTGGGGGAAGTTATAGGTGCGGATGCGTTCCGAGCGGTCGCCGCTGCCGACTAAGTTGCGGCGGGTTTCCGATTCCTCGCTGTGGCGTTTTTCGTCTTCGACCGCCTGCATGCGCGCGGCCAGCAGCGACATGGCGCGGGCACGGTTTTTATGTTGGGAGCGTTCATCCTGGCATTCGACGACGATGCCGGTGGGCAGGTGGGTGATGCGTACCGCGGAGTCAGTCTTGTTGATGTGCTGGCCGCCGGCGCCGGAGGCGCGGTAGGTATCCACCTTCAGATCCGCCGGATTGATATTGACCGCCTGCTGTTTTTCGGCCTCCGGTAAGATCGCCACGGTCGCGGCCGAGGTATGGATGCGTCCCTGTGACTCGGTTTCCGGTACCCGCTGTACACGGTGTGCGCCGGATTCGAATTTCAGGCGCGCATACACGTCCTGGCCAGTGACGCGGGCGACGATTTCCTTGTAACCGCCGTGTTCGCCTTCGCTTTCGCTGAGCACTTCGACCTGCCAGTGCTGGGTTTCGGCAAAACGCGCATACATGAGAAACAGGTCGCCGGCAAACAACGCGGCTTCATCGCCACCGGTGCCGGCGCGGATTTCCAAATAGACATTTTTATTGTCATTGGGGTCTTTCGGCAACAGTTGGGTTTGTAGTTCGCTTTCCAGTTGCTCGCGGCGCATCTGTGTCTGTTGCAGCTCATCATTTGCCAGCGAGCGCAGCTCGGGGTCCGGGTCTTTGAGCATTTCCTGTGCCGATTGTTCATCGGCACGCGCCTTCTGCAGCGCTTCGAAGCAGTTGACCACCGGATTGAGTTGCGCGTATTCAACTGACAGTTCACGAAAACGTGCGTTATCGGCAATGACTTCCGGGTCGGCCAGCAGGGCACTGACCTCTTCGGCGCGCTCGACAACGGTTTCCAGCTTGTGTTGCAGCGAGGGGTTCACGCGGCCAGTCCTTTAGTCCTTGTCGAGATTGAAAATGTGCAATGCCGCCTGCAGCAATTCAACGTTACCGGTTTCGGCGGCCTCACGGATTTTCACACTGGGCGTATGGATTAATTTATTGGTCAGGGTATTGGCCACAAACTGCAGTACCTCTTCTGACGATTTGCCGCCGGCCAGCATTTGTTGCGCCTTGGCCAGAACCTGGTCGCGCTGCTGTTCGGCGTGCTTGCGGTAGCTGCGGATACTCGATACAGCGTCTTGCGCACGTAGCCAGGCCATGAAACGCTCTACCTGTACATCGATGATTTCTTCGGCTTGGTGGGCCGCGTCCTGGCGTGACTTGAGGTTCTCCTGAATAACCTCCTGCAGGTCATCCACGGTGTACAGATAAATGTCTTCGAACTGCGCGACGGCTGGATCGATGTCGCGAGGGACGGCGATATCGACCATGAACACGGGGCGATGTTTGCGGTTGCTGAGTGCACTTTCAACACTGCCTCGATTCAGCACGATGCTGTCGCCGCCGGTGGCGGAAATGACGATATCGGCTTCAGCCAGGTGAGCCGGAATTTCGTCCAGGCTGATGCCGTAACCGTTAAACTGCGCCGCCAGCTGGTGGGCGCGCTCAGGCGTGCGGTTGGCGATGACCACGCGACCCAGACGTTGTTCGTGCAGGTGCCGGGCGGTCAGCTCGATGGTTTCGCCGGCGCCGATGAGCAGCGCCGTGTGTGCCTCAAAGTCGCTGAAAATCTGTTTTGCCAGGCTCACGGCGGCGAACGCTACCGACACCGGACTTTTGCCGATGGCCGTGTCGGTGCGAATTTGCTTGGCGACTGAAAAGGTGTGTTGGAACAAACGCTCCAGGGCGGCGTCCAAAGTACCGGCATCGTTGGCCGTCTGGTAGGCTTCCTTCATCTGGCCGAGTATTTGGGGTTCGCCGAGAATCATGGAATCCAGACCACCCGCCACCCGCAGCAGGTGGCGCACGGCGTCGGCATCCGGGAAACTGTACAGGTGTGGTCGGATCTGAGCCGGGTCGAGGGCGTGGAAGTGTGCCAGCCATTCGCTCAGGGCCTCGACCTGATTATCCTGCAGGCCGCAATACAGCTCAGTGCGGTTGCAGGTCGACAAAATGGCCGCCTCGCTGACCGACGGCAAGGCGGTCAGGTCGCGCAAGGCGGCCTTGATGCGCTCGCCGGTAATCGCGACCTGCTCGCGCAGTTCGACCGGGGCGGTGCGGTGATTGATGCCGAGCGCGATGAGGGACATGGGTACCGAATAATAAACTCAAACGGGAAATTCTGGGCTATGGATGGGTCGAATACAAGCCAAACGTGGTGTTGCTGTAGCTTCCACGGCGTTTGCCGTATAGTGGCACAGGTTAAAATTTGCGAATCCAAATTCCGGACAAGATGATTGGTTTTAAATATAAAAATACGCATTTGCGCATCGCTGTACTGGTACTGACCAGTTTATGGTTAGCGGCTTGCGTGCAGGCCCCGGTCAGGGAAAAAGTGCCGGCACCGGAACAGGCACCAGCCTCACCCGAGACGGCCGGCACTGCCCCGGCCGCCGAAACTGCCAAGCCGCCGGAAGAGGCGCTGACCGCGCCACTGTTGTACGACGTGCTGCTCGCCGAAATTGCCGGGCAGCGTGGTCGCCTGGATGTTTCCGGCGCCAGCTACCTCGAGGCCGCGCGGCACAGCAACGATCCACGTATCGCCGAGCGCGCGTTGAAAATTTCGGTATACGCCAAGCGGCCGCAGCTGGCGCTGGAGGCTGCGCGCCGCTGGGTGAAGCTGGCCCCGGACGATCTGGAAGCCCGGCAGTCGCTGGCGGTGCTGGCGCTGCGTATCCAACACCAAGAAGAAGCCTTGCAGCAGTTCGAGTACCTGCTGCAACACAGCCATGGCAGCAATGCCGATCCTTACCAGTCGTTGCTGTCGCTGCTGGGGCGCGAACCCGACAAGCCGCGGGCGCTGGAAATCATGAAGCAGTTGGTGGCATTGCGCCCCGAAAATGCCGACGCCCATTTTGCCTATGCACGGCTGGCGGTACACGCACAAGACTGGCCGCTGGCGGAGGCCGAAGTAACCAAGGCATTATTGCTTAGACCCGACTGGACTCAGGCATTTATTCTGCAGGCCCAGGTTAATCTCAAGCAGGGCCAAGGCGAGATTGCCCGCCAGCAACTGGAGTCGGCGTTACAGCGTAGCCCGAAGGATGCCGATCTGCGCCTGGCTTACGCGCGCCTGTTGGTGGATCTGGACGACTACGACGCCGCGCGGCGTGAATATAAAGTGCTGTTAAAAGCACAACCGGACAATGGTCAGGTGGTGTATTCCCTGGCGCTGTTGTCGCTGGAGGCCGGCCACCTCAAAGATGCGCAAAGTCTTTTCGAGAAACTGGTGAGCCTGGAATACCAAGTGCAGCAGGCCTATTACTATTTGGGTGCCATTGCCGAAGAGCGGCACAAACCCAAGCGCGCCATGCAGTGGTACCAGAAAGTTGAGGAGGGTGACCACTGGATCGAGGTGCAGATACGCATGGCCCGCCTGGAAGCCCAAGACGGTGATGTCAGTGGTGCGCGCGAGCGCCTGCGTAAAATCCGCCTGGCGCACCCCGGCGAAACGCAGCGCCTGTATCTGGTCGAAGGTGAAATACTGTCGCAGATCGACTGGAACGAAGAAGCCTACAAATTGTACAGCGATTACCTGGAAATCCAGCCTGACGATACCGAGATTCTGTATGCGCGAGCGCTGGTGGCGGAGCGCCTCAACCGGCTCGAGCAGACGGAACTCGATTTCCGTCACGTCTTGAAACTCGAACCCAACAACGCACGTACTCTCAATGCGCTGGGCTATACGCTCGCTGATCGTACCGACCGCTACGCTGAAGCGCTTGGCTATGTCGAACGGGCACTGGCACAGACCCCGGATGACCCGGCCGTCATCGACAGCATGGGTTGGGTACTGTTCCGCCTGGGGCGCCTGCAGGAAGCGCGCGACCACCTGCAAAGGGCCTATGATTTGACCAAGGACAGTGAAATTGCTGCGCATCTGGGTGAAGTTATGTGGGTCATGGGTGACCGGGATCAAGCTAAGGCGTTGTGGCAAAAGGCGCGCAAGGCCACGCCGGGTGACGCCGTACTCGAGGATACGGTACGCCGTTACCTGCGCTGACGCGGCTTCCGTGTGCAACCGCTACTTCGTGAATAGCCGTTTTTACCTTCATCTGCCGCTGCTATTGGGCTCGCTGCTGGTCGGAGCTTGTGCGACGACTCGTCCACCCACGGGTGGGTCGGCCGCTGAATCGGTTTGGCTCGAGCACCGGGCCAAGTTGGAGGCACTTACTGATTGGCAGGTACAGGGCCGGGTGGCTATTCGCCGTGGCGACGACGGTTGGAGTGCCAGTTTCGACTGGCGCCAAAGGCAGGACAGTTACCGGATCCGTTTGCGTGGCCCCTTTGGTCAAGGCGGCATAGAGCTGCGCGGTGACAACCTGGGCGTGTGGATGCGCCGCGGCAACAAACCGCCGGTTTATGCCGGTAATGTGGAGGATCTGCTGGCGCAGGAAATTGGTTGGCGGCTGCCCGTGTTAGGGCTTGCCGACTGGCTGCGTGGTTTGCCGGTTGCCTCGCAGCCTGCATCTTTCGACTGGGATCAGCAGGGACGCTTGCAGACCTTGCAGCAGGCCGGTTGGCACATTGACTACCCCCGCTACCGTCAGGTCGGTGTGCGGCAATTACCGGACAAAGTAAAATTGATGCGTGATCAGCTGCAAGTCAAGCTGGTCATCGATAAATGGCTGACCCCTTGAAGACGGTGCGGCAAGGCATTGCCTGGCCGGCGCCCGCCAAGCTGAATTTGTTTCTGCATGTCACCGGTCGGCGGCCCGACGGCTATCATGAATTACAGACGGTCTTCCAGTTTCTGGATGCCGGCGACCGCTTGTGGTTTGAAGTACTTGAGCGGCCGGTGGTCGAACTGCACGGTGGACTGCCCGGTCTGGTCGCCGGCGAAGATCTGATCGAACGCGCTGCACGGCTGCTCGGTGACGCTACCGGCTGTCGGCGTGGTGCCCGCATCCACCTGGAAAAACGCTTGCCCGCGGGCGGCGGGTTGGGTGGGGGCAGTTCCGACGCGGCGACCACCCTGGTGGCCTTGAATGCCCTCTGGGAATTGGCGCTCGATAATGACCAGCTGGCGAAGCTGGGTCTGACGTTAGGCGCCGACGTGCCGGTTTTCGTCCATGGGTCGGCGGCCTGGGCTGAAGGCGTGGGCGAAAAACTCACGCCACTGCCACAGTTGGAAGAACCCTGGTATCTAGTGGTGAATCCGCAGGTAAGCGTATCTACAACCGAGATTTTTTCCGACCCTGGATTGACACGCAACGGTCCCAGCCTCAAAATACCCGCCTTTGTCTCGGGCGCGGGAGTCAATCACCTTGAGACGGTGGTTGTGCGGCGGTATCCGGAAGTAGGTAAAGCATTGGATTGGCTGTCAAAACACCAACCGGCACAGATGACGGGGAGTGGTGGCTGCGTGTTTGCCCGCTGCCCGGATCGCGACCAGGCGGAAGCCCTATTGGGGCAGCTGCCGGCGCCCTGGACAGGTTTTGTGGCGCGCGGCCGGAACCGGTCTCCCTTACAGGAGACGCTCGCTGCGCTGCGGAAGGCATGATTTTTGGGGCGTAGCCAAGCGGTAAGGCACTGGTTTTTGGTATCAGCATGCGCAGGTTCGAATCCTGCCGCCCCAGCCATAGTTTGGTAGAGCTGCGTTATCACTGGATTGAAAAAATCCACTGAAGTGATCGAGGCGACAGGATTTGAACCTAAAGGTTCGACAAATTCGCGCAGCGAATTT
>Ga0114931_10007612_pt1 | contig 13230 bp, 9 predicted proteins | sample 2SBtaG_FD_89579 | JGI IMG/M metagenome (GOLD analysis project Ga0114931, IMG submission 89579) | Deep subsurface microbial communities from Kolumbo volcano to uncover new lineages of life (NeLLi) - 2SBTROV14_V59a metaG | ecosystem: Environmental > Aquatic > Marine > Volcanic | place: Kolumbo... | reverse complement strand
TGCAAAACAAGTATCAGCCGGTGCTGGATTTAGGTATGAAACTCGGCGTAAAAGACGGCTATGCGAATGAAGAAGGCGGCAAGTTTAAAATTGGAGGGGTTGCCAAAACCCAGATGGAAAAGGATTTATTGTGGGATAAAATCAAGGAAACCGGCGGTGAAAATCCACAGGATTTAGAAGCCGACATCAAAGTTGAGAATACCGAATATTACGGCGTTTATACCGTGCAAAGCGGCGATACGCTGGGAAAAATTTCCCGCAATTTTCTGGGGAAAGCCGGGCGCTACATGGACATTTTCAACATGAATACCGACCAGCTTTCCAACCCGGATTTAATCAAAGTCGGTCAGGAATTGAAAATCCCGTTTAAGTGAAACCTGCGTTTTCCGATTAAAAAAAGCGAGGCAGCATTTCCTGCCTCGCTTTTTTTGTTTTGAACCAAAACCTCCGGAAATTAGCTATTATCGGATTAGCAGCATTTTACGGGTTTTGACGCCCTGCCCGGTTTTTAAACGATAAAGATAAAGACCGCTGGCAGCGGCTTCGCCCCGCCGGTTTGTTCCATCCCACTCAATTTCATAAACACCCGCCGAAAGCCGTTTGCTAACCAGCGTTTTCACCTTACGACCGGCGATGTCAAAAATAATGATTTCCACATCGCTGATCGCGGGTAATTGATAACGGATTTTTGTTGAGGGGTTGAACGGGTTGGGAAAATTTTGCTGCAAAATGAAGTCAGCCGGAATCGGGCCGGGATTATTTCCTTTAAAGCCAACCGGGTTATCAAAATCCTGCACATTTGTCCAGATGTCAAAATTTGTTGCCGGGATACGGTCGTCCTGCCAGGCGGTGTAAATTCGGTTATTCCACAATGAAACATCGGGAAACCGTTGGGCGTTTTCCTGTTCGAGAGTGATGCGAAAATTGCTGCCGATGGGCGTTCCGTCGGCGGCAAAGCGTTGACCGAATATGTCCTCCCCACCCTCGCGGTAATCAAACCACACTAAAATCGTTTCTCCCTCGGCATTGCTGGCAATGGCAGGATTGTACTGCCCGGGGCCTTTTAAACCGGTGTTATCGTTTACCTGAAAATCAGGTATAATGGGAGGGAATATCGAGGATTGTGCCTGTGCATTGAGATTTAAAAAAAATAAAAACGACAGGCAAAGCAACGGTTTCCGGAAAAATTGATTCATAACGCTTCTCCGTTTGACGGCCGGGTTTTAGAAAAAATAAATAATCGTATGGCTATAAGGTAAGACGTCGTTAAAAGCGAATCAAGCGAAAAACCGTTTTTTAACCGGAGAAATGAAGAGACGTTAAGCTGTTTATAACAATACCGTTACAGTTATCTAATTTTTCCCGCGACTGGTGTCCGCCGGAAATGAGCGCACAATCCACGCCGATCTCCCGCGCGACGTGAAAATCGTGCAGCGTGTCGCCAACCAACAGCACGGCGGCGGGATCAAGCGACAGTTGGCGCATCATCAGCCGGGCGTTTTCCAGCTTGCCATCGGCGTCGTGGTTGTCGATGCCGCTCACATCGGTAAAATAATCCCAAATGCCGTAATGCGAAACCGCTTCCACCAAATGATTGTGCTCTGCCGCGGAAAGCACGGATTGGCTGATTCCGCGTTCCGTAAAATGCGTGAGTGTTTCGCGGGCATTTTCCCGCAGGTTGCACTCAAATTTCCGGGCAAGATATTGGGAAATAAACTCGACGCTGAGTTTTTCAAAAGGATCGATTTGCGCATCAAAACCCAATTTCGCGTAATAATTGCGCACCGGAAAATCGAATATTTCCGCATAGCGTTTTAGGCTCAATTCGGGCAAATTCCGCTTCCGCAAAATCGCGTTCATAATATCAACGCACAGCCAGGCGTCGTCCAGCAGCGTTCCGTTCCAATCCCAAATGATGTGGCGGTAATTTTTCCCGGACATTTATTTCTCCTGCCATTCGGCTAATTTTTGGTTAAATTCCCCGGGATCAATATCCGGGCGGGGATACATGCCCGCGGCAATGCGTTGTCGGCAGACTTCGTAGAGAATGACCGCTGCAGCAACGGAAACATTCAGGCTTTGGATCATCCCGAACATTGGGATGTAAACATTGTGATCGGCCATCGCCAGCGCCTCCTCCGATATGCCCAGGTGTTCGTTTCCCAGTACGATTGCCGAGGGCTTTCTCCAATCGACCTCGTAAATTGAACGGGGGTTTTCGGTTGACAGATGCGTGGCATAAATGGTTAATCCGCGTTTTTTCAGCGATTCCCGGAGCGCTGCCGGCGATTGAAATTGATTCGCGTCAATCCATTTTTTCGCGGATGCGGAAGATTTTTTGCCCAATTTCGGGAATTCCCGGTTCGTGTAAAGCAGTTGAACATCGGCAATACCCACTGCATCGCACGTTCGTAAAATGGCGCTCACATTGTGTGGGTCGTGGATATTTTCGCAAACCACGGTTAAATCGTGCTGCCGATTTTTGAGCACCCGGCTCATTTTTTCGATCCTGCGGGCTGTCGACATTGGGTCCCTTTGTCAGATAAACGGTGAAAAAAGTTGCGCAATGGTTCAGTTCACACCCCATTTTGGTGAAAAGAAGGTCATCTGCCTGATATTTAAAATAAAATTCTTGAATTATTAAAGAAAAAATAATATAAATTGATAGTCTGTAATGTAGTAAAAAAATGGAGAACTTTTATGGCTGATGAAAAAGAAAAAATTGCCGGCGAAAAAGAAATGGAAAGCGTGGCAGATGTTGTTGAAAAAGATGGGGTTGAGAAAACTGTCATCGATAAAGAACCGGAATCGGGCGACATCGAATCCAAACTAAAAACGGGTGAAGGCTTTTCCGCGGTTGACAGTGAAATATCGATGTTGCTAAAATCCCGGACCCTATATTCCTGCCCGCGATGCCGACAAATTTATTTCCAAAATAAATGGCAAAAAGACCACATCACAAGTATTTATACCGTACGCACGGAAAAGGCGTATTGTAATGATTGTCTGGAAAAAGGATTGGCAACATTTGTCGGCAGTATTGAGATTTTTGACAAATATTTAGATGAACGAAAAGACGAGTTTACCTCATTTGTAAAAAATGAAGAAGCAGAAATGGAAAACCGCGAGCCGTTTGACAGCATTATTGACATCACAGAAAAGAACGGCATCCTGTATGTTTTTGCAAACACAACCCGTTTGGCGGTTCAAATCGCCCGGGCGATTCGCCAGGAATGGCACGGCGCAATGCAATATGAATGGTTTGAGCGAAACCAGTTTGTCCGGGCAAAATGGTTTACGCAGCCACAGAATCGCGAATATTTTCGCAAGCACATTCGCGAAGCAAAGGAACGGCGTATCGGGCTTTTTTCATTCGAAGAAGATTGATCAGATTATCGAATCGGGATCGCCTAATGAACGAGGACGTCTTTGACTTTGCTAATGATGTCCTCGATTTGAAACGGTTTGCTGATAAAACCGAGGGCCCCATTCGCTAAAATTTCCTGGAGCTCGTCGCGGCTCAAGTAACCGCTGATGATAATAACTTTTTGATCTTTTTTGCGCTTTTTGATTTCCTTGAACGCCTGCCGGCCGCTCATTACCGGCATCACCATATCCAGTATCACCAGGTCGATGTGATGCGCGTGTTGCTCAAACAGCTCAACGCCTTCCTTGCCATTTTCCGCGGTCAACACATGAAAACCATTCATTTCAAAGATTTCTTTTAAAATATTGCGAATATTAAATTCATCATCAACCACCAGAATAAACGGGCCGCTTTTGCCGTTTTGGGTTGCTACCGTCCCTGTAGCTTTTTCCAACATCGGTTTTTCTCCTTTAATTGGTAAATACACGTAAAACGTCGTGGATTCATCAGGAATACTTTCAACGAATATTTCGCCATCCAAATCCCTGACAATTTTATAAGCGACAAAAAGCCCTAACCCTGAACGATGATTCTGGATTTTTGTCGAAAAAAACGGTTTGAAAATGTGAGGGATGAGTTCTTTTTTTATGCCTCTGCCACTGTCTTTTACGGCTAATTCAATATATGTACCACCCGGCAGGGAAAACATCCGCGGTTTTAAAAGGCCATCGTTTTCAATGGTTATTTTGCGCGTGGAAATGCGAATATCGCCCATTTCGCCCAATGCTTCCCGGCTGTTTTGAACAAAAATTTTTAATAATTGCGCCATACGTTTTGGGTAAAGACGCATCGGGGGCACATCCGGGGCCAGCGAAAATTGCACATTGATCATTTTAGGAAGCGTTTCCTGAATGCGCCCGGCAACACTCAGCACCAGCTTGTTAATATTCAGCCGCCGGGGTTGCTCAATCTCGCTCAAATTATAGTTCAAAAAAGCTTTCATTAACCGGCTGCTTTGCTCAAGCGATTTTTGCATGACCTGCAAATTCATTTGAAGCGCATGATTCCGCGGGAGTTGAGCTTGTATCAGGCTGACGTTTGGCACCAGCGTCGTCAGCAGATCATTCAGATCTTTGTTCATCAATTCGGAAAAATCGGAAACCTGGTCGAGAATCTCGTTGCGCCGTGCCATTTGTTCGCGGAAATATTGATTCGTAATGTCCACCGCAAAAAGAATATTCAGGTGAAAATGTTTTTGTATTTCCACTTTTGAAAGAAAAAGATTCCACACATGCGAAGCACCATTTTGCGAAAAAATTGGCAACCGGTAACTCTGCATCTCTCCGGGTTTCACGGCTTGCAGAAGTTTAGTGAAATGAGCTTGCTGTTCCTCCGGTAAAAATCGGGCAAATTTTTCACCAACCGCCGGTTTGATGCCAATGTGTTTGTTTTCCAAAGCAGCATTATTTACATGCAATATTACCCCGCCTTCATCCAATGAATAAATACAAAGCGGCCCTTTGTCAAAATATTGAGCAAATTTTACTTTTTCGAAAATATTGTAAAGCTTGGCTTGTTCGGCAAAACGCTTTTTCAGCTCAAAAAAGTAGAAATGCTGAAATATCAACAGCGAAAAAAGCCCCAAAATCAGGTTGATAAATGAAAGCTGATTCAGTTGAAAGTTGGATTTTTTAGAATAGATCAATCCGAAACCGAACAGGTTGTTTTGGACCCGAAGCGGAAAAATGATCACGGATTTTGCCCCCAGCACGTGCCAGGGTAAATCACGAAACTCTGAAAGGGAAACATCCTTTAGTAATATGCCGAGATCAATTTTACGAGCCGTTTTGCGGATTTTCTGCAAACTATTGTCGTGTTTCAAAAATTTATTAATCACCTCAATTTGGGCGGGATTTGCCGAAAGATTCTCTTCTTTTTGATTTTTTTTATTTACTTTGAGATGAAGAAAAGCGCCGTCATAATTAATTTGTGATTTAATATATCCGAACGTTTCCCGAATCATTTCTTCCGGCGAATCAAAGTGAATCATTTTTCGCTGAAATTCAATCAGACTGGAAAACAGGTTGATTTGTTGAACATACGCCTGAAAATGATTATCCAGCGTTTCAAATGAGCTTTTGACATATACTTCCAATTGCCGAACTTCGTCAGCAATGCCTTGCAGCCGGGAAAAAACGTGGGTTCCTTCCCCTGCGTTTTTCAATTCGTTTAGAATATTTTCGAAATATTCATTTATGTTTACACGAGTGCTCATTCGCTACGGTCGTTATCCTTTAACTTACTGGATTTCCATTAAGTACTGCTTTTTATCAATTTCGATACGCACCTCTGCAATCAGATCTGAAAAATCTCGTTCGCTAAACGGAAAGTAGTTCAGAAAATTTGCGTCGAATTGTAATACATCGTCCAGGGTTTCGAATTCATCCTGGAAAAAGTGCGCTAAAATATTGCTGAGATAAATTAGGCGTACATTATGATATTCCTCTGGGGATCCACTGAAATCGCCGGGATAATGATGAAACGTTATCATATTAACAATTCCGGCGGGTAAATTCCAGCGATCAATTAAAATTCCCCCAATATCGCCGTGATTAAAATCGAGTTCCTGTTGTTCAACCTCGTACAAACGCACCGATTTTTGCCGGCTTTGTTCAACAAAATGTTGATACGCTTCAGGAACGATTTGCACTTCCACCAATTTGCCAATATCGTGCAATAGGCCGCCAACGTAAATAATATCACCTGAATTTGGGGTAAATTTATTGGAAACTGTCTTACAAATCAAGGCGGTTAACAAAGAATGATGCCAATTATAGTCAAAATCAAACCAGTCGGTCGAGGCAAATCCTTTAAAAAAGCTGTGAAACGCGATGCTGATTGAGATATCTTTCAGCAGATTCATCCCCAGGATGACCAATGCGCGGTCGATGGTGTGAATGGTCCTGGGAAAGTTGAAATAGCTGGAGTTGGCAATTTTTAAAACCTGGGCGGTCAGGCTTTGATCAGTAGAAACAACTTCCACTAACCGGGAATTTTTGACTTCCGGGTCAGCGCATAGCTGAATGACCTGCAACGCCGCCGCATTCGGCATGGGCAGGCGGTTCACTTGTGAAACAATGTCGTCGATCGAATATCTCATTAAAATTCCTTAATAACCGGTTGCCGCATAACGCATTCATCTATTTTCCCAATCGTATGCCCGTTCACAGACCGCGATACAGAGATATACTGTATGTGATTACTATCGAAATTTTTAGCTGTTTCTTTACGCAAATTGAGGAAGTTAAATCACTGAAAATATTGGTGTACTAATTTGTTCGGCAGGCTGTAATTGCAATTGCAGGGGCGGCCCATTGAACGCCCCGCCTCGCTTCAGTTTCCCGGAGAATCTTTAAAGGCTGTATTTATTAACTTTATTACGCAGGGTGCGGAGTGTAAAGCCCAGCTTTTTGGCGGCCCGGGTTTTGTTGTTATCGGATTCAATAAGTGCCTGACGGATAATTTCCCGTTCGCACGCTTCCAGCTTGTCGCGATAGCTCAAGTCATTTTTTTCATTAATAATGCTCAACAATGGCGTGGTGATTGTTTTGCTGCCTTTTAGATACGCCGGAAGATCATGGGGTGTAATCATGCCGCCATCGCTCATCACCACGGCATTTTCAACGGCGTTTTCCAATTCCCGCACATTTCCCGGCCATTCGTAAGACATTAAAATTTTGAATGCTTCATCGGTAATGCCTTCAATTTTGCGATTTTCCTTCGCAGCGTATTTTTGAATAAAATGATCGATTAACGGACCGGTATCTTCGATGCGCTCTCGCAGCGGAGGAATCAAAATCGGTATCACATTGAGGCGATAATACAAATCCTCGCGAAAAAGCCCCTCATTCAGCCGCTTTTCCAGATCGGCATTGGTCGCGGCAATCAGGCGCACTTCTACCTCAATGTTATCGACGCCGCCGACGCGATTAAACCGACGCTCCTGCAACACCCGGAGCAGCTTTGATTGCAAAGAGAGCGGCAGTTCCCCGATCTCGTCAAGAAAGAGGGTACCTTTATCCGCAATTTCAAATTTGCCTTTTTTCATTTTGTAGGCGCCGGTAAAGGATCCTTTTTCGTGACCAAAAAGTTCGCTTTCCAACAGGTTCTCCGGAATCGATGCACAGTTAATTTCTACCAGTGAATGAATTTTTTGCTTGCTTTGATAATGGATCGCCCGGGCGATCAGCTCCTTTCCGGTGCCGCTTTCTCCGCGGATCAACACGGTGGCATTGGAATTTGCAACCTTTTCAACCTTTTGAAAAACCTCCTGCATTTTTCCGCTAACGCCAATGATGTTTTCAAACCGATAGGTTTTATTGAGTTTTGACTTCAAATCGATATTTTCACTCACCAGTCGTTGTTCTTCCAAAGCCCGGCGCAGGATGATCAGCAACTCATCCAGGTTAATCGGTTTTGTCAAATAATCGTAAATACCCATTTTCATTGCATTTACCGCATTTTTGACCGTGCCGAACGCTGTCATCATAATGATTTTTATATCCGGGCGCAGCTCCAAAACAATTTTTGAAAGTTCCAGCCCGTCTAAGTCCGGCAAAAGAAAATCCATCAAAACGACGTTGTATTCCCCTTTTTTCAGGGCATTTTGAGCCAATCGGGCGTTTTTGGCTTTAGCAATTTCGAAACCCTCGTCTTCCAAAATTTCTGCCAGACCGTTCAGGGTATTAATGTCGTCTTCTACAATCAGTACTTTTTCTTTCATGGCTTAACCTTGATTAAAGCTGTTTTTGTTCGGCGGCTTTTTCAGGACTGCTTGTTTCTATTTCAAGTGGTTCATCGATGGGCAATTCAATAAATACCGAAGTTCCTACACTTACTTTGCTTTTTATATAAATGTTCCCTTTGTGTCCCTCGATAATTTGCTTGGCGATGGCCAATCCCAGCCCGCTGCCGGTTCGCTTGGTTGTGTGGTAGAATTCGAACACATCGTTCAAAATTTCCCTGGGTATGCCTTCGCCGTCGTCCTTAAATTCCAGCAGTGCAAAATATCGATTTTCCTCGTGAATCACCTTTTTCTTTATTCTCGTCTTTATGAATAAGGTTCCCGTATCTTCAATCGCCTCAATGGCGTTGATGGTGATATTGTGAAAAACCTGCTTAAGCTGGTTGTAATCAAACATTCCCGAAAGTGTTTTTTTTGAAAATTGCGTTTTGATAATCACGCCGTCTGCTTCTGCCTGTGCTTTTTGCAGCAAAATAACCTCGTCTAAAACTGTGTGGATATCGGTGCGGATGATATTTAATTCCGGGGGCCGGGCGATGCTTAAAAAATTGGTTACCAACTCGTTGATGCGGTTTATTTCCGAAGAGATCACCTCAAGATACTTCGCTTTTCGTTCCGGTTCTAAATCGGGACGATGAATGGCGCGTTTTAAAATTTGTATATTAATGTTCATTGAGTTTAGCGGATTACGCACTTCGTGGCTGACCAATGCGGCAAATTTGCTTAATGCGGCCAACCGCTCCATGCGTTGTAGCTCTTTCTGATTGTCTTTTAGCGATGCCGCCATGGTGTTAAATTCCGAAGCCAATTCCGCCAATTCATCATTGGTGGACATATCGATTTGATGCTCCAGGTTACCCCGCCCATATTCCCGAACGCCCTTGACCAACTCCAGCAGCGGTTTGGTAAAGCGGCGAATACCCAACACACCCAGAATAATCGCCACAATAATCGTGATAGCGATAACATAAATGACATTGGATTGCATTTGCCGGGCAAGCTTGAACGCCTCGGCGTGCGATTGCTCCACAATAACGCTCCACCCCAACACCGGAACGGATGAATAAACCAAAATATGTTCCTCGCCGTCAACATTCGAGCTGATCATATTTTGTTCGCCAAGTTTCAGGGCATGGTAAAAATCATATTGGGAATAATCTTCGCGGTTATACACTTTGTCCCGATCGCGATGGGCAATCACCTGACCGTCCGCGCTCAACAAAAAGGCAAAACCGGTATCGCCGATGGTGATGCTATCCACCAGGGCCCAAATGCGTTTCAGATCGATTTCCGCGGCCAAAACGCCCAATTGCAGATTGTAGCGGATGATCGGCTCCGCGATGGTCATCAGCGGAAAACGCGACGGCGAAAAGTAAACATCGGAAAAATATTCCTGCCCCCGGATGCCGGTTCGGAAAAACGGCTGACTGCTAAAATCTCGCATTTCCTCGCCAAAATTGGTGGTTACCACCACGCGACCGCTATCATCCAACACAAATATTTTGTTAAAAATGGGGTTTTTATCCTTAATCCGGTTGATCAAACTGCTTTGCGAAAACACATCCATTTCATAAATATCGCGGGTCAGGGCAGTGGTTTGCAAAATCGTCAGCGGATCCTGTATAAACAGGTATATTTGATTGCTGGCCCGGCGGGCCGTTTCTTTATTTATTTGATAAATATAGCTTTGGACGGTCGTTTGAGTCAGCGAAATGAGAATGACGCTGACGATCACCAACGGCAGCCCGCCCAACGCCACATACGTAAACATCAGGCGATTGGATATTTTGCGAGACAAAAACCGCTGAAAATTTCGCCTGAGCAGGCGCAAGCGTGTGTTTAGCCTGACTCTCATGGGTATTTCTGCTCCGCTTTCGGCACAAACCAATTTTCAATCGGGTTGAGCTGAAAATACATGGTTTTATCTTTGCGAATAATTTTACGAAAATCCCGGAAGCGTTTATCCAAACCGATCAAAATTCTTTCATCAAAAAACAATAACACCGTGGGCACTTCCCGGGCAAGAAACGTCTGAAACCGGATGTAAACATCTTTATATTTGCCCGGCCGGTTTTTGACCAGGCCAAACAGCCGTTTCATATAACGATTGCGATAGTTGGGCACATTCTGTCCCGCTCCCAGCACATCGAAAAAAAAGTCTTTTACAGCGGGCAATAAATATTTGGGATCATAAGCATAGCAATAAACCATTGACTCATACGCTGTCTTTTGTAACAAATTGTCTTTGTTGAGCTGCGGCACGGGCACCGGCTGAACGTTAATATTGATTTCCGCCAGGTTTAATTTTATGGCCCGGGCAATGTTTTGCTCCAGTTCAGAATTCTTTGAAAAATTCAATTTAAATGAAAGCGGGCGGCCGTTTTTTTCCAACATTAATGTTTGCGGATTAAGCACCCAGCCGGCCTTTTTCAGCAGCCGCAAGGCCTGACGCGGGTTATAGGTGTCCTGAAAAAGCGTCTTCTCGTAGGCGGGATTCCCCGGCTCAAAAAGAGATGTTGCCACACTGCCGACATTCTTTGCAAATTTTGTCACTATATTTTTCCGGTTGATCGCCAGATAGATCGCCTTTCGTACTTCCGACTCGGAAAGCGGGAATTTAGTCACGTTAAAAAGCAGGGTGTAAACCCGGGTTTCGCGACGGGGAATGCCGAACATAATCATTTTGTTGCTCATCAACTCAAACAGCCGGTCTGTTGTGACGCGGTCGGGCAGCTCAATATAATCCACCCGGCCATTGACCAATGCGCTAACCAATTTTTGCTGATCATCAAAAAACAGCACTTTTACGCGGTTTAAAAACGGTCTTCCGGAGTAATAATTTAGATGATATTTCAATGAAAGGATATTTTGGGTCTGGAATTCAAAGGAGAAGGGACCCATTCCCATGGGCGGCAGGTTGGAAAATATCCGGTACCCGCGGAACATGGCCTCGCGATAGTAACTTTGCGGGATAATCGGAATGTCGGCCAGCTTTGAAATAAAATTCTTGTCGGGCCTAAACAGGTGAAAAACCGTTTCGAGATCGCCGTTGATCTCGATTGAGCGCACGTTTGCCAGGTCAAAATGGCGGTTTAAAATATAGCCGCCGTATTTTTTGACCAGTTCAAACGTAAATTTGACATCCGTGTTCCGCAGGTTGACATCATTGTGAAAAATAATATTTCGCTTGAGCACAATATGCCAGGTTTTAGAATTATCTTCCGCGAATTGCCGGGCGATCAGCGGCGGCGGCGCAGCGACCTTGCCTTCGGATTTGATCAGTCCGTAACCGAAAATAAGCGCAAGTATTTCGTGTTGATCCGTTGAGTTGATTTCAAACGGGTTCATGCGAAAAGGGTGTTCGGCGGGAATGCCATAGACTAATTGATCGCCATAGCTGGCCGTTGCCGGCTGTTTCAATAATCGGGACGGCTGGCTAAACGCACGCGAAAACGGAAACAGAAAGAGTAATAAAAGGTAGAGTGTAATTCTCAGGACCCTGTTCAACACATCTCCTTATTAAGAAACTTATTAGTTTAACAAAATAGAGATGCAAAATCAATTTCTAATCCTTGTAAAAAGTGTACTTTTAGAACGCACTGAGCCTTAAACACTTGATTTTTATTAAAAATTGAGCTAAATTATTAAGTTTTGAACCAGTAAATCAGCAGCGAATCAGGTTAAGTCAAAAGAGTGTGACAATGGAAAAAGATATTCAAGCGTATCATTTGAACCAGGTAAAGGGTCAACCCGTCTTCCGTATTGGACTGTTCAGCGGTCAGGAATACATCGATTTTCGTGTGATGGATAAATTTTCGCTCTATGACAGCGAGGGAAATTTATTAATCGAAAATATTAAATCTGACCTGAAATGGCGGATAAAAGTTAAAGAAAGCAGACCCGGTAAAGAGCGTTATTTTTTGGTCGTCTTCGAATCGTTCAACAAGGCATGGGCTAAGGAAAAGCTGCAAATTGTTCGCAACATCGATTCAACCGCGGAGCTTAAAGTGCTTGGCGGCGATGTTTTTTTGAATAAACGAAAAGTCAACAATAACGCGAAATATGTAATTGTTGCAGGCAGCTATCCGACCGAAATGGCGGCACGCAAAGCCTTTAAACGCTTTCAACCGGAATTTATTCCCCATGTTGAAAAAGAAGTTGTCAAAAATGCGACCGGGCAATTTGAAGCGTTTGACGCAGAGTATGACAAATCAACAGAAGTCAATAATGTGCTGCGAATTGTTCCCAATAATCCGAATACCAAAACTAAAATTTTTGGTGTGCGCAGTTTTGATGAATTGCTGCAAAAGGAAAATCACAACGACCAGGTTTTTAATGGCACGGTGGAAATTCGTTTTGATATTCAAGGCAAATTGATGGCAATTAGCGAAGTACCCCTGGAGTTGTATTTGCAACGGGTGATATACTCGGAAATTGGCCCCGGATTGCCGTTGGAGTTTACCAAAAGTCTGGCAATCGTTTGCCGCAGCGAAGCGATGGCCCGGATTCATCACCGGCAATTGGGCGAACCGTTTGATTTTAATAATTACGGGGAAACACTGCGCTATTTTGGGATCGATTTTGAGGATGAAGATATTGAAAAAGCGATTAAATTGACCAGGGGCCAGGTTATTTTTTCCAAAGAATATATTCGGGATACGCCTTTTCATTTGATCTGCGGCGGGCATACCGAAGATGCCACCGAAAATGGTGATACCTTTTTTAAAGGCAAATTTGACGCGGAAACCGAACCGAAGGAATACGCTTCATTGCAAGACGAGGATGTTGTGAAACAGTGGATTGAGGCGCGACCGGAAGCCTGGTGTAATTTAAAAGGAAGAAAACTGCCGGAATCCTTGGAGCGGGTTAAAAAATATTTTCGCTGGGAAGTCGATTACTCTCGCCGGGAATTAGAAGAAATTATCCGCAAAAAAACCGGCGAAGATATTGGCATTTTGTTTGAAATTATGCCGTTGGCGCGCGGACATTCCGGCCGGCTTCGGGAAATCGAGTTAATCGGCAGTTTAAAAAACTATCGCATTCGCGGGGAATTGAACAT
>Ga0114931_10007611_pt1 | contig 13231 bp, 13 predicted proteins | sample 2SBtaG_FD_89579 | JGI IMG/M metagenome (GOLD analysis project Ga0114931, IMG submission 89579) | Deep subsurface microbial communities from Kolumbo volcano to uncover new lineages of life (NeLLi) - 2SBTROV14_V59a metaG | ecosystem: Environmental > Aquatic > Marine > Volcanic | place: Kolumbo... | reverse complement strand
CGCTCGGTGTTCGAGTTCATGGTTGATGCGGTGACCGCGCATTTCGCGAACCAGACATCGCCAACATTGCTGCCAAAATCAGCCAAGTCGGAAGCCGCATCGAGAGCGGCATCATTCTCGTTTTGCTCGCACCGACTTGTAAACGCTTACGCTCGGCACAGACGGCCATTCTGCGCCATAGACGGCCGTTTTGCGCCATAGACGGCCGTTTTGCGCCATAGACGCCGGTTCAGGGTATCGGTTTTTCAGGCTTGGGCCGGGTGGATGACATGCTCTGTCCAACCTGACGATCTCTGATTGGGCCGACAGGCGCGTATGCTTTCAAGATCGGCTAATGATCTCTATATTCTTTCCTGATATTTTGCCCGTTACGTCCATTTCTTCGGTGACCTCTTCCATCGAAACGCTCGCGTTTTTTCCATCCAAGCCCTGTCAGAACTTGAGCGCGGCCATGACATCTTCTGGTATTCGGAGCAGGTCAATATGTCCAATCGACCCAGCATGGCCACCGAGCCAGCAGCTGGTGACAATGCGCTTCCCCTTGGCGGTTGGAAGCATCTTGGCTTTCTGTCGGAGTTGCTGGTCGATGGCATTCAGATCGAAACGCTTTTTGCGATCCGACCACTTGCACTCGCCAACCAAGAGAGATTTCTTGTCGAGGGATATCGCAATGACATCGACTTCCGCCTGCTTGGATGAATCAGACCACCAAACAGCTCCCGCATCCCATTCGGTTTCGGGGTCCGACAACCATGGCACGGCCAGTCGGCAAAGATCTTCCCAGCAAGAGGCGATATGTTGTTGACGTCCCTGACGCCAGGCGTTTTTGGCTGGACGGATCAAGCCCTGTGCCAAGGAGGATTCGTAGGGCAACACGAATCGAAAGAAGAACCTCAGGAAAGGTTCCTTCAAGCGGTAGAGAACTCGCCGGCTTTTTTTTGGATTCTCGCCGAAAGGAACATCACGAAGGACATATCCCAACTCACACAACTGTGCCAATGGCCGCGCTATACTCGAAAGGGGCTTACCCATTCGGGCAGCGATCTCGCTGGGTCGATGGCAGCCGGTTCCGATCAACGACAGAATCGAGTAAGGCTGCACCGCGCTGCGCAGGTCATCCAGGAGCAACCGGCCCGGCTCCTCATGGAGAATACCCCGAGGATTCCATACCAGATCCTCCATCGCTTCCTCATTGTCCGAGTACTCCGCAGCGAGTTCCCAGTATCGGGGAACCCCTCCCCAAACAGCGTACGCGCCCACCGCGCGCATGGCGTCAACCCGCAGTGCTTTCATCAACCAACCTGGGGCTAGCGGCTCGATCTTGAGAATCTCTCGCGCGCGTCCATACAGGGGGGCCCGTTTGTCCAATACCAGACCGTGCATCATGCGCTGGGATGATCCACATAAGATCCAACCTATCTTACCATTGGGCTCGTCGAGGAACCGCTGCAGGACACTGGGCAAAGCCGGATCGGATTGCACAAGATATGGGAATTCGTCCAGGCAAATGAAGAGCCGGCCATCCGCTCGGGCAACCAAGGATGAAATCAATGCATCCCATGTCCGATACTCGGCCTTTTCGAAATCTTTAAGGATTTGGCCGATGGAGCCGGCAAGTGCCTCCAATTGCAAAGGCAATTCACGCTGATCGGCCTGAAAATAGATATGAGGTCCTGACAGGACTCGCTGCAGTAGCGTCGATTTTCCACATCGCCGCCGCCCATAAATCACTGCCAGGCCTCCCGACTCCGTTGCCAGAAACCGGTTCAGACGCATCGTCTCATCATCCCGATTGTAGAACCGTTTTGCCATGATAGTATCTTCTCATGTTATATGTATAACAAGCATACTATATCGTAGCATCCTGGAAACCATGGCTCATTGAGAATCCGCGTGAATTCGTATTTTCAATGATTAAACGAGAAAAATTCCGATACGTTGCCCTGGGGTGAGCGAATTCTGATTTTCTTCCATTGCTGGCGTGGTGCCTGCCTGTGGTGAAGTCGTCCTGGCTGTCACCGGATATCCGGACGAGGATTTCCTGGGTTTTCATAGTGAGTCGGGCCCCTACACCTTGACACTCACCATCGTTCCGGAACCGTCGGCTCTTTTGCTGTTGGTGGCGGCATTGCCGTTGCTCTCTCGGCGCCGGCGATCATGATTGGCATTGGCGGTGGCAGCCGAGTTTCAGCGCCGCCAGAATTGCGATTCGCGCGGGCCTTGGTACGCAACGGCCAGATGGGCCGTCTCGACCGGTTGCCCACCCTGAGCCAGCGATTGCAGGGCGGAGGCCAGGATGCCGGTGGTGAGCAAAGTGCGCTCGACCGGCCAGGCGGTCCGGCCCGTCATGAACATCTGCTCCACTTTGGACATCAGGGCCGCGGAGTAGACCACATTCGGGACCGGAGGCAGATAAAAGAGCGTGGACAGCGGCTTGGCCTGGCCTTTCAGCTTGGCCGCAAAAGTAAAATCACCCACTAATCCGTTCAATAACAACATGGTCGCTCTGGTTCCATCAACATATTCAATCCGGTAAGCGACCGGGTCCTTGACCCACTGCCTGATCTGCTGCCTGGTGGGATATCGATCGCTTGCTGTTTCCGACTGGGCGAGCGTCTGGCTGCGGCAAAGGCACGCCTCGAACAACTCCGAATCCCATCCCCCCCGCGGCCAACTCCCCAGGTCCATCGCCCGCCAGACGCTGTCGCCGCGCAATCCTTCGACCGACGCCACCCCCGTTTCGCCGCCGCGGCGCCGCTCGGCCATGCACTGGATGACCTCCAAGGCGTGAAAGTCGTAACTGTCGATTCCCCCCATCGCGACACACATCAGTTCTTCGACTGCTGCGCCATAGGGCAAGTCGATCGACGGCATCCGCCAGGTGACCGGCAATGACGACCCGGCCATCAAGGGAAATCCCATGGCATGGGCCGTGTTGACCATTTTTTTTGCCCACTCCCATTTCCAGGAGAGGTGTTTGTCGCTGTAAACCGGCACAACACGGCCAGCCGCCTGGAAGACCCCGACGATTTGTTCGAAAAACTCGTAACGCGGATAGAGCGTCTGGCCCAGCTCGTTTTTCGGATATTCCCCATGCTCTCCGATGACCAGTATCGCATCCACCGCCAACTGGTCACCGCCACGCCGGAGCGCCTCGCCAACGCTAGTATAAAGGGGGAAGCCGAACTCACGCGACCGGCTGACGCTCAGGTCGTTTTCGGGGGTCTGATCCACGTAAGCCGACACGACCTTCAACCGGGGATGGTGCCAGCGACCCTCAACCGGATAGCCTGCCAAAAAACGTTCACCCATGTGCCAGGCATGCGAGTGGTAGCGCCACTGGGTGGTGACGATAGCCAGACGTTTTTTCTCGCTGGCTCCAATCTCAGGAACACCTGCCTTAGCAAGCGACGCAACCGCCAGAGAGCCTCCCAGGGTACCGAAAAACGTGCGGCGTGAAAGCATGCCCGAATGCATGGCAGGCTCCTTTTACTGTGGCGGACGGTTTAAGAATCGATACCAGTCTGACATGCGGTTGCCAGGGACGCAATGTAGTGCAGGCCTCTGCTAACAGATACCGCGTTTCCTGTGCCCGCGATTACGGGCCACTTTTCGGCCAGGTAGTAAAATTGTAGGATTTGACAGGCAAACCTCCACTTCTCCCGCTCATGATCGGTAACCATGAATCAATCAACTGCGGCAAATTTACCCTCCGGGCGTCTCCGCTCGCTCGACGCCTTGCGGGGCTTCGACATGTTTTGGATTGTCGGGGGAAAATCCATCCTCAGTGCCTTGGCCATACTAACCGGCTGGCCCCTGTTTCATACCATCCTGGACCAACTCCACCATCCCGAGTGGAACGGCTTTTCAGCCTACGACCTGATTTTCCCTCTGTTTTTGTTTATCGCCGGGGCGGCGATGCCCTACTCGGTTGGCCGCAAACTCGAAGCGCACGCCCCCAAGGGCCGGCTCTACGGAAACATGGTTCGACGGGGCCTGACGCTGGTATTGCTAGGATTGATCTATCAGGGCCTGTTCAAGTTCGATTTTGCCAACTTGCGCTACCCGAGCGTGCTGGGACGCATTGGATTGGCATGGATGTTGGCCGGATTTATATTTCTCAACTCGAGCTGGCGGGGCCAACTGGCCTGGGCGATCGGCCTGCTGCTGGCCTATTGGGCTGCTTTGATGTGGATTCCAGTGCCGGGGTTCGGGGCGGGTGACCTGACGCCAGGACATACCCTGGTTAGTTATCTCGACCGGAGCCTGCTGCCGGGCAGGCTGTATAAGGGTGACCGCGACCCGGAAGGCCTCTTATCAACCGTTCCCGCCGTGGCCACCGCGTTGCTGGGCATTCTGGCGGGGACCTGGATACGGCGCGGACGGGCGAGCGGGCATGCCAAGGCGGCCGGAATGCTGCTGGCGGGTCTGCTCTGCCTCGGCCTGGGCTGGTTCTGGAACAGCTGGTTTCCGGTGAATAAAAATCTCTGGTCCAGCTCCTTTGTCCTGGTAACCGCCGGCTGGAGCCTGATCCTGCTGGCCCTGTTCTATTGGATCATCGATGTACTCGGATACGAAAAATGGTCTTTTCCGCTGGTGGTGATCGGCATGAATGCCATCACGGCCTACCTGGCCGTGCGATTCATCAGTTTCCAGCAGGTGGCCGAGCTGATTTTCCAGCGCGGGGAATCGGCTTTCCACCCGGCCCTGTTTGGCTGCTTTGGTTTTTTGCTGGAATGGTTGATCCTGGCTGGCATGTATCGCCGCAAGTGGTTTTTGCGGGTCTGAACGTAACAAGAGGAACACGCATGGGATTTATGTCGGGAAGCGCCACGTTCGAGCGCTGGTGGGTTGTCAGCGACCCAACCCCTCCATTTGGCTCCGAGCATATCGAATTGCTTGAACGATTTGCCATGAGCCAGTCCCAGTCCAGCTCGCTGGAGCATCCGAATGTCGGTTTCCTGGCGGGCGACCATTTGCTGGATGTCCGCTTCGGCCTGGAAAAAAACCGAATCGGCCATGCACTCCATTTTGGCGTGCGGATCGATACCAACCAGATCCCGGCTGCCGTGCGCAACGCGTGGTTACAAATGGAGCTGTTGCCACTCACGGCGGACAACCCCAGCGGTCGCCCCACCAAAACACAGCGTCAGGAGGCTAAAGAAGCCGTGGAGGCGCGCTGCGAGGAGGAAGCCCGCAGTGGGCGATTCCGACGCATGAAGCAAATTCCGGTGCTTTGGGATGCTGAAGGAGGCGCCGTTTTCATCGGCAGTTCCAATCTCGCTGCCAGCGAACTATGTATCGACCTGCTGGAGCGCGCTTTCGAACTGGAGTTAGATCATGTCACCACCGGCAAACTGGCCGCTTCGCTGGCAGACGACGCACGCATGCGGAAAACACTCGAAGAAATTGGTCCCTCCCGCTTCCACGCCGGATCGGACGCAACTGAAATATCGTGGTGGAACGGCCAGTCGGGAAATTACGATTTCTTGGGCAACGAATTTCTACTCTGGCTTTGGTGGAAATGGGAGACACAGTCGGACTCGATGGAGCTGGCCGACGGTTCGGTAGTGACTGGCATGTTCGCCCGCACGCTCAGCCTCGAGTGCCCACGAGGTGAATCCGGGAAAGAAACGATTACCGCCGAATGCCCCATCGTATTACCGGAAGCCGCCTTGGCAATTCGTTCCGGCAAATTGCCCCGCAAGGCCGGCCTGACCCTGGTTCGCCATGGCCAGCAATACGATCTGACCCTGCAGGCGGAAATCTTCGCCGTTGCTGGAGCCCGTATCCAGATGGACGATGAGACAGACACCGAAAACTACCGAGAAGATCGACTCGGATGCATTTATGACCTGAGTGAAACGCTCGATCTGCTCTTTACCGCGTTTTTCCGAGAGCGGCTTGGTAAATCGTGGCCGGGGAAATTGAAGCAGATACGAAGCTGGTTACGGACTTGACGCATGTCACGTTGAATTCCACTACCTGGCGGCTTATAAATATGCAAAACCATGGCAACGGTTTACACCCACAGGGTGGCGAACGCGGTCTCCCGCGGTCTACGGGCGCAAAGAACTTCCCTCTCCCAGGCATCGGTGTCACCCACATGCCATAGGATCCGGGCAGTTTTTTCGACTTGACAAACTATATCGAAATGATATCATTTTGATATACACTTACTATTGTCAGCCCGACTCACGCACAGGAGATCGAACGATGGTTCAAGAAAAAGTATCTCGTCCTCAGAATGGCTGGTTCCCATTGGTCGTCTGCCTTGGCCTGCTGTTGGGTGGCCCACTGGCAATCATCGCCCTGGTGGCGACCTTGCACCCGCAGTCGATGATGCTAATCGTGCTTATAATGCTCTTGGCACTGATGGTCCCAGCGGGTTTCCTGATGCTGTTCGGGTTCCAGGCCGTGGCGCCCAACGATGCCCGCGTGCTGCTTCTGTTTGGTAATTATACTGGCTCGATCAAACAATCTGGCTTCTATTGGGTGAACCCGTTCTTTTCGAAACGGCGCATCTCGTTGCGGGTTCGCAACTTCGAGACCGGATCGACCACCACACCCGAAACCAAGGATGCCACCGGGAAAATTCTGCAGCACAAATCCCGCTCCTCGGGGCGGCCCTCCAAGGTGAACGACCGGGACGGCAATCCGATTGATATTTCTGCGGTCGTGGTGTGGAAAGTGATCAACACGGCCGAGGCCCTGTTTGAAGTCGACGACTACGAAGATTTTGTCGCGGTTCAAAGCGAAGCGGCTCTGCGCAGCATGGCAACCCGCCACCCTTACGACAGCGAGGATCACGAAATCTCCCTGCGAGGAAACACGGTAGAAGTGTGCGCGCAACTGCAGCAGGACATTCAAGAGCGTCTGGGCAAGGCGGGCGTCGAAGTCATCGAAGCGCGGATCAGCTATCTGGCTTATGCCCAGGAAATTGCCGCCGCCATGCTGCAGCGTCAACAAGCACAAGCCGTAGTGGCGGCACGAACCAAGATTGTCGACGGCGCGGTGGGCATGGTGCAAATGGCCCTCGACCACCTGGCCAAGGAAAATATTGTCGAACTGGACGACGAGCGGCGGGCCGCCATGGTCTCGAATCTGCTGGTGGTGTTATGCAGCGATCGGCACACGCAACCGGTCGTGAATACGGGCACTTTGTATAATTAAAGTAGTTCCAAGAATGGCCGATGAAGCCGACCCGGACAATACGCTAGCCGTTAAAATATCTGTATCCGGGCGGCTTATCGCCCTGGTCCACGTAGGACTGAGCGGCAATTTGGAAGTACTGAGCTAGGTTTAAGGAAATATCGCCGTGGCCCGAGAGTCGTTTTTGCTGCGTACCGATCCGCGTGTCCTGGAAGCTTTACGGCACTGGGCGGATGACGAGCTGCGCAGCGTCAACGGCCAGCTTGACTACTTACTCAGGCAGGCATTGCGGGATGCGGGTAGGCTGCGATCGAGCGACAGCCATCGAGGGCGCGTTCATAAAAAAAAGAAGCGTTGATGGCAGCAAGCCATTGATTACGACACTTACGGTTTCCTCAACACTCACTCAGATTGACCGGTACGTTGATTGCCAGTCCTCCCTCGGCGGTTTCCTTGTACTTGGCGCTCATATCGCGGGCCGTGTCCCACATGGTTTTGATTGCCTCATCAAGAGAAACTTAACACTTCGCTCGTCCGCATGATTTCGCGTTCTAGAGGCAGGGGGCAAGCCCAAATACTGTTCGGCACGTATATTTGGGTGTCCCCTTTGACGCCGACACTTTGACGCCTTTTGGGTGTCCCCTTTGACACCCTTTAACGCCCCCTTTGACGGTCCGATGACGCTTTGAAGCCATAGACGGTTGCTACTTGGGTAGCCACTTAGCGGCGATGCCGATGCCCCATCCCTCTTGTCCTCACCCGCCTTCTCATTGCCTGCGCAAACGCTGTGCCGAACACTTTGCGGCAGTATGACCAGGTTGCAGCGACACTGGTAATTGGCCTTCGATCTGTTACCCTGATGCAAGCGGACACCTTCCCCATGCATCCCCTTGCCCACCCGTAAGTCGCGATTCCCAGCCCGGCAGCCGCTTTGGGTCGATGATACGGCTGGCAAATCGCCGTTAGAAGCCCCGGACATCATCCCAGCTCGAATCGATCTCAGCTCAAACAAGTCAATCGATATGGTAACGGCACGTTACAGTACAATCCATTATGTTCATTCATCAGGAGATCAGCAGATGCGCAGAATACTGAAACTTGGACTCGCATTGTCAGTGCTTGCGGTCGCGGTACCTTACGGCCGGGCGAATGAAGTCGGCCAAGGGCAAAGTTTCCACGGCCCGACCGGCTTGCAACTTTACAGTCTTCGAGACATGTTCAAACAGCAGGGTGTGATTCCCGGCTTGGATCTGGTGCGCCGGTGGGGCTTCAAGTACGTGGAAGTTGCCGACACCTATAACCTGACTCCAGCCGAATTCAAGGCCGAACTGGACAAACGGGGTCTGATTCCGATTGGCAAGCATTTTCCTTACAGTCAGCTTCGCGACGACATCAACGGAGTGATCCGAGACGCCCAGGCACTCGGATTACCCTATGTGGGTTGCGCTTGGATCGACCACCAGGCTCCTTTCGACGAACCGCAATGCCGGGCGGCTGCGGAAGTATTCAACCGCGCGGGCAAAGCCTTGGCGGAACACGGCATGAAGTTCTATTACCACGATCACGGCTACGAATTCCAAGCCCACGGCCAGGGTACGCTCTTCGATCTGCTGGTGGCCGAAACCGACCCGCGCTATGTCTCTTTTCAAATGGATGTGCTGTGGACCGTGTTTCCCGGCCAGGATCCAGTCCAATTACTCGAAAAATATCCCAACCGTTGGCTGCTGATGCACCTGAAGGACCTGAAAAGAGGTGTACCGACCGGCAGTCTTTCCGGCCATACCGATCTGACCAACGACGTAACCCTGGGCACTGGACAGGTGGACTGGCCAGCACTGCTGCGCGCATCCCAGAAGGTCGGCGTGAAGTACTACTTCATCGAAGATGAATCACCCTCCGTGATCCAGCAAGTCCCGCAGAGCTTAAAGTTTCTCGAGACCTTGAAATTCTAGCCTGTTCTGCAGCAAAAGCCTCCTCTCAGCCTCGGGAGCAGCCCGTTGACGGCCGGCACGAAACCGCTGGGCAAGAACCGGTTTGCCTTAATTTTGTACGGAAATATGCCTTACAATAACAGTAGGAGGAAGAGGCCATGCTCGAGAACGAAACCAAGAACGCCCGCCTGGAGGCCCGGCTGCCCGAGTCGGTCCACACCCTGTTGCGTCAGGCGGCGGAGCTGCAGGGGGCGCTCGCTATCCGATTTTGTGGTCAACGCGGCCCGGGAGGCGGCCGAGGAGGCGATCGCTAAGCAAAGCGTGATCGAGCTGTCGCTGGCCGACCAGCAGAGGTTCGCCGTGCAGCTTATCAAGCCGAAGAAGCCCAACGCCACGATGAAGCGGGCCGCCAAGCGTCGCGCCGACCTGGTTGAGCCGTCGTGAGCCAACCGTTTCGGATCGAGACACTAGGGAAACACCAACGCACGGGTTTCGACTGCGGCGTCCCCGCCTTGAACACTTACCTCGAAAAACAAGCGAGGCAGGACCAACACCGCCGCTTCGCGGTCTGCTATCTGATCGTCGACAACGAAACGGGCAAGGTCGCTGGCTACTACACGCTTGCCGCCGGCAGCGTGCTGCTCTGGGAATTGCCCGAAGCGACCGCCAAGAAGCTGCCCCGCTACCCCGCCATCCCGGTGGCTCGTCTGGGAAGATTGGCTGTTGACCTGGTGACTCACCGCCAAGCCAATTGGGCAAACTGCCCCAACGGTAGCCCTCCGCGCGCTTGATCAAGTCCCAACGCAGATTATCAAAAAACTTTCGCAAATCGGCCTCTAAAATCCAGCCGCCGCCGATCCGTGTCGTTTCTCTCCAAAGGGCATCCATTTCTGGCCCAATTTTAGGCAATTACGATCGAAATTACATTCGACATCAGCACGGATAACGGCTATATTTGAACACAAGGACTGATCCCCGGCGACCTGACGGGCGACGGTTTGGTCATGGGCGATGGCAGCGGCGGCGTGGAGGAGGGCGACGAAGTTGGTGTCTTCGGCGAAAATTGGTTCGCGACCAATCTTGTCAACGGTATTCGCATGGGAGATCTCAACAGCCGCAACTAGGGCGATTCCAACTTTTAATCAGTCTTAGGAGTCTATTCAATGGTCCTTTTCCTCCTACCAAATTTCACTCCGGAACGGATACTGTTCCGATTGGCAGTGAGCAAACGCCGGGGAATTCGCAGCCAAAAGGCAAAACATCCTGGCAGAATAAAGCATAACCATTATTCTTCCCGGCTCCTGCACGGTTTTACCCTGGTGGAGCTGTTGGTGGTGATCGCCATCATTGGAATTCTCGTCGCTTTACTCTTGCCAGCCATCCAAGCAGCCCGCGAGTCTGCCCGACGGAGCCAGTGTTTGAATAATATTCGTCAACTTGGAGTGGCGATGCTCAATCACGAGAGCGCCAAGGGAATGTTTGCCAAGAACGAGCAGCTCATTTACCGTCAGGGGAATCGAGCCGCACGGCGATTCCTTGCCTCCTATCTGGTCATGGTTTCACCCTATATCGAAGCGGCCAACCTCTATGGCCAGATCGATCTGGACCCCCAAGCACCACTCGTTCCCGGCGATCAGCTTGTTCAGGGCGTTCCGTTACGAGCCTTGCCGTTGTCCGTGCTCACCTGTCCAAGCGACACCAAAACAGGGGTCGTGGAGTCCGACAACGGCTTTTTGAAAAAGTGGAGAGGCTTGATCACCTGGCAAGGTCCGGTCGCTACTACCAGTTATGCGGGGTCGATGGGCGCTCAGCTCATGGGCTGGGCTGGCTGTGATGTACGGACGATTGTGAACTACACCGGTGGTCACTACGGTGAGAACACGATTTATCCCGGCGACGACTGGTTCAACACGACCGCGTTTGGCAAAGCCTGTGGTCTCCAAGGCAATCCGCGGGCCGATTGTCCCGATCCGGCTACCGTCTCCGGCGTGTTCAGTCGCAGCGCCTGGGCGGCCAGTCTTCGAGAGATCGAAGATGGCACCTCCAACACCATTATGATGGGGGAAATCCGCCCTTCGGCTTCCGCCTTCAACTGGATCTATGGCTGGACGAAGTCCGAAGGCTTGTGGTTCGCCACGACAGCACCCCTGAATTTTGAAACCGATCCTGAAAATGTTCCACATCAGGGTCGCAGAGTACCTCGCTGTCGTGATTGGGAAAACGATTTTAACACGGCAATGGGGTTCAAATCACGCCACCCGGGAGGAGTCAACTTCGTTTACTGCGACGGTTCGGTCCATTTCCTGCCAGAAGAGATCGACTATACGGTCTATCAACGGCTTGGTGCGCGCAGCGATGGCGAATAGGAATCATGACATTGCCTGAACGATTTCACCACCTCCGATACTTATGGCGAGTGGTCCGTCTCGGCACGGTCTGTTGGCTTGGTGCTGCCTGCGGTTGTGGGCCCAGCGCGGACGGCCCCCAGACGTTTCCATTGACTGGGACCGTCACCCTCGACGGGACGCCCGTCGCCGGCGCGGACGTCACCTTCTTACCAAGCTCGAGAGATTCGGCGATTGTAGGAGGGAATGCTTTCACCAACGACGACGGATCGTACGAGGCAACTATTTTTGTGGACGGTGGCAAGACCACAAAACGGGGACTTCCCGCGGGGGAGTACCACGTCGAGGTAATGAAATTGGAGCAAGCCACTGGCAATGCCTCTTTGAGCAAGCCACCGCGCAACGTTCTGCCATCCCGATATGGCTCTGTCCAATCCTCGGGATTGACGGTGACCGTGAGTTATGAAGGCGAAAATCAGCACGATTTTCACCTGTTTTCCCCATAAATGGCGCTCTCCAAATCGAGGAGATGGACCAGTTCCTCACTTGGTTCAATGGTCCGACGGAGACCGACCCCGTGCTGAAGGCGGCGTTGGCTCACTTCAGGTTCGTCACGATCCATCCCTTCGAGGATGGCAACGGCCACATCGCCCGCGCGATCGCCGATATGTCACTGGCCCGTGCCGATGGCTCTAAGGATCCCTTCTACAGCATGTCGTCGCAGATCGAAGCCGAACGCAAGGACTACTTACCGGCAGCTTGAACTGGCACAGCGGGGCGAGCTCGAGAAGCATCTGGCGGGCAAGGCGTACTGCGCTTTGGAAAAGTTCTTCATGCCGAGAAGAAAGCCCGCCTCAAGAGCATCCAACAGGGCATGATACGATAATCTTCTACACCAGAAGTGGTTTCTGGTAACACACCATCTGAATTTGAGGAGGTGACAGCGATGCGAGCTCGATTTCTGGGAACTGGATTGGCACTTTTGATGGCTTTTGGCTCGGGGCTCTGCCAGGCGAGTGAAGGGCATGGCCATGGCTCGGCGGGTGGCCACCTGACGAAATGCCCGGTCATGGGAGATGATCCGATCGATTTATCGATCAGCCTGGCAACCGCTGCTGGCCCGGTTTATTTCTGCTGTGCTGGCTGCGACAAGAAATTGGTCAACAACCCTGAGAAATACCTGCCCAAACTGGCAGCGCAAGGAATCGGCGTATCCGCTAAGGATCTGGTTGGGGCAAAAAAGTCAGAAGGAAGTGGCCATCGGAACTAAGGGCCCAGCAGGAGTTTGGGGGGATCGCGCTGGCCATTTGGGTGATGGTCGACTCGGCCGTCATTATGGTCGAAAACGCCCACAAGCATCTCGAACAGAACGACGGTGGCCGCAAGCACGCGCAAATCATCATCGATGCCTCCAAGGAAGTCGGCCCTCAGCTATTCTTCTCGCTGCTCATCATCACGGTCAGCTTTGTGCCCATCTTCAGTCTGACCGGCCAGTCGGGCCGGTTGATGAAACCACTGGCATTTACCAAAACGTTTGCCCTGGGGGCGGCGGCCTTGCTGTCGATCAAGATCATTCCGGTCCTGATGGAATATTTTGTCCGTGGCAAGGTACCCGATGAACAGAACAACCCGGTGAGCCGATTCCTGCAGCGGCTCTACGCCCCTTTGTTCTGGCTCGCACTCAAAGGACGCGTGTTCACGCTGGCACTCGCCGCCGGACTGGTCCTGGTGACTTATTACCCTTTCACGCATCTGGGCAGCGAATTCATGCCACCCCTGCAAGAAGGGGATCTTCTCTACATG
>Ga0114931_10007610_pt1 | contig 13232 bp, 13 predicted proteins | sample 2SBtaG_FD_89579 | JGI IMG/M metagenome (GOLD analysis project Ga0114931, IMG submission 89579) | Deep subsurface microbial communities from Kolumbo volcano to uncover new lineages of life (NeLLi) - 2SBTROV14_V59a metaG | ecosystem: Environmental > Aquatic > Marine > Volcanic | place: Kolumbo... | reverse complement strand
TGTATGGGGAAAGTGTCGTTATTCGTCTGTTGGATAAAGAAAATATTGTTCTCGATTTCGAATCTCTGGGATTTCAGGGAGAGGTTTTGGACCGGTATCTCTCGGTTTTGGGATTACCGCACGGAATTATTTTAATTACCGGACCGACCGGTAGCGGAAAAACCACAAATCTTTATACGTCATTGCACAAATTAAATACGCCGGAGCGGAAAATCATTACGGTTGAAGACCCGGTGGAGTATCAGCTGGCCGGAATCAATCAAATACAAACAAAGACTCAGATAGGCTTGACCTTCGCGAACGCACTGCGTTCCATCGTTCGCCAAGACCCTGACGTAATTATGATCGGCGAAATGAGAGATTTGGAAACTGCCAAGATTGCTGTTCAGTCGGCACTTACGGGGCATTTGGTGTTGTCAACCCTGCATACCAACGATGCAGCGGGTGGAATTACCCGGCTGCTTGATATGGGCATGGACGATTATCTACTGACTTCTACGGTTAATGGTATTTTGGCACAACGTTTGGTGCGTCGATTGTGTCCGCAATGCCGTATACCGAAAACCGCATTGCCCGAAGTTGTAGAAGACTTGCAGCTTCGAAAATTTATACCTGAAGGTCCAATTACGCTGTATTCACCGACAGGTTGTGTTGATTGCGGTGGAGTGGGATACAAGGGAAGAATGGCGATTCTAGAATTTTTGACCATGACCGATTCTGTACGTCGCGCCGTATTAGCAAAACAGGACGCGAGTCAAATACAGGAAAAATCGATCGCTGACGGGATGGAAACTATGTACCAAGATGGCGTCAGAAAAGCTTTGTCCGGACTAACGACGATAGAAGAAGTCTTAAGAGTTTGCACGGAATCATAGTTTATATGCCACTGTTTTTGTATAAAGCCGTTGGGCAGGATGGGGAAGTCGTTGAGGCACAGCGCGAGGCCAAGGATGAGCAGACTTTGGTTGGTTCGCTGCAGGCAGATGGCTTTGTGCCGATAAATGTCGTTCTGGCAAGTTCCAAACCGCTAAGCCGTTTAACCATAAAAAGAAGTGATCAATCGGTAATATCGTCAAAAGAGATAGGAGATTTTACCAAGCAACTTGCAACCTTGCTGAATGCCGGTCTTCCGTTGGATAGATCTCTTGCTTTGTTGGTTGAATTAACTGACGACGGCTCGCAAATGCAGATTATGATTAGTCAGTTATTGGACAAAGTCCGAAGTGGTACACCTTTATCAGAAGCTCTGGATAACCAAAGCGGCGTATTTTCGAAGTTCTATATTAATATGATTCGTGCCGGCGAAGCGGGCGGGCAACTCGAAGGCGTTTTGGACCGACTGTCGGATTATATGGAACGCTCCAAAGAATTGCGTGGAACGGTACAAACCGCACTCATATATCCGGCCATTCTGGTGACTATGGCGGTATTGTCTTTAATGGTATTGCTGACATTTGTTGTACCCCAGTTTCAAGAAATGTTCGAGAGTGCTGGCAAAGAACTACCGCTACCCACGCAAATTGTCGTGGGTTTGTCTGAGTTTTTGCAAGCGTATTGGTGGTTGATCATTATCGCAATCTTCGGCGCGGTGTTTTATATGAAATACCAATTAAGTGACCCCGAAAGAAGATATATTTGGGATCAGCGGTTTTTGGATATGCCTTTTGTAGGCGATTTAATTAGAAAATTGGAGATTGCGAATTTTAGTCGAACGCTGGGAACTCTACTGGGCAATGGCGTGTCATTATTGTCGGCGCTTACAATTGTCAAAGAAACTTTGAACAATAAGATTTTGGCGGAGAAAATTGCCCATGCCGCTGACAATCTGAAGGAGGGTGGAGATATGTCCGGCCCGTTGATTAAGTCTGCGCAGTTCCCGAAAATGGCCACGCAAATGATCCAACTAGGTGAGGAAACCGGCAGTTTGGAAGAAATGCTGGAACGCGTTGCGACGACTTACGATAAAGAAATCAAAATCACGATCGAACGCATGTTAACCATGCTTGAGCCAGTATTAATCGTTGGTTTGGGCTTGCTAATTGCCGGAATTATTATTTCAATTCTCATGGCGATTCTAAGTGTAAATGATTTGGCATTTTAGCCATACGTAGTATACAAGTTTACTAAGAGGGATAAATCAAGTGAAGAACAGCAAGTGCGTCAAGAATAAAAAATCAGTCTGCAGAAATACCGGATTTACCCTTATCGAATTATTGGTCGTGTTGGCGATTATTGGTTTGCTGGCTGGATTGGTGGGCCCACAGGTTATGAAACATTTAGGGGAGTCGAAAACCAAAACGGCGAAATTACAAATCGAAGACCTTGCTTCTGCATTGGATATGTATCGTCTTGATGTGGGTCGTTATCCCACCTCTGATGAAGGCTTAAAAGCGTTGATTGAGCAGCCCTCCGGAATCAAAGGTTGGAGCGGGCCTTATCTAAGAAAGAAAAATATTCCGAAGGATCCCTGGCAGTATGAATTTCACTATCGTTCACCGGGCGAGAATGGTCGTTTCGACATCTATTCTCTGGGCATGGATAATCGTGATGGTGGTGAAGGCGAAGACAGTGACGTAAATAGTTGGGATTAAGTCGCTACTAGTCTGAGTTCCTACGGGTAAAATTAAGATCACTGAGTAATTGCAGTGAGATTACAATTTATTCATCTAGAACCTATCGTTTCCGAACCGGTCATGGGTAAACGGAGGCAAGGCTTTACGATTCTGGAGATGCTTCTAGTCTTAACTATTGCGGTGGCTGCCATGGTGGTAGTTGTGCCGAATTTTTCAAAGGGGATATCATCCGCCGAACTGCGTAGCGGAGCGCGTGATCTTGCTTCGTCACTACGCTACTTACGGGGGTATGCGGTGTCAACGGCACAGGAAGCAGAGTTTTCAATAGATGTTAAGGAGAATACCTATCGGGTTTCTGGCAGATCCAAAGAATACTCAATTTCAAATGCTATCCATTTGACTTTGCTTACCGTTGAATCGGAGATTCAAGATGAAGGTTTAGGACTTATTCGATTTTATCCGGATTGCTCTTCGACCGGTGGCAGGGTTACGTTAAAAGCCGGGGATAGGACTCGGATAGTGGATGTCAACTGGTTAACGGGGCAGGTTGAAATCCATATCGAATGATAAAGTCAGTCTATTCGAAATACCCAGTTCAATTCAAGTGAAGTCAATGCCGCCGCCGCTAGTTTCCCCCGCCTCTGAACGCCAGCATGGGTTTTCGTTGTTGGAAATATTGGTGGCTTTCGCGATTTTAAGCATGTCACTCGGCGTGCTGCTAGCGATATTCGGAAAAGGAATGGATTTAGCGGGGGCTTCTGACGAGTACGCCAAAGCAGTGTTATTGGCCGAATCTACTCTGGCGAGTGTGGGCGTCGAGGAAAGCTTGCAGCAAGGCGAAAATTACGGATCAATTGATGATGTATACGACTGGAGAGTGACCGTGGAAGAGTTCACACCGTACGACGAGGAACTGGCTGTGGAAAACCTGTCATTCCGACTCTATCGAGTGAATGTTGAGGTTAAATGGGGCGACATAGATTTTCCACGGTCAGTAGTGTTGGAAACATTGCGCTTTGGTTCTGCTGAGGATGCATTTTAAAGTGTTGAAACCAAATCGATGCAAAACGATGCCTGGGAAGCTGTCGGAGAATAGAGGGGCTACTGCGGAAAAATGTATTTTGGCGCGTTTTCCCGATTAAAATCGTTAAATATACCCAATATTCGCCCCTTTAAATCGTAAAAATGGTCTCAAAACCGCTTTCCCGTGCGATGACTTCTATTCTCGGACAGCCTCCTAGGAGCCTTTCTATTCTTGGTCAGTCTCCTAGGGCAGTAAAGGGATTTACCCTGCTCGAAATCCTCATTGGTACGACATTGTTGGGGGTTATGATGTTGTTGTTATTTTCGAGTATCCGCATGGGGGCCAGGGTTTGGGACGTTGGTGAAAGTCGTGCATCGGAAGTTGACCAAGTGTTAATAATTCAGGGCTTTATTAGGGGTCAACTAACCCGCTCAAGACCTGTATTCGATGATTTTTCCGGGGACGAAACCGAATTTTCGTTTAGTGGTACGAAAGATTCGTTGAAATTTGTCTCAATGTTGCCCAACAGCGCAGGCCGGGGAGGCATGCATTTTTACAAATTGAAAGTTGCCGAAGAAAATGGTGTCAAGCATTTGATGCTGGAGCTTAAACCGTTTTATCCTGCGCTAGAAGGCGAAGAAAGCAAGATTGAAGATGTTCGATTATTTAGCGGTATTGAGGAGATCGAGCTTTCGTATTTTGGTGTTGACCCGGATTTCGGCGCCGAAGGCGATGAAGATATAGGCCAGTGGTACGATGAATGGGAGGACAAAGATGTCATGCCAAAATTAGTGAAATTGGTCGTAATAATGCAGGATGAAACCCGCTGGCCGCCCTTGGTGGTGAGTCCGCGAATTGCGTCCACCGATAGTTTAAATTAGCTAAGTACCAGCTCGGGTTTTTCACCAGGATGACAATTCATCGCTTAAATTTCGTTCTTACAAAGGGTTTTCTTGCTTCAGAAAGACAGTCCGCATTCCGCTTGCTAAGAAAATACAACTTTCTGCGCAATCAGCTTGTTCTGTGGTGAGATATCTGGCCTGATGACCAGGGTGTTTATGCAAAACCGATTGTATTCGGAGCGGGGCATTGCCCTGGTTCTGGTTTTGTGGGTTTTGGTGTTGCTTACTGTGATGAGTGCCAGCTTTTCATTGAGTATGCGCCGTGAATCTGAGATTGTGCGAAATGCAAAAGATCGGGCTGAAGCTGTTGCAATTGCGGATGCGGGTATTCATTATGCTATGTTAATGCTAGTACAACCGCAACTGGATAAGCGTTGGCGTGGCGATGGGACAGTTTACGAGATCCCCTTTGGGCAGGGGCGTGTGCGCGTTCAGCTTTACGAAGAGGTGGGTAAATTTGATATCAATAATGCGCAAGATTCAGCACTGCTTAGCTTACTTGAAAGTCTTGATATTTCGTATAATGAAGCCGCAAGCTTGGTAGATGTTATACTTGACTGGAGAGACGGCGATGTATTCACGCGTCCCAACGGTGCGGAAGAGAAAGAATATCGTGATGCAGGGCTTTATTATGGGCCCCGTAACCGACCCTTTCAAGCCTTGGAGGAAATGCAGTTATTGCTAGGCTTTCCGCCCGGGTTATATGAAAAATTGGAGCCGTTGATAACGGTTTATTCCGGGCAGGCTGGAATAGATCCGACAAAATCGTCGGAACAGGCACTTAAAGCTTTACCTGCGGTTAACGAGCAGATGATTGACAATTATCTAGAACAACGTACCGAAAGTGCATTGAACAACCTGCCGGCACCGCCTTTTCCGGCTCATGTCGAAGGGGCGGTTGCCGGTGGTGATACAGGAAGCACTTATAGTGTGCGGTCAGAGTGTCAATTGCCGAATGGGGGAAAGGCGGTGGTTAACGCAGTAATCCGGCGGGGGGCTAAGAATAACAGTCCGTTTGACTTCCTTGAATGGAAACGATCATTTTCGCAGGGCGATTCGTTATTCAAAGTTGCAGATGTTGTCGGTGTGCCCGATCAACAATGAGTTTTGGATAAGGGAATTGCCTGGTAAAAAACCAAATGAGTTTCAATATATAGCATATGGTAAAACTTGATACACAGATAGAGCTGGATGTAAAAGGGTTTTTGAAATGGTGGTTTGAAGAACTGTCGCGTCTGGTTCCTGTCTGGATCAGAAGAATGGTCGTCGACACCCGCGATTACCTTTTGGTGTCCAAGCCGGATGAATTCTACGATTTGAGACTGGTCGCGGATCAAACCAAGGACGAATTTGGGCGCATTGTACTCAACGAAGAGGGGCGTCAGATCTGGTACCGATTGGTTTCGCGTAAACCTAATTTGCAGCAAGCCGAGATTGTCTTTAGGCTACTGCCAGGGCAGGCACTGCAAAAAGTTATTACCTTACCGGCGGCGGCTCTGGAAAATATGCGTCAAGTGGCTGGTTTTGAGATGGAGCGACTTACACCTTTTAAAGCCAAGCAAGTTTACTATGATGTAAAGCTAATTGAGAAGGTTAAGGAGACCAATCAGATAAAAGCCGAACTGTTGCTGGTTCCGCGCACTAAGTTGGATGCGATGTTAAAAGAAATGGTGGGTCTGGGGTTGTTGCCAAGCCGGGTTGATGTTGGAGGGCACCTTGATCAAGATCAGAAACGACCCACTTTAAAATGTAATCTTCTTCCACAGCAATTACACGACCAACCTAACCGACTGAAAAGAATAGTTAATGGTTTTTTGATTCTGTTGGCGTTGGGGATTATAGTGTTAATCGCTGTGTTGCCTATCTGGATGAAGCAGCAGTACAGCATAGAACTCGAGCGAGAAGTAGAACAGACAAGCCGGGCGGCGGGAGAAGTACAGGCGCTTAAAAAAGACGCGGAAGATTTATTGCGGGACACTGATTTTTTGTTGAAAAAAAAGTCGAAAGAACCTGTGGTCGTTGAACTGATTAACGAGTTATCGACGCGTATTCCAGACAATACGTGGTTAACCAATATCAACTATCGGCAAAGGAAATTACAACTAAACGGGCAGTCTCCGTCGGCGTCTGCGTTGATCGAGATTATAGAGGCGTCGCCCTTGTTTGAAAATGCGAGTTTTGTTTCACCCGTCAACCAAGACCGCAATACTGGATTGGAACGATTTCAAATTGCGACCGATGTCGTAAGTAGGGGGGAAGTTGATAAGTCAGCTGAGTGAAACACAACAGCGTGCTTTAGCGATAGGGCTGTTTTGCTTATGTGTGGTTTTGTTGCTATCTGCTGTGACACTACCGTTGACCCGCGTTGCGAATTCAATCGATAAATCAATCGAGGACCTACAATTCCGACTACAACGGTACAAAGGAATTGTGGCTGGAAAGGATGAAATTATTGCCAAAGTCAACGTAATTAAGCAAAGACAACAGAAGGCGAATCATTTCAGCAATCGAGAAACGTCTGCCTTGGCGTCGGCGGATTTGCAGCAATTCGTCAAAAAGGCGATTGTCGAATCGGGTGGCCGGTTAACCAGCACGCAAGTAATTCCTGAGCGTATCGAAGACAATTTTATCCATATAGCGATCAAAGTACGCATGTCTGGCGATGCGGTAATCTTACGTGACGTTCTCTATATAATTGAGACGGCTAAGCCTATGCTTATGATTGATAATTTGATGGTTCGTTCGGTTAGAGGAAGACGCGACCGCAGAACTCGCAAGGTGATGGCCACCAACGAATTGAGTGTGAATTTCGACGTAAGCGGTTATATGCGTGCGGTGCGTGGCTGAACACGATGAAGAAAGAGCCTGGATTGACGCATTTATTACTTGGAGTGTGTGGCATATTAGCAGTGATCAGCGTTATAGAGTGGGGTTATTTGAAATATAGTATCAGCCAATCCAGGCAAAAAATGGCGCAGGCCAGCGACGCGAAAGCTGTTTTTGACACCGTGCAGGAGCGTGATTTTACCCTGCCTCCTAAAGAACATTACGAAGAAATCATCGAACGCCCGCTGATGGTAAAAGGCCGCAGGCCAATTTCGGAAGATACTAAGTCGTCCACGATAGCTGTTGTAACTAATACCAAAATGAATATGGTATTGATGGGGGTTGTAATGACGCCACAGGGTATGACAGCCTTGATTAAGGATAATCAGGGTAAATATCAAAGGGTGCAAAAAGATGAGTCGGTCGATGGATGGGTGGTCGTGGAGTTGCAGGAAGATAAAATTATCGTAGACCAGGGTAACGGCGGCCAAGAATTGATGCTGCGCAAACCAAAAGCTAAGGTTGCGCCAGTCACCAGGAAACCAAGGCGAAAGCGGCGGAACAAAAATAAAGCCAATGTAAAAAAGGGTGGATCCAAAACATGAAACTATCTAAAACCAGACTCATCACTTTTTGTTTGGCTGCGATTTTTATAGCCGCTTGTGAATCTTTAGGGCCCTCCATGCGGGATAAATTACCGTTGGAACCGGTAGCGATTATCAATGACGAAGATAAATTAGAGCATGAATCCCGGTTTACGCAGTTGGATAACGCTACAGGAGATAAAGCGGTCCAAAAACCAGCGGTTGAAATATATCCGGGTACTGGAGCCTTTATTAATTCGGGTGCGGCAAGACGCGCAAAAGGCCGCGAACCGGGCACCGGCAAATACACCTTGAATTTTGACGACGCGGATTTGGGTGAAGTAGCCAAAGTGATTCTTAGCGATACCCTGGGTGAGAACTATGTTTTAGCGCCTACCGTATCAGGCCGGGTGACGCTACAGACAACCCGGCCGTTAACCCGCGAAGAGCTTATTCCGACCTTGGAAATGCTGCTGCGCATGAACGGTGCAGTCTTGATTATAGGTGATAGTGGCTACAGAATAGAACCGGCAGCTAATGCATTACAAGGCGCCACCTCGCCACGCTTGGGCTTGGCCGGTAGCCGTCTACCCAACGGCTACCAGATACGCATCGTGCCGCTGCAATACATAGGCGTTCAGGAAATGCAAAAGATTTTGGAGCCGCTGCTACCGCCCAAATCGATTATACGCGCGGATATTTCCCGCAATATGATGATGGTCGCCGGTACCGGTGCTGAGCTCGACAATATTCTGGAGACCATCCAAATATTCGATGTAAACCTGATGAAAGGTAAGTCGGTATTGTTATACCCGCTCAAAAACGTGGATGTTGCAACGATAATTGGGGAGCTCGAGGGTATATTCGGGTCGGACGCTGAAACGCCCTTATCCGGTATGTTTCGTTTGGTGCCGATAGAAAGGATGAACGCGGTTATGGTGATCACCCCTCAACCAAGATATCTTCGCGAGGCAAAAGTGTGGTTGGACCGCTTGGACCGCAGTGTGGAGGAAACCGGTGCTGGGGCTGGCGGGGTTTATGTTTATCGTGTCCAAAACGTCGAAGCGGCTGATCTAGCCAGCATTCTTAACGATATTTTTAGCCAGAGTAAGAAGAGTTCAACGCCTCGGGCCCAGTTGGCGCCGGGCCGTCGGGCCGCGGAGATTAGCGGTGATAAAAAGCCCGGGGATAATACTGCTGCTAAAGCGAAAGCGGGTGGCAACCAGCTCAATGTGGGTGCGGTAGCGGATGTACGCATCATTGCGGACGAGAAAAATAACTCTTTGGTTATTGTGGCTACGGCACAGGCTTACGAAATTTTGAAAAAAGTCATCAGCCAGCTCGATGTTCCACCTCTGCAGGTATTGATCGATGCGACCGTCGTAGAAATAACGCTGAGCGACAATTTGCAATACGGTTTGCAATGGTTTTTTAGACATTCGGTAGGGCCCTATGGGGCTACCGCTGTTTTGAGTGATACGAGCCCTAACACAACTGGAGGGCAGGCCTTGGCTGGCGCGGGTACCGGATTCAGCTATTCGTTGCTCAATGATGCTGGGACCATACGTGCGGTACTCACGGCTTTGGCGAGCAATAATAAAGTAAATGTGGTGTCATCACCATCTTTGATGGTGCTTAACAACCAGGAAGCGTTTATTAACGTAGGTACTCAGGTGCCCACCGCGACATCAACAACGAGCAATACCAGCGGAGCTACGGCGACGGGTGCACTTGTTACGACTCAAATCCAGACTGTAGATACAGGCGTTACTCTGAAAATCAAGCCTCGCGTTAATGCGGGTGGTTTGGTGATTATGGATGTCGAGCAAGAAGTTAAGGATGCGTTTACTACCAACACTTCAAATTTGAATTCACCTTCGATTGCGCAGCGTAAAATTACCAGTGTGATTTCGGTACAGAGCGGTGAAACCATAGTTTTGGGTGGGTTGATTACGTATAAGCGAACCAGAACCGGGAGTGGTGTCCCCTTTTTGAGTAAGCTTCCTTGGGTTGGCTGGTTGTTTAGCAAAACGACTAAAGATTTGCAGCGCACTGAGTTAGTCGTATTGATTACCCCGCGTGTGGTTCAAAACCGTCTCGATAGCGCATTTATTACCACTGAGTTCAAACGCAAACTGACCGGACTCTACCAGGATATGTCGGAAGACAAGGCAGACAATACAGAATCCGGGGCTGCCCCTGCGACGACCGAGGGTTATAGCGAATAGGTAGCGTCTGAATAGATCGATCGGGCTGTTAACGCCGGGATCGCTGGTTAATGCCTTTCCTGTTCGTAATACAGATGCGAAAGTTTCGCGACGAGTGAGATTTCGTCGCTGATATAGGTCAGGATTTCGAACAAGGTTCTAAAGCACGTGCCGTTGCTGCTGGTGTATTCAAACACTGCGTCCGAGTTTTTAGCCGCAGCGCTGATGCAGTCTTGTTTGAACTCATCGCTTTCAGCGACATAGTGAAAAAATTGAATGTTTCCGTATTTTTCGTCGATGTCTACGGCCGCCTGCGCGTCGGTCCATTGTTTGCCGGCACAATGTACATCCGGTAGTCGAATACCCATCTGTGTGAGCCGTTCAAAATACGCACATAAGGCGTCACACAACTGTTGGCGCTGGCGCAGAATCCGCAGCCGCCCGTCATTCTTTTCCCGAATAGAATAGGCTAGGTGTTCCGCCATAGAGCCGGCTAAATGCTGTATTTCCGGGGTGGTGAGGTTATCCGCTCCAAGAATAGTGTTCAGCTCCGGCAGCGCTTGAATGAACATGAGCCCATATTGAGTATGGTGTTCGAAGGCCAGGATGTGACGCACTAGGGCGGTGCCTTGAATGCTTTGGTTTTGGAAGGTCAAGATGAAGTCCACTTTCTCTAAATCAGAAAGTTGCAGAGTATTGGATGAAAACGCCAATCCACTGTTACTTAGATCTATTGAATAGCATTCTTCGTAATTGCGTAAACGGGATATTCCGCGCCGGCGAACCTTCAGTCGCAGCCCGGTAAACGGTAAGCGATTCTCTAATCGGCGATTCGGTTCGCTCACGGATTCGGTGTATAGGGCTTTTGCTTCTTTCAATTCGTCCATCCATTACTCGCCTTGTTTTGCCAGATGAGGTGCTGGAACTTCCTTAAGTCAAGAATAGCTGAAATTGCTCTGGGTGCGAAATAAAATTTTTCGGTCCATTCAGTTTTAGCTGTCAGAAAATTTTACAAATCGTCCAAAGTTCCGAGCGACTGTTGCTCGCGAGTTGATTGCACCGGGTATAAAAGGGGGTTAATGTATTGAGCGAATTTATAGTCGTTTTTTAGGGTGCGAAATTAAGCGTTTTGGGGGTGGATGTTGAAAAATAGTGCGGTTAAGTGGCTTGCAGTGAGTGAATACTCGACCCACAGTCGAGACTTTGCTGGTGCAAGGGCATGCGCAAGGTATGTAAATCGGAGGTTGTGAAGTTGGAGTAGGGAATTGCCGCGTGAAGTCGATCACCCTTAGATTTTCGCGATAAAAACCGCACATTGTGCGGTTTTTATCGCGTATGTTGCGGTCGCGTACTAATTATAGCTTGCTACCGACGTCTTCTTTTATGGCCAAAAATTCCTATTACCAAGAGGCCGAGCGCAACCAGTGCTAAGGGCAGAGGTTCAGGCACCGGTGTGGTCGTGTCGGCTGAGGAAAATGAAAATGTAGGTGTATCCTCGGCTTGCGATGAGAGTTGCCGGGTTGCCGCGGTCGTAGTGAAAGGAGAAACCGTTCCGGTAATGTTCAATCTACCGGCACCGGTGCTAAGGCGAGATATACCCGGAGCTGACGTACTATTTGTTATAGGGTTTAAATTAAAAGAATCGCTGTAGCTGTTGCTAGCTAGGAATCGTGACCAAAGAAGCACGACAAGGCTATTAATATTTAAGGGATCATTATAGGTCACGATTTCTCCGCTCAAAGGCAATAAGGATCCGGAAGATGAGGCTACCGAAATCGGGTTTGCAAACGTGAATACAGTCGCGGTCAACATATTTCCTGCGTTGGTCGTAACACCACCGCTAAAATTAATTGTATGCAGAATCGGAATAGCGATGACGCTACTGGAGGAGCCGAAAAGTATCAAGCCAAACAATATGCTTCTTATCTCCATTTCATCGTCCTCGCTCCAGGGTTTATGCCTTTTACCGGTATTATATCGCGCATGCTAAATATACATAAAACGAGCCAATTACATAACCTATGGAAATATAGGATAAAAAATGAGTCTGCTGTATTTAGGCGGCGAAAGTGTAAAAAATTCTGACACTTCTAAGCGGTCTAATCGCTATCTTTGTCAATGGGTCACACCGGCGAAGCGTTAGACGTTGTCCTGAAAAAAAATGTATCGAAGCGAAAATGCTCTATACGGCCACTTTTCCACCGCTGATCAACCAATATGCTGCGTCAAACTACCCCAAATTCTCAGCATCGTTGTGTCTGCGAATGTAGTAACCATAGATAGGTGTTTTGCCAATGCCTTTGATGCAGATAACTGATTGCGCGAGTACAGTGCGGTAGTGTTGTGGCGCGCCCTGCTTATGCATCTGTTCGCTTGTGCGGATTTTCTAAATCATGTATAAATCGCTCTGGCATCCATGCGGGCGATTTGACTGGCGCGATGAAAAAATTAAACAACGAAGCCCAGTTGCTGAAAGAAGCGGTGCGTGTAGGTATGATTTACGCCGAGAAACGCGGTGCAATTAAGTTTGAGCCTACCGACTCTTCTAAAGATAAAATTGAAGTACTGTACCGCTTGTTGGTGCACGATAAATTGATACAACCCTTGGCTAAAGGCCAGGAAAACGAGCCCAATATGCGGCATAAGTTAGCGCTGTGGATTTCAAGACAACTGCCATCCGATCACCCTTTGCTGAAATCTTAGTGATAAAGGTGAAATCTTCGCTGGACTGCTAACCTCATTATCCACCGCAATAGACTGTTGATATAAATCTTCTGTAGTTGTTCGGCAGAGTATTGGTTATCCAGGCTACCGCTTATTTTTCCACCACTCAATGGTGTGTTCCAAACCTGGCTTCAGATCAATTTGCGGTCGCCACTCTAAGGTCTGATCGAGTTTTTCGGCATTCCCGACCACCAGCGCTGCGTCGTTGTCGCGTTTTGGAATTGCACCCAGTTCTACTAATTCAGGTCGGCCGATTTGTGCGGCTATTGTGTTTATAATTTGGCCTAGCCTAACCGGTATACCTGAAGCGATATTGAAATCTCCGGCGGCGTTATTCGTCACTAGTTCTACCAACGCGTCGGCGACGTCTTGCACATGCAGATAATCGCGGA
>Ga0114931_10007609_pt1 | contig 13233 bp, 9 predicted proteins | sample 2SBtaG_FD_89579 | JGI IMG/M metagenome (GOLD analysis project Ga0114931, IMG submission 89579) | Deep subsurface microbial communities from Kolumbo volcano to uncover new lineages of life (NeLLi) - 2SBTROV14_V59a metaG | ecosystem: Environmental > Aquatic > Marine > Volcanic | place: Kolumbo... | reverse complement strand
TTTTCGCCGCCACAATCAACGCCGTCACCAGCCAGAGCAGCCCCAGTGCGCCCCACAGGGTCACCGTCTCCAGCCACAGGTTGTGGGGATGACGAAGATTAGGGTCCATGCCCACGTCCGCCGGTATGAACGCAGGATAGCGCCAGAAGAAGCCGCCCGGCCCCGCGCCCGCCAGCGGATAGGCCCGCCACATCTCCAGGGCCGCCTGCCAGATGGCGAAACGCTGGGTCACGGTTTCGCTGTTGGCCAGACGCCCACCCACGGGCGAGAGCAGCGCCGCACCGAGTACGGTCCCCGTCAGGAGCAGAAGCGCGGCCACAGCCAACCAGGCTCGCCCGCGCCAGGGGGTGACGTCACCTTGAGCGACCCCTCGGCTTTGCCACGCCAGCCAGAGGAAGACCCCGCCGCCCACAGGCAGACCCAGCAGCCACGCGCCCCGGCTGGCCGTCAACAGCAGGGCCAGCATCACCAGCCCCAGGACGCCTGCGCTCACAATTATCCAGCGACGGGCGCGTGTTCTGTCGATCATCAGCAGACCGAGACCCAAGAAAAGGGTCCGTTCCAGGTAGAGCTCGGTGTGGTTGGGCGAGAAGTGGGGACCCACCAGCCTGCGCACACCGTCGGCCAGGACGCCGCCCCCTTGCAGCCAGGTGATCAGTCCCAGGATGGCCGCCAGCGCACCGCCTGCATAGAGCGCCCGCGCGACCCTGCGTCTGTCGTCCTCGTTTCGCACCAGTAGGCGGGCTGCACCGTAGAGCAGCAGGGGCGTCAGGGCCAGATCGACCAGCCCGCGTGCATAGGCCGGCCAGCGCCAGACGTTCCAGACCGCGATCAGATTGACGGTCATCCACACCAACGCCAGCCAATCCAGCGGCTGCATACGCCGAAGTCGGGTCCGCCAGCCCGCGGGTTCGGCGCGAATCATGCGACGGGTCTGGATGATCAGCGCCGGCAGCAGCGCGCTCAACGCAGCCTGCGCGGGCGGAAGCAGGAGCGTGTAATCGACCAGGCTGATCTCTTTGTGCTGAAAGTGGAAGGGCAGCAGGGCCGCGGCCAGCCAGAGACCCACCCGGGGCTGGGCCGTCATCAGCAGCGCGGCCGTGAGCCAGCAGAGGAGGGTCAGGGGCGGCCAGGTGGCCAGGTAGTAGACGCCCAGCAGCAGCGCCCAGAGCGTGACATAGACCCAGATCGGCGCGCGCCGGTAGCGGTCTGGCCAGCCCGCGGTGGGCGGCAGGCGACCCAGCAGACGCCCGGCCCGCCATCCACGCCAAAGCAGCAGTGCGACGAGCGCTCCCAGCCCGGCCAGAGCCAGCAAGTGCGGCGCGGGCGAAGCCGGGGGCGGGACCGGATGGCTCGTTGCGCCGATGACGGTCAGCAGGCCGTCGTCCGGCGCAAAGCCCCAGGTCGGGTCGTCTGCGGGCGCGGCAGGCTGATCGATAGCCCAGGCCATGCCCGTGAGCCAGGGCCAGCGCGCCGCAGCCAACCCCAGGGCCGCGTCCGCGTAACGACGTTGATTGTCGGCCCTCACCGTTCCCCAGGGCGAGCTCAGGGCCTGGTTCCAGCCGTAGCGGACGGCCCAGAGCGGGGTTTCGCCATCGCCCGCTGCCTGCATGATCCGGCGCAGCCAGGCCGCGCGCTGGAAGTCCAGGACGTCTCGGCGCTGGGCGGATTTCTCCGGCGCATAGCCAAAGCCAAAGGACTGGATCGCGACCACGTCCATGAAGGGCTGTGCGCCGGCCGCGTAGAGACGTTGCAGAAAATAGCCCTCGTCCAGGGCTGTGTGTCCTCGGTCCCGGGTGGGGGCCAGCGCGGCGGCGACGATAACCGCGTCGGGATCGTTAGCCCGGATTTCGCCGGCTGTGGCCTTGAGTAATTGCGCGTAGTCAACGGGTTCGATGTGACGAGCGCCCCAGTGGGGAGAGATGTTCGGCTCGTCCCAGATTTGGTAGTAGCGGATGCGGTCGCCATAGCGGGCTGCGAACGCGCCGGCGAAGCGTGTGAAGTCGGCCATGTCCGCGGGCGGGGCCAGGGGGTTGTCCGCGTCCACGTCCGCGAGCGCCCAGGTTGGGCTGCCGTCCAGCGTGATGAGGGGCGTCAATCCGCTGGCCATGATGGCGTCGATCATGGCGTCGCTCTGAGTCCAGTTGTACGCGCCCGGCGCTGGCTCCATGGCGCCCCAATCCAGCCGCTGGCGCACCCACGTGACGCCGTGATCCTTCAGCCGGACCAACGTCGCTTCCCGCTCCGCCGGCGTAAGTCCTTCCAGCGCGATGTTGACGCCGTTGGGCGAGAGCGTAGGTGCATCGACCGCGGGGGGGCGCAACCGCCAGCCGGATTCCAGCGCGGCCCGCCGTTGCAGATCGGCGACGAAGATGACAGCGCACAAGAGCGCGAAGAGCAGGATCAGGCGCAGCAGAGCCAGACCGGTCCGCAGCGACGCGTGTCGGCGGTCCGGCCGCGCAGGGGTGGAGGGGGGCATCACTCTGTCGGCAAGGAGGGGGCGTCGTCGTTGCTGGCGTTGGCGGCCAACTGGCGGAGTTTTGTGGTTAACTGGGCGGTGGCGGTTTGGGCGTCCAGGATCTCCGCTCGCTTGGCGGACAGGGCTGGTGCAGGGACGTTGCCGGCGTCCGCCATCATACGCCGCCACTGGAGCAGACTGCCCTCCAGGGCTTCCCATTGCCGCCGCCAATCCTGGAGGAGGATAGACCACAACGCCGAAGCGGACGGCGAGCGTAGCCCGTCGATCTCAGCCTTATTCTGACTTAGCCACCGGGCCAGGGCCGCCTCGTCCAGGGTTTCATCCGGGGGAAGGGCCTTCGGGGGTGCAGCCTGGACGCTCGACGGGGCGGATGTTCTGCGGTGGCGACGCTCCATACTGCGCTGTACATGCGCGGGCAAGGTGAAGATGTTCCCGTGGCTGGCGTTGAGCCAGAGAATGGGCGCGCCAAAGGCGAAGCTGTCCGGGTCCAGCGCGTAGAGGCTGCTGCGGGCATTGGACAGGGCGATATCGATGCTGCCGGGACAGGGCGGGTGCAGCAGTTCGGCGTAGAGATGGCGAGCCAGGGTCACCGCGTCCTCGTCCGCGATTTCGGACTGCATGGCGATCACAGCGGGGAGGCCTGCCTGGAGGAGTTGGGGACCGACCGCAGAGAAGTTCCGGTCGTCGGCCTGCTGTCCGGCCAGACAGGCGTTGAGCAGAGCCAGTTTGACAGCGGGCGTCCGCTGCAGGGTCATGCGCAGAGCCGCGGCCTGGACCAGACGCGGCTCGCCGTCCTGCCAGAGGAGGATGCCATCGGGTTGGCCGTGGGCGATCACATGCAGAATGTCGGCCTGGGTGGCGAGCAGGGCCTCGCGTAGGTCGAGCACGTCGAAGCGCCCCTGAAGCAGGGAGATGGTCAGCAACGCCGGCCCAATGTCGGCCAGCGCGCGCTGCATGGCGTGGATCTCGGCTGCGGCGTCGATGGCTCTGCTGGGATCATCGGGAACGGCCAGGAGCAGCTTCAGCGGCAGCTCGGCCTCCAGGGGGCGGGAAGGACCAACCTGGCGGTAGAGACGTTCGGCCCGCACCAGGGGTGTGTGTGCGTCCGCGGCCAAGGGCAGACCGCGATGGGGATCGTAGAGGGCTTCCCAGGGTAGGGCCGCGATCGCGGGCGGACGGGCGGCCAGGCGCAGGCGCAATCCCACCACCGCGCCCTGCTCCAGATCGCCCCGGGCGCGGATCCACAGGTCCCGGATCTCGTCCTGCATCAGTTCGTCGAAGAGCTCGCCGCCGGCTTCGGCGATGAACGCCTGGCCGGGCGGATTGTCCACATCGCCCAGCAGATCCAGGCGTTCGCGCCAGTAGCGATCGTCCGCCGTGGAGTGGAAGACGCCCTCCGCGTCCCGGTCTGCATAGCTACAGGTGACGGAGAAAGGTGGGGTCTCGCCTCGGATAGTGATATCAAAGTCAGTGAAATGGCAATCGGGCATGATTTTGACTAACTGACCCTCGCGTCATAAAATGGTGCAATGCGTCTTTCGAAATCGATGGGGAAAACAAGAACGACAACTTCGGCGGCCTGGAAGCCGGTAGTCGAGCGGCTGAACGTCAGCCGGGAACGGACCGGCGCTCGCCGTCGCGTCTATGTGGACTACCGGGACCGGATCAGCGTGGCCACGTGGTTGATCGTCTTCGGCCTGGGCCTGAGCCTGATCATCGACCTGCCCACGGTAGTCGTGAACCTGCGCGTTTTTCGTACGCCTCTGAACATGTCGCTGAACGAAACCGTTCTCGCCGCCGTGGTGCTGGCCGTGTTGGCTGCGGCCGGCACGGAAAGCGTCATCTCCGTCCATCCCCGGCTGCGGGGACGTGGCGGGGGCCGGCGCACTGGGGCCACCTGGGCGCTGCCCATGGCGTTGACTATCATCGCTACCCTGCTTCTGCCGGCGGCGGACACCCGCCAGTTGCAAGTGGTTGGTCTGTTGGCGGCTGGGGCGCTGCTTCTCCTCACCTTTTTCTTTCTCTACGCCACCGTGGAGCCGGGGCGTTCTGGGTTCCGTCGCAGCCGTCTGGTGTTGGATGCGCTGGCCTACGGCGCGGCCCTGATTCTCTTCGTCTTCGTCTATCAGACCCGCACCCGCAGCCTGCTCTCCGGACCACTGATCGCGGGCACCGCGGTCCTGCTGGCGGTCGAAATTTTGCGCACCACCACCCGGCGCCAGGGCGTGGTCTGGAGTTATGGCCTGATCATCGGCCTGGTCCTGGGCGAGGTCACCTGGGCGCTCAACTATTGGAAACTGCTGCCTAGCCTCACCGGCGGTCTGGTCCTGCTGCTCATCTTCTATCTCTTCACCGGCATCGCCCAGCAAGGCGTCCGCGGGCGGCTCACGCGCCGGGTGGTCATCGAGTTCGCGGTCTTCACCCTCCTGGCCCTAATCTTGATCTTGCTCGTGGGTCCCGGTTTCCAGCAGGCGGCCCCATTTTAAACGGCGGCGCTGGGAACGCAGCCTTCACGTTTCACGTTTCACACCTGCACGCTCCCTCTCCACCTCCACCACCAACCGGGCGTAATTCTTCCGCCACTCATCACCCGCTACCGGGTCGTCGATCAGTTCCAGCACGGTCCGGGTCAGGACATTGTTGACAGGCGTAGGGATGCCGAGCGCCATGCCCGCGCGCACCACAGCGCCGTTGAGCCACGCCACTTCGCTTCGGTCCTTGCCGCTGTGCAGGTCCATGTGCAGGCTGGGCATTTTGCCGCCGCGCGCGCCGCTCACCTGTTTGCGCAACACCGGACGCAGCAGCGCTTTGGGCGCAACCCGGATCGGCCCGGCCAACCAGCGGAAGGGGTAGCCATCCATGTTTTGCAAACCGATGCCCGCGGCCTTCATGACGGCCAACGCCTCGCGCCAGGCGTCGATCTCCAGGTCCACCATGGACGTCTCGGCGAAGACCTCCTCCGGCGGCGCGTCCAGGATGGCGCTGGTGGCGTTGCCCGTCATGTTCATGAAGAGCTTGGTCCACTTCATGCCCTGGGCGTCGGCGTAGACCGTGGGCGTGAAGCCGGCCTCGGCCATGGCCTCCACCCAGCGGTCGAAGAGGGGCATGGTCCCTGCCGGCGACCAGCGGCTGAGCCCCACGTTGTAGCGTGGTTTGTCGACGTGAATGATGCCGATCTCGGGGACGGAGACCGGCGTGGTGATCACGCCCGCCAGCACCCGCTCCGGACCAACGGCCGCGGCCAGGGTCTCCTCGTTGCCCACGCCGTTCTGCATGCTGAGGAGCGCGGGCATGGCCGCGCCGTGGATTACGACGGCCCGTCTTAGTTCCTCCAGGGCCGTGTCCGTGTCGTAGCTCTTGACCGTGAAGACGGCCAGGTCGAAGGGCTCGTCGGCCTGATCCAGGGCTTCATCCAGGCTACCTGCCGGGGTGAGGTTGCGGATCCAGTAGCGGTCCTGTACGTCTTCGATGATCAGACCGTGCTCGCGGACGGTGGCGGCAAACAAGGGCCGCCCGGCCAAGGTGGCTCTGTGGCCGGCTACGGCCAGCTTGCCGCCGATGAGGCTGCCGATGGCGCCTGCGCCGATGATGAGAACGTTCACGTCACCTGTTCCTTGAATCTATCCCGTCAATTGGGCTGTCCGATCAGGCGGCGGGTTTCCATATCATACAGCCCATAGGCCGCGGCTAGGATCTCGATGGGATGACGGCTGGGCAGGTCTGTGCCGTGCTCCATCTGCCAGCGACAGGTCTCGGAGTCGCAGGCGCTGTATTCGACTTCCTCCCCCTGGCCGAGGACGAAGTCGAACAACTCCTGGCCCACGTCCATGGAAATCTGGTATTTCTCCACTTTGTAGCCGTAGGTGCCGGCGATGCCACAGCAGCGCGCGTGGCTCTCGCGTACGTCCACGCCAGGGACGAGGGCCAGGATCTCTAGGGCAGGCTTGCCCACCCGGTGGGCGCGCGCCTGACAGGGGGCGTGATAGGGCAGCACCATCTCCATCTCCCGGAAGTCGGTGCGCAGTTCGCCGGCGTCGTAGAGTTCCATGAGCCATTCGAAGATGTCCCACGTCCCCATCTTCAGGCTGGTGACGGCCTCGCCGTGCATGTCCAGCAGTTCGGGCGCTTCCTCCTTTAGGGTGAGGGTGCAGCTTGTGCTGGTGCCGATGACAGGGTAGCCGGCCATGGCGTAACCGCCCAAATGGGCCACGTTGTTGCGGTGATAGCCCTCCGCGGCCTTGAACTCGCCGTTGCTGAGCATGGGCAGCCCGCAGCAGTTCTGGGGCGGGACGATGACCTCATAGCCGTGGTGCTCCATGACCGCGACCGCGGCCTTGCCCACGAAGGGTTCGTAGTGCATGGTGGCGCAGCCGTGGAAATAGACCACCTTTTTGTCGGCGCGCAGGCGCTGGTCGTCCGTGCGTTCCATCCAATCGACGAAGGTTCCATCCCGGCTCCAGGTGGGCAGGGGCGCTTCCCGGGCGATGCCCATGACCTTTTCGGCCACGACCCGGCTGACCGGGTTGTGGAGCGCGAAGTTGGCCAGACCGGGCGCGAGGCTGCCAGCTTTGCCCAGCAGCTCATTGCGACCCAGCAGCCTGTTGCGCAGGGGCAGCCCATGTTCCTCGACCATTTGCGCCCTGGCTCGGGCGTTGAGTTCCGCGATCTTGACGCCGGACGGGCAGACCTCGTTACAGACCCGGCAGCCCGAACAGTAGTCCACTGCGTGGTCGGGCGAGTGGGGCTGGCCATTCTCCCGGAAGCGCTGGGCCTGGGGACCCGAGTACTTGGGACCCGGAAACAGGTCCGTGATCGAGGCCACCGGGCAGTACGCGGTGCAGATGTTGCATTTGATGCATTCGTCCAGCGAATGATCGACTGATTGCCAGGAAATGCTGTGCATTAGTGATCTCCCAGAGGGTTTCATTGATCAGCGGTGACCGGATAAAGTTGCCCCTCTTGCAGGTGGAAGCGCTCGTCAAAATTGAAGGCGTTAAAGGTTTCCTGATTAGGGTACGCTTTCAGTTGATCGACAATCCATTTCACGCAAGTCCTGAGAGAGGAGCAGCATTCGGGGTTCGAGAGGACAATGTCTAGATCTAATCTGTCTAGAATCAATCCGGCATGATCACGTTCGTTGTAATCTGGAAACAGTTGTCTGAGTCTGCTTTTGGGGTTGCGTATCGTCTCTACGTCGCCATCATGTTGCGCCACAGGTGGAGCAAGATTCAGCGCATGGTTGAGCGCATCAGGGTGGGCGAAAAAGTATGCCTCGAGCATTATCACAAGAAAATGAACGGATGCTTTGTGTTTTAGAGTTGCAGACAATCCAGCATCCAGGACGGAACGATACCGTTCGAACATTTGCTGTGGTTCCCACTTGTCGGACCACTCGAGATCGTCGATGAGAATCACGCGATTACACTTGTCAGCCTGTAGATAACGTCTTGCCGGGACAGCAATACTATTGAAATTTTTGTCTGGTATGATTTGTCCTGTTCGCACCATACGCGCTTTTCTCTGCTTGGATGTAATTGGACGCAATTGAGGTATACGTCGCTTTACGTTGAATGAGCATATCCCTGACTGTGATAGCGCACTGAATAGTTTGGGAAGATGCTCTTCTTCGCCTTCTCCGGTTACAAACAAACCAAATCTGAAGTAATAGCATTCGTTAGGCATTGTCTAATCTGCCGCTTCCAATTTGCTTTGTGGTGCGATCAATTCCGCCATATAAAGTGAACCCGCGGCATATTCAGCGAGCAAATCTTGTATATCTGCCATCTCACTCACGCGTTGCATGACTGTCTGCCCATTAGGGCCAATTTCCGCAGCGATGATTTTGTCTGCATCAAATTGACTAATCAAAACGGGAGAATGGGTTGCAACGAAAATCTGTTTATTCCAATTCGACGCTGCTTCTTCAACGGCCTCGGCAAAAACAGCAAGGGCATATGGATGAAGAGAGATTTCGGGTTCATCGAAAAGAATTAGTGTTGGTCTGTTCCCCTCGGAAAATAGAGCCGTCAAGTGCGCAAGTAATTGTAAGTGACCATCCGAAACGCCTGAAGCCTTAATTGGCTCCTGGTGATCTGTTTCGATAAAGCTGCCATACACATTATTTGCGCTTAGTTGTTCTAGGTATATCCTGTCAAACGTCGGAAATCCTTTACGCATGAACAGCATAATCGTATCGTAGCTACTGTCACCGATTTCGCGTTCATTTTTGAGATTTTGAAGCACCGACCAGAGATTTTCGCATCTGTCATATAATCGCATATGCGCATTGGATGCTGATCCGAAAGTCTTCAAGCGATAAATATCTGCTGATCGAGCATGGTACTTACGGGTATATCGTAGCAATCGATCCACTTCTGCTGCTTCGTATGCATTGTCCTCAAAATCAAGATAGCGACTTAGTGCAAGTTTCTCCGGTTCTCGTAGTTCGATTTGCGCGAATCGATTTATACCGGAATGCCAAAAACGCACCTTATCGCTGCCAATCGAGCGTTCAATCAGCACCCTGTTGTGGTTTTTTGATGTCAGCTTCTCGCCAACAAATGGTTCGATTCGACCTGATGAGAAGCCAAACATCACCTTATAAATTGCTTGCTCAGTCTCGATCTCAATTGCGATGTGGGATCCAGGTTCCGCTTTATCCCACAGGACCCCGATTCCATGACTTCGATCGGAGGCAGCGATATCGACCCCTCGGATTGCGCAATCTCTGACAAACCAAATTGCATCAAGAAATGTCGACTTGCCGGCGCCATTGGGACCGAACAATATATTCACGTCCTTTGCATGTAACTCAACATGTTCGAGCGAACGGTAGTTTTGCACTGTGATTTTTTGAAATCTCAGGGACATCTCTTTTGTCACCTTTCCACTCCTGTCGTGTCAAGGCTGTTTTGATGGCTCCGCACAAACCAGGTTTCTGCCAGAAATCTGGTTTGTATTCCCACCAATTCACGCTTGACGAGACACTGTTTTATCGCGTATGAATCCGATAAGGCTATTCCGAGGAGTAACGTCCCCGGCACTGACCATGAGTTTCGGCGTCTACCAGAGTGCATCTGGCCAGTGCCGGGGACGTTACGTGGGATTCAATTTCTTGGAACAGCCTAAACCGATAGATTCTTGGGAGGCCACTCGTCCCTTCAGCGTATAAACGTCCCCGCCCGATTGGCGAGCGTGTCCTCGATTCGAGGCAGGTGATGCTCCATGATGTCGTAGTTCGGCAGATCGTCCATGGCGATGAAAGCCATCTCCGTGCTCTCGCCGTCGGTGATCTCCATGCGCCCGCCGGTGATTTGGGCCTCGAAGTGCAAGGAGACGAATTGCCAGCGGTTGCCGTCAGCATAGGTTGTGACGCGGTGGGGCGTGGTGTAGACGCCCACCAGCCGGATTATCTCCACGTCCAGCCCCGTCTCCTCCTTCACCTCGCGGATGCAGCACTCGGACGCGCTCTCTCCGGGGTCCATGCCGCCGCCGGGCATACACCAGCGCCCGTTGTCCGTCCGCTTCTGGAGCAGGATTCGCTCTCCGCTTTCGTCGAAGATGGCGGCGCTGCATCCCACCTTCAGCCGGGCCGTGCGACCGATGCGGTCACCGTAGATCAACCGGGCCATCAGGCGTCGCCTTTCACGCGTTGGACGATGGCCTGGGCCGCGGCCACGCCGGTGGCGATGGACACGCCCTCCAGGCTGCGCTCCAGGATGGGATCTGTGTGGGCCAGGAGATTGCCGGCCGCCCACACGTTCTCATAGACCACCCGCCCGTCAGCGTCCACGGGCTGCCACTCGTCGTTGACGGGGACGCCGCCCTGAAAGACAGGCTGGCCTCTGGGGTCGAGGAATTCGGGCCGGAACCACTGGCTGCGGGCCTGGGGCGTGGTCAGCGGCAGGTCGAAGACCACCTCCCACGCACGGCCTGTGTGGTCGCTGTCGATGCCGCCGCCCAGGATGCCGCCGGTGGCCAGCAGAAAATGGCTGGCCCGGTGCTTGAGCGGGCGGGCCGCGGTCTCCGTCTCCACCCAACGCACGCGTCTCTCCTCACGTTCGAAGTTGATGGCCTCCATGCCCGCCTCGACGCGCACGCCCGCGTCCAGGAGCGCGGCCCGCAGGGCCTTGTGCAGGCGCACGCCAGGCGCGCTGGGCGGCAGGGTGGGGATCTCGAAAATGGGCGCGCCGCTTTCCTCCGCCAATATTTCCAGGGTGCGCGAGTGTTCGTCCAGGCCCAGGATGGCGGGCAGGCCGATGCGCTCGCTGGGCCGCACCCGGCCCCTGAGCGCCTGCCCCAGCCGTTGAGCGCGGTCCGGATCGTCCAGCGACAAGGCCAGTTGGATGGTATTGCGGTCGTGTAAATTGGCGACCATGTCCAGCGGTAGGAAGTCGGCCCGCGCCGGGTGGCCGAGGCGGGTCAGATTTTCGGCGATCAGTTCGGGATAGAAATCACGCATGCCCCGGAACCCGACCACTAGGATGGGGGCGTCGTCGTCCAGGTCGCCGCCACGCTGGGCCGCGGGCGTGAGATAGACCGGCCGGGCCGCGCCCACGGGTGAAGGCAGGCTCAGATTGCAGTCGGAGGATTGTGCGCCCGTATAGGCCAGACCGGACTGGCTCACGATTTCTTGAAAAAGGGCCAGCGCTCCGGTGACGCCTTCCTGTCCGAGGATGCGGTAGGGGTGGTCAGGTGACAGGGCATCCAGTGCGGCCAATGGCGTGACCACCGCATCCTCTTCGCCCGGCAGGTAACCCAGCAGGTCCACGCCGCCGGCGCTCCAGTGCATGGACCCCAGGCCCTTGGCGATCACACGGACGCGCAGGCCGGCGTTGGCAGCGGAGTAGGCGGCCGTCATACCGCTCAGTCCTGCGCCGATGACGAGCAGATCAAGCATGGGTTTCCTCCACATCCGATGTGGCGCCGGGTGTGGCGTCATGGCGGTAGAAGTCGGTGAGCGGGCTGGTGAGACCGTCGTCCGGCAGGTGGTCGGCGTTCATCAGCGCCAGGTAGATCAACTCGTCCAGCCGCTCCTGTTTGAGTTGTCGGCCCCAGAGGATGGGCGTCACGCCCTTCCAGCGTTCCTGAAGGAAGTCACGCAGCAGCAGGTTAGGAGAAAGCAAGGGCGACGGTCTGGGCGGCGCGGCGCGCAGAGGTTCGTGGTGGATGACATGCCCCGGCGACTGCATATAAGCCACGTCCCAGGCCGAGTCCAGCCAGAGAGAATCCCGATCATCCCTTGCTTTGTCCGCTACTTCTTTGTCCGCTACTTTTTTGTCCGCTACTTTTTTGTCCACTTTCGACGCAACCGGCGTCTGTTTGGTCATTTCATGGATGACGCCCACGGCCCGGTAGGTGCAGAAGCCGCCCTGGCAGGGTCCCATGCCCAGGCGCACGTCCCGGCGCAGATCGTCCAGGGTGATGGTGGGGTTGCCCTGAACCGCCTGTTCCAGCATCTCCCTGGTGACCAGTTCGCACTCGCAGATGAGTTCGCTTTGTAGGCGTTGCTCCTCGATTTCATGCAGGCGGTGGCCCAGCCAGAAGTGGCCCTGCTCCGCGCCAGGGACGGGCGTCTCCGCTGTGCGGCAATCCCGGCGCGCGCCCAGTTGCTCGCACGCCTTGTCCACGGTGACTTCGGCCATGAGCCGGAAGGTGGTCCACTTGCCGCCGGTGATGGTGAGGAAGCCGGCCAGTCCGTCCCGCGTCTGATGATCGAGGAGGGTGAGCGCGCGGGTGGCGTCCCGGCTTTCGCCCACGAAACCTTCCTGGTAGAGGGGGCGCACCCCTGCCCACGCCCGCAGCACCCGGGCCTGGCTTAAGCCGGGGATCAACTTGTCCCCTTCCTTCAGCATGAGTTGCACTTCCCAGGGCTCGATGCGTAACATCTCCGGATCGCTGACCTTTTCGTCGGTGGTGCCGACGATGGCGACCGTGTGCGCGGGGACGATGATGTCGCCGTCGGACGGCATCTTGCAGCGGTTGAGTACGGTGTTGGTCAGCCGGTGGTTGACCGCGACCATGGTCCCCTTGCCGGGGATGATTTTGACCTCTACGCCGGCCGTGCGTGCGATCTGGCCGGCCCAGGCCCCGGCTGCGTTGATGACCATGTCGGCGCGGATGCGCACCTCTTCGCCGCTGGTCGCATCCAGGACCTGCGCGCCCACCACCCGGCGGTCGCCATCGCCGCCCTCGGTCAGCAGGTGGGTGACTTCGTGGTAGGTGAGGATCTGCGCGCCGGCTTCCCGCGCGGCCTGGACGGTGGCGTGGGTGGCCAGGAAACCGTCGGCCGCGCCGTCCGGCACCCGGAAGACCCGGCTGACGCGCGGGTTGAGGAGGGGCTCCTCCTGACGGGCGACGGCCACGGGGATCTCCTCGCAGGGAATGCCCACCTCCGCGCAGGCGGCCTTGAATTTGTCGGGATAATCGCCTTCGTCCTCGGGCGTGACCACGAAGAAGCCGCCGGTCTCCTCGATGCAGTGGGCGTGGGTCCGGCGCAGGATGGCGTTTTCTTCGATGCATTCCTTGGCGCTGCGGGGGTCCTTGACCGCGTAGCGCCCGCCGCTGTGGAGCAGCCCGTGGAAGCGGCCCGTGGTGCCGTGGGTCAGGTCCCGCTTCTCCACCAGCGCGACCCGAAAGCCGCGCAAGGCCGCGTCCCAGGCCACGCCGGCCCCGGTCGATCCCCCGCCGATGACTAGAATTTCGGTGTCGATCTGTTTCATGGACCTGTGTTCCGTTTCTGGTGCGCAGTGCGT
>Ga0114931_10007608_pt1 | contig 13234 bp, 15 predicted proteins | sample 2SBtaG_FD_89579 | JGI IMG/M metagenome (GOLD analysis project Ga0114931, IMG submission 89579) | Deep subsurface microbial communities from Kolumbo volcano to uncover new lineages of life (NeLLi) - 2SBTROV14_V59a metaG | ecosystem: Environmental > Aquatic > Marine > Volcanic | place: Kolumbo... | reverse complement strand
ATCCAGGACCAGCACCACGCAGGCCATGGAGAGCACAAAGATCTCGGTCAGCAGCGGTTGCAGATCCGGCATGACTATATTCATCGACGACACACCCTATAACTTCGAAACCATGACATGCGCGAGCAGGTTTTCCAGCGTTGCATGCATCACGTCGATCAGCGGCGCAGGCCACAGACCCAGAACCAGGACCGCCACGGCCAGCGCTCCCAGAATAAAAAATTCCCGCCGGTTGAGATCGGTGAGTGCGGCGACCCGCTCGTTCGCCACCGTACCGAAGACCACCCGTTTCACCAGCCACAGACTGTAGGCGGCACCCAGGATCAGGGTGGTGGCGGCCAGGAAGGCATACCAGAAATTGGCTTTGAAGCTGGCCAGGATCACCATGAACTCGCCGATGAAGCCGGAGGTGCCCGGCAGGCCGGAGTTGGCCATGGCGAACAGCACCATGAAACCGCCGAAGAGCGGCATGGTGTTGATCACCCCGCCGTAATCGGCGATCTCGCGGCTGTGCATGCGGTCATAGAGCACGCCGACACAGAGGAACAAAGCGGCGGAGATAAAGCCATGTGACACCATTTGCACCATGCCGCCTTCCAGACCCAACACCGCGCCCTGGGTGCCGCCGGTATTTTCGATGATGGAAAAGATCAGAAAGAAACCCAGGGTGGCAAAACCCATGTGCGCAATGGATGAATAGGCGATAAGTTTTTTCATGTCCTGCTGCACGATGGCGACAAAACCGATATACACCACTGCAATCAGCGACAGACCGATGATCAGCCAGTCCAGATGCATCGAGGCATCCGGGGTGATCGGCAGGCTGAAGCGCAGAAAACCGTAACCGCCGATCTTCAGCATAATGGCCGCCAGAATCACCGAACCACCGGTGGGCGCCTCAACGTGCGCGTCGGGCAACCAGGTGTGCACCGGCCACATCGGCACCTTGACCGCGAACGCCAACAGGAAAGCCAGAAAGATCAGAATCTGCTCGGTGAGCCCCAGTGGCAGCTGGTGAAAATCCAGGATCGACATGCTGCCGGCCTGCAGGTACATATAGATCAGCGCCACCAGCATGAATACCGAGCCCAGGAAAGTGTAGAGAAAGAATTTGATGGTCGCGTACACCCGCCGCGGCCCGCCCCAGATGCCGATGATCAGGAACATCGGAATCAGCATGCCTTCCCAGAACACATAGAACAATATCGCGTCGAGCGCCGAGAACACGCCGATCATCAGCCCTTCCATGATCAGGAAGGCGGCCATGTACTGGTGAGGCTTGACCTTGATGACTTCCCAGCCGGCGATCACCACCAGCACCGTGGTGAACGTGGTGAGAATGATCAACGGCATGGAAATGCCATCCACCCCCAGATGGTAATTGATCTGGAACGCTTCGACCCAGGGCGACAGTTCCTGGAACTGCATGGCGGCGGTACCGGTATCGAAGCCGGCCCACAACGGCAGACTCAGCAAAAACGTCAGCACGGAAAAAATCAGGGCGATACTGCGCGCACCCCAGGGCTCCCGTTCACCGACCACCAGCGCGGCGATACCGCCCAGGATCGGTGTCCAGATCAACAGACTCAGAAGGGGTAGATCAAGCTGCATGAATAATCCCTAACGTATTAATCGCATCACCCTCAACGGGGGAACCAGAGTGCCCAGGACACCAGCGCCAGCAGACCCAGAATCATGGCAAAGGCGTAATGAAACAGATAGCCGGTCTGCAAGTGCCGCATCAGCACGGCCCACAGGCCGACCAGGCGCGCCGAGCCATTGACCACCAGGCCGTCGATCAGCAGGCGGTCGCCCAGCTGCCAGAGGGTCAGGCCGATACCGCGCGTGCCGGTGGCGAATACCTTGTTGTTGAAGTCGTCGGCGTAATACTTGTTGACCAGAATGCGGTACAGCATTCCGGCCCGCTCGCGGATCCGGTCGGCCAGTTGCGGCTGTTTCATATACAGCCACCAGGCGGTGAACACCCCGGCCGCGGCCAGATAGATGGCCGGCCCGCCCAGGGCATGGCCGACAAAGGCCACCGGGCCGTGATAATGCTCGCCCATTTCCGCCAGCACATCGTGCGCCGGCGCCACCTGAATAATACCCTGGAAGAAATCACCGAACACCACCGGGTCGATCCAGTAACCGGAGAACACCGACGGCACTGCCAGCAGGATCAGCGGCACGGTCACCACCCAGGGCGTCTCGTGCAGATGTTCCCGGGTATGCTCGTCCATGCGTGGTTTGCCATGGAACACCAGAAAATACATACGGAAGCTGTACAGTGCGGTGACGAACACCCCGGCCAGCACGGCCCAGTAAGCAATCCCGGCGACCGGCAGCTGGGAATGATGCACCGCTTCGATGATGGTGTCCTTGGAATAAAAACCGGCGAAGAACGGTGTGCCGATCAGCGCCAGGGAACCGATCAGTGAGGTGATCCAGGTGATCGGCATATATTTGCGCAAGCCGCCCATGTTGCGGATGTCCTGATCATGATGCATGGCGATGATCACCGAGCCCGCGCCCAGGAACAGCAGCGCTTTGAAAAATGCATGGGTCATCAGATGGAAGATGCCGGCGGCATAGGCGGAAGCGCCCAGTGCCACGGTCATGTAACCCAGCTGAGAGAGGGTCGAATAGGCGATAACGCGCTTGATGTCGTTCTGCACGACGCCCAGAAAACCCATGAACAGGGCGGTGATCGCGCCGATGATCATGACGAAACTGAGCGCCGTGGTGGACAGTTCGAACAAGGGCGACATGCGCGCCACCATGAAGATACCGGCGGTAACCATGGTGGCGGCGTGGATCAAAGCCGAGATCGGCGTCGGGCCTTCCATGGAATCCGGCAGCCACACATGCAGCGGCACCTGCGCGGACTTGCCCATGGCGCCGATGAACAGCAGAATGCAGATCACCGTCATCAGCGACCAGCTGCTGTCGCCAAGAATAGTGATCTCGAGATCGGCCATGGCCGGCGCCGCGGCAAAGACATCCCAGTAGTCCAGGCTGTTGAAATAAGCCAGGATGGCGCCGATACCGAGCAGAAAACCGAAGTCACCAACGCGGTTGACCAGAAACGCCTTCATGTTGGCGAAGATGGCGCTTTCGCGCACCGTCCAGAAACCGATCAGCAGATAAGACACCAGGCCGACCGCCTCCCAGCCGAAGAACAGCTGCAGGAAGTTGTTGGCCATCACCAGCATCAGCATGGAGAAAGTGAACAGCGCGATATAACTGAAAAACCGCTGGTAGCTGTTGCGTCCCATGCGGCTGTCCGCGGGCCAGTTGTGCTGGTCGTCGGCCATGTAACCGATAGTGTAGATATGCACCATCAGCGACACGAAGCTCACCACGCTCATCATCAGCACCGTCAGCTTGTCGACCAGGAAACCGATCTCGAAATGCACGCCGTCGGCCACCATCCAGCTGTACACGGTGCCGTTATAGGCGGGATGACCCTGGATGACGTGGTAATACAGACAATACAGCGACAATACGAAAGCGATACCGACACCCAGAATGGTGACCGTATGCGCGCCGCGTCGGCCGATGCTGCCGCCGAACAGGCCGGCCACGATAGAACCCAGCAGCGGTGCGAGAGAGATGGCCAGATAGATCAACTCCATAACCGCTTATCCTTTCAGACTGTCCAGATCGTCGACATTGATACTGTGCAGGTTACGAAACAGCACCACCAGAATCGCCAGGCCGATGGCCGCCTCGGCCGCGGCGACGGTGAGAATGAAAAACACGAACACCTGCCCGGCCAGATCATCGAGAAAATACGAAAAGGCCACAAAGTTCATGTTCACCGCCAACAGCATCAGTTCGATGCACATCAGCAGAATGATGATGTTTTTGCGGTTGAGAAAAATGCCCGCCACACCCATGCTGAACAGGATGGCACCCAGCACCAGATAATCCGCCAGCACTAACATGCCGCTTCCTTATGGTTGTTGCTCATCGCCAGCCCCTTCACTGCCTGGACTCCGCATCCATTTTGATGATCTTCAGCCGGTCTTCGCGCTTGACCCGCACCTGTTGGGCCGGATTCTGGTAACGGGTGCCGGGCCGGCGGCGCATGGTCAGGGCGATGGCGGCAATGATCGCCACCAGCAGGATCACCGAGGCGATCTCTAAGGGGTATACATAGTCGGTATACAGCACCCGGCCCAGTTCGCGGGTGTTGCTGTAATCCGCGCCATGCTGCAGCGGCGCCTCGATCAGCTGAAAGTGTCTGGCCCCGACCACCAGCATCATTTCCACCACCATGGCGCCGGCCACCGGCAGCGCCAGCGGCAGATAGCGGGCAAAGCCCTCATGCAGCGGTGCCAGATTGATATCCAGCATCATCACCACAAACAGGAACAACACCATCACCGCGCCGACATAGACCAGCACCAGAGTGATGGCCAGGAACTCGGCCTCGAGCAACATCCAGATGCCGGCAGCGGTAAAGAATGCCAGTACCAGATTGAAGGCCGCGTGGACCGGATTGCGCACGGTGATCACCCGATACGCCGCAAACAGCAGTATCAGCGCAAACAGATAGAATAAAAATTTTTCAAAACTCATGGAGTTGTTAACCGTTCCTTATATCAGACCGCTACCGGTACGGTGCATCCGCCGCCCGGTCTGCGGCAATCTGCTGTTCATATTTGTCGCCGATGGCGAGCAGCTTGTCCTTGGTCATGATCTGCTCACCGCGGTTTTCGAAATGGTATTCGAACACCCGGGTCTCGACGATGGAATCCACCGGGCAGGATTCCTCGCAGAATCCGCAGTAAATACATTTGAACAGATCGATGTCGTAGCGGGTGGTGCGCCGGGTGCCGTCGTCCTCGCGCGGCGCCGCCTCGATGGTGATCGCCAGCGCCGGACAGACCGCCTCGCACAGTTTGCAGGCAATGCAGCGTTCCTCGCCGTTGGGATAACGGCGCAGCGCGTGCAGGCCGCGAAAGCGAAACGATTGCGGCGTTTTTTCCTACGGGTATTGCACCGTGATCTTGCGCGCGAACAGATTGCGCCCGGTCAGCCGCAGGCCCTGAATCAGTTCCCACAACAACAGACTCTTGAGGTAATGTTTCAGCAGTTTCATCGTCACTTACCCTCTCAGTCGAACCAGGGGCCGAGCCCCGTTACGATGGCCAGACCCTCGACCAGCAACCAGATGATGGTGATCGGGATGAACACCTTCCAGCCGAGGCGCATGATCTGGTCATAGCGGTAACGCGGAAAGGTGGCCCGGAACCAGAGAAAACAGAACAGAAAAAACGCCGTTTTGAGCGCGAACCAGAACACGCTGGATTCGCCGATCACCGGAATGCCCTGGAACGGCGACAACCAGCCGCCGAGGAACAGCAGCGCGGTGAGCGCCGAAATCAGGATCATGTTGGCATATTCGGCCAGGAAGAACACCGCGAAGGTCATGCCGGAGTATTCGACATGAAAGCCGGCCACGATTTCCGATTCACCCTCGGCGACGTCGAACGGCGCGCGGTTGATCTCGGCCACACCGGAAATGAAATACACCAGAAACAGCGGGAACAGCGGCAACCAAAACCAGGTCAGCACCCCGCCGCTCTGCGCCAGCACGATATCGTTGAGGTTGAGACTGCCGCCGGCCATCAGCACCCCGACCAGGGCAAACCCCATGGCGATTTCATAGGCCACGATCTGCGCCGCCGAACGCATGGCGCCGAGAAAGGCATACTTGGAATTCGAGGCCCAGCCGGCGATGATCACGCCATACACGCCCAACGAGGTGAGCGCCAGAATATACAGCAGACCGGCGTCGATGTCGGCCAGCACCATGCCGTTATCGAAAGGAATCACCGCCCAGGCGGCCAGCGCCGGGCCAATGGCCAGGATCGGCGCAATGACGAACAGGAAACGGTTGGCATTGGCCGGAACGATGATTTCCTTGAACATCAGCTTGACAGCGTCCGCGATCGGCTGCAGCCAGCCGCCGGGGCCGACCCGGTTGGGGCCGATACGGTTCTGGATAAAACCGATGATCTTGCGCTCGGCAAAGGTCAGATAGGCCACCGACAGCATGATCGGCGTGATGATGATCACGATCTTGACCAGTATCCACAAAATGTCCAATACGGTATCCATCATCCCCTACACCCAGCTCAGTCGCACCGGGCCGAAACTCTCACCCAGCACCGCGGTTTCGGTAAAACCGCCAGGAATCCACACCGCGCCTTCGGGCACACGTTCATCGGCCATGAACGGCAACGTCACTTCGGCATCACCCTGGCTGAGCTTCACCTGGCTGGCCTGGCTGAGATCCTGAGCCGGCAGGTCGGCCGGATGGATGCGCACACAGGGGCCGCCGCCATCGACCGCATTCTGCAGGGCCTCGGCCCGCCGGACCACCGCGTCGACCCGGTACATCGGCACTTCGCCGATGCGTTCCAGATCCGCACTTTCTGTTGCCTCGCTCAGCACGGCCGGCCGCCAGGCATGGTCGGGCCGGACGGCACTGGCCTGCTCGCGCAGTTCATCACGGATTTCATGCGAGGCTGTGGCATCGAAACCGTCCAGGTCCAGCAAATTACCCAGCACCCGCAGCACTTTCCAGCCGGGACGGGCCTCGCCGGCCGGCGCGACACTGCCGGCAAAACTCTGCCAGGTGCCTTCGATATTGACGAAAGTACCCGACGTCTCACTCACCGGCGTGATCGGCAACAGGATATCGGCCACTTCCCGCAGGGCCGGGGAATCGTAGGCCGAACAGGCAATGACCAGGGCCTCGCCCAGCGCCGCCCGCGCTTGCGCCGGGTTGGCAAAATCGCTGTCCGGCTCACAACCAAACAACAGGTAAAGCTTGCGCGGCTCCGCCACCATCCCGCCGGCCGTGAGGCCGGCCTGGTCACGGGCCGCTCCGGCCACACCCCGATGCGGCTGGGCGCCGGCCAGGCAGGCCCCGGCGGCATTGGCGCCATCCGACAGATAGCCCAGCCGGCTGCCGGTCTGCCCGGCCAGCCAGGCACTCAGATTCCGCACGGCGCTGGCCTGTGGATGCATGGCCCCGGCCAGACCCAATAACAGCACGCCGGCGTCCGCCGCCAACAGCGTTTCCGCCATGGCACGATGCGTGTCCGTACCTTCCAGCGCGAGCGCAGCCAGCTCCGCCGGCAGGGACTGACCGGTTTTTTCAGCCACCGCCCGGGCCAGCGCCGCCAGCTGACCCACCAGGCGCGAGGGTTTGGCAATCAGCTTGCTGCTCAGTTCGAAATGGAAGGGGTAATCCATCATGTTCAGCGCCATGACCTTGGCGCCCTGCAGCGCTGCCTTGCGCACGCGATGGCCCAGTATCGGCTGCTCCTTGCGGATATTACTGCCGATCAGCAGGACGGCTTCGGCCTGCTCCAGCTCGGCGACCGACTGACCCAGCCAGGGATACACCGGCAAGCTGTCCTGGTCGGCAAAGTCGCTCTGACGCAGACGGTAATCGATATTGTGACAACCCAGTCCCTCCGCCAGCCGGTTCAACAGTGTCATTTCTTCCAGCGTTGCCGATGGTGAGACCAGGATGCCCAGCTCCTCACCGGCCGGGCGCGCCTTGTCGCCGATCTGGGCGGTGGCCTCCTGCAGGGCTTCTTCCCAGTCCAGGGCCTGCCAGCCCTGCGCCGTCTTGACCGCGGGCTCGAGCAGACGCTGCGGATGATGAAAACCCTGATAACCGTAACGGTCGCGGTCGGACAACCAGACTTCATTGATCGCCTCGTTGTCCCGCGGCACGGCGCGCAGCACCTCACCCCGCCGGCTGTGCAGGAATTGATGGGAACCCACGCAATCGTGCGCGGCCACGGTCGGGTGCTGGATCAGCTCCCAGGCGCGGGCGCGGAAACGGAACGGTTTGGAGGTCAGAGCACCGACCGGGCAGACATCGATGATATTGCCGGACAGTTCCGAACCGATGGCATGCTCGACATAAGTGCTGATTTCGACGTTCTCGCCACGGCCCATACCGCCCAGTTCCTTGTAACCGGCGATGTTTTCCAGAAAGCGGATACAGCGGGTGCAATGAATGCAACGGGTCATGTCGGTGGCGATCAGGGATCCCAGGTTCTTGTCCTTGACCACGCGTTTGTTCTCGACAAAGCGCGAAACATCTTTACCGTATTCCAGCGCGATATCCTGCAGCTCGCATTCCCTGCCCTGGTCACAGATCGGACAGTCCAGCGGGTGGTTGATGAGCAGAAATTCCATCACCGCTTTCTGGGCCTGACGCGCATAGTCGGAATGGGTCCAGACTTTCATGCCGTCCATCGCCGGCGTGGCGCAGGCCGGCAAGGGCTTGGGCGCTTTTTCCACCTGCACCAGGCACATGCGACAATTGGCCGCGACCGGCAGCTTGCTGTGGTAGCAGAACCGCGGTACTTCGATGTCGTTGGCATCGGTGATCTCGATGATCATCTGACCCTTGCGCGCCGGATAGGGCTGATCGTTGATCTCAACGGTGATCCGATCTTCGGCGGGAATGTCCGAGGTCGCACTCATGCCGCCTCCCCGGGTTTGCCGCCATCGACCATGGAGCGTTTGTGCTCGATCATGTAGTCGAACTCGTGGCGATAATGTTTGAGAAAACTCTGCACCGGCCAGGCGGCGGCATCGCCAAAGGCACAGATGGTACGACCCTCGATCTGCCCCGCGGCACTCTCCAGCAGTTCCAGATCTTCCGGCCGCCCCTTGCCTTCATAGATGCGTTTGATCACGCGGTGCATCCAACCGGTACCTTCCCGGCAGGGCGTGCATTGGCCGCAGGATTCCGCCCAGTAGAATTGGGAAATGCGCAAAATGGCCTTGACCATACAGGTGGAATCGTCCATGACGATCATGCCGCCGGAACCCAGCGCCGAACCGGCCTTGGACAACGAGTCATAATCCATGGTGCATTCCATGATCACATCGGCCGGCATCACCGGCATGGACGAACCGCCGGGAATCACGGCTTTCAGTTGATGGCCGTCTCGCACGCCGCCGGCCATGTCCAGCAGATCCTTGAACGGTGTTCCAAGCGGGATCTCATAGTTACCCGGTTTATTCACATGGCCTGAGACCGAGAACAGTTTCTCTCCGCCGTTGTTGGGAATGCCGAGATCGGCGAACCACTGTCCGCCGTGGCGGATGATAGCCGGCACCGAGGCCAGACTTTCGGTGTTGTTGATCGTGGTGGGTTTGCCATATAAACCGAAATTGGCCGGAAACGGCGGCTTGAATCGGGGCTGCCCTTTCTTGCCTTCCAGCGAATTCAGCAGCGCGGTCTCTTCGCCGCAGATATAGGCGCCGGCACCGAGGTGGCTGTAGAGATCGAAGTCGAAACCGGAACCGAGAATATCCTTGCCCAGATAGCCGGCGGCATAGGCTTCTTTCAGAGCGCCTTCGAAACGTTCGAAAGGTTCATGATGGAACTCGCCGCGCATGTAGTTGTATCCGACGCTGGCACCGATGGAATAGCCGGCAATGATCATGCCCTCGACCAGGGCATGCGGGTTATAGCGCAAAATATCGCGGTCCTTGCAGGTACCGGGTTCGGATTCATCCGAATTGCAAACGATGTATTTCTGACCCGGCGCATTACGCGGCATGAAGCTCCACTTCAGACCCGTGGGAAAACCGGCGCCGCCGCGACCGCGCAGTCCGGATTTCTTCACTTCCTCGATGACATCTTCCTGTGACATCTTGTCGTTGAGGATTTTTTTCAACGCCTCGTAACCACCAACCTTGAGATAAGTCTCCAGCGTCCAGGGATTCTCGTATTGCAGCGTTGTGAAACAGACTTGATTCACCATGGTTTATATCTCTTGAGCCACGGAAAGCACAGTAAATGTCTGATGAATTCTGTCCACGTCATCCCGCCGCAGGCCGGGATCCAGGTTGGTTATTTTCCCGCGGTTTTTCATGACACCATTCATCATTTCAACTCATCCAGGATTGCATCGATTTTCTCGGGCGTCAGCTGTTCGTGATAATGACCGTTCACCGCCATCATCGGGCCGCCGGCACAGGCCGCCAGACATTCTTCTTCCCGCTTGAGATAGAAACGCCCGTCCGGAGTGGATTCACCCAGAGTGACTCCGAGTTTTCTTTCCAGATGTTCGAGCAGGGTTTCCGCCCCCATCAGCATGCAGGAAATGTTGCTGCACAGCGCGATGGTGTTGCGCGCCACCGGTTTGGTTTCGATCATGGAGTAGAACGAAGCCACTTCATAAACCGACACCGGCGGCATATCCAGATACTCTGCCACGGCATTCATTGCTGCAGTGGAAACCCAGCAGTCCTCATGCTGAACAGCCTGCAAGGCCGCCAGCACGGCCGACTGCTTTTGTTCCCGCGGAAATTTTGCCAGCCACTGATCCAGCTCGGCCTTCACGGCATCCGAGAGCTGATAGTCTGTTTTTGTTTCTTCAGTCATATCTATCTCTAACTGATTTCCCAGCAAGCAAATTGAAAGCGCTCAGGTGAGTGCGATACAAGGCGAAAATCAGCGAAAAAGCGCAGTTTACAATGAGTAAATGAGCATTTTGAGCTGCTGTTTAACGCAGTAGCGTGCCACATGAGAGTTTTCAACGGTCTATTTCTCCGAACACGATATCCTGCGTTCCTATAATCGCCACCACATCCGCCAGCATGTGACCGCGGGACATTTCATCCAGGGCCGACAAATGCGCGAAACCGGGCGCCCGGATCTTGACCCGGAAGGGTTTGTTGGCGCCATCCGAAATCATGTACACCCCGAACTCGCCCTTGGGATGTTCCACCGCCGCATAGGCTTCGCCGGGAGGCGTGCAATAACCTTCCGTGAACAATTTGAAATGATGGATCAGTGCTTCCATGTCCTGTTTCATCGCTTCCCGATCCGGGGGCGTGATCTTGTGGTCCTGCAGGAGCACCGGGCCGGGATTGTTGCGCAGCCAGTGAATGCACTGGCGGATAATGCAGTTCGACTGGCGCATTTCCTCGATGCGCACCAGATAACGGTCATAACAGTCGCCATTGCTGCCGATCGGGATATCGAAGTCCATCTTGTCGTAGACCTCGTAAGGCTGCTTCTTGCGCAGATCCCAGGCCAGCCCGGAACCACGCGCCATGGGGCCGGTGAAGACCAACTGCTTGGCGCGTTCCGGAGAAACCACACCGATACCCACCGTGCGCTGTTTCCAGATACGGTTGTCGGTCAGCAGCGTTTCGTAATCGTCGACGCAGGCCGGAAAGCGGTCGGTGAAATCTTCGAGAAAATCCAGCAATGAACCCTGGCGGTTTTCATTGAGCTTGTTGACTTCGGCGGCAGAGTGCCATTTCGAAGCTTCGTATTTCGGCATTTGATCGGGCAGATCGCGATAGACGCCGCCGACCCGGTAGTAGGTGGCATGCAGGCGTGCGCCGGAAACCGCCTCATAACAGTCCATCAGATCTTCGCGCTCACGGAACGCGTACAGGAACATGGTCATGGCCCCCACGTCCAGGGCATGCGCGCCGATCCACAACAAATGATTGAGGATGCGCGTGACTTCATCGAACATAACGCGGATATACTGCGCGCGTTCCGGCACCTCGATAGCCAGCAGTTTCTCCACCGCCATGACATAGCCATGCTCGTTGCACATCATGGAGACATAATCGAGCCGGTCCATGTAACCGATACTCTGATTGTAGGGTTTGCTTTCCGCCAGCTTCTCGGTGGCGCGGTGCAGCAGGCCGATGTGCGGGTCGGCACGCTGGATGACCTCGCCATCCATTTCCAGCACCAGACGCAATACCCCGTGCGCGGCCGGGTGCTGCGGACCAAAATTCAGCGTGTAGTTACGGATTTCCGGCATGCTTCAGCTCGTTATTCCTCGTCTTGCCCGGTTTCAGTTGTGGGCTGTTCGGTGTCTGCCACCGGACCGCGTTCCATGGAACGGATAACCCGCGGCACCAGCACCCGGGGTTCGATACTGACCGGTTCATAGACCACCCGTTGTCGTTCCGGATCATAACGCACTTCGACATTGCCGCTGAGTGGGAAATCTTTACGGAACGGATGACCCAGAAAGCCGTAATCGGTCAGGATGCGGCGCAGATCTGGATGCCCCTCGAAGATGATACCGAACAAATCGAAAGCCTCGCGTTCATACCAGTCGGCGCTGTTCTAGATGGAAAGCACCGACGGGATGACGGGCAAGTCGTCATCTGGCGCATAACAGCGTAACCGGATGCGCTGATTGCGGGTCGTCGACAATAAGTGGTAAACCGCGGCAAAGCGATTGTCGTGAACCGGGGTTTCAACCGACAGGTCTTTCTCCAGCACATGCAGACGACCGGCCGTAACCGCCGCCACACCGCGGCTGAAACCTTCACCGGTCGCCTCGCGGGTTTCCCACTCATCCACGCCGTAACCCAGATAGTCCACCCCACAGACATCAATGAGCGTGTCGAACTGAAAGTCGTCCTCATCACGCAGCGCCGCACAGACCTCGCGCAATCGCTCCGCTTTGACCACCAGGCTCAGCTCGCCCAGATCGACCTGCACGGCCGACAGCGCATCGGTAAAACGACTCTCGGCTAGTTGTTTCAATGTCTGGATCGACTCGCTCACGGTTTAACGGTCCTAGCGCGCGATGGTGTTGGTGCGTTTGATTTTGTTCTGCAGCTGGATGATGCCATACAGCAGCGCTTCCGCCGTCGGCGGACAACCCGGCACATAGATATCCACCGGCACGATACGATCACACCCGCGCACGACGGAATACGAATAATGATAATAGCCCCCGCCATTGGCGCAGGACCCCATGGAGATCACCCAGCGTGGCTCAGCCATCTGGTCGTAGACCTTGCGCAGCAACGGAGCCATCTTGTTGACCAACGTGCCGGCCACGATCATGACATCCGACTGTCGCGGACTGGGCCGGAACACGATGCCGAAACGGTCAAGATCATACCGGGAAGCTCCCGCCTGCATTATTTCCACGGCGCAACAGGCCAGGCCGAAGGTCATCGGCCACAGCGAACCGGTGCGCGCCCAGTTGATCAGCTTATCGGCGGTGGTGGTGACCACGCCTTCTTCGAGGATGCCTTCAATACCCATAAGAATTAAATTTCCCTGTTACTGCTTACTGCTCACGGCGTTGCCGGACGCTCTGCCTTCCTTACAGCGCTGACCCAACACCGCAACCAAACGCCGATTCGCGGCCGTGCGCATCCCCACTGCGCGGGGCCCCTGCTTACTGCT
>Ga0114931_10007607_pt1 | contig 13235 bp, 12 predicted proteins | sample 2SBtaG_FD_89579 | JGI IMG/M metagenome (GOLD analysis project Ga0114931, IMG submission 89579) | Deep subsurface microbial communities from Kolumbo volcano to uncover new lineages of life (NeLLi) - 2SBTROV14_V59a metaG | ecosystem: Environmental > Aquatic > Marine > Volcanic | place: Kolumbo... | reverse complement strand
TCCCCGCGCCGCCGGTGCGCCCGAATCGCCGTTCCCAGCCGCCTGAGTGAGGCGCCGCCGCCCATATTCGATGCGCTGGCCCACAAGTGGCGATGAACATGCCACGATTCACAGCGAACCGGGTCATCGACGCTCGACAACCAAACCACACTCGCTTATTTTGGGGTTAGCTATCCCACCACCGATGCACAACGTGCAGCGGTGGTGGAATCCGGAGCCGCTGGACTTCCTGTGCAAGTTCAAGGCCGCCTTGGATGAAGCCCGCCTTGAGGATGTGCCTGCCCGCGATCTCCTTCTTGTTGTATTCTGCCGTCTTGTAATTAATTTTTCCAATGCCGCATTCAACCACCAGTCGATGTCATTCAAGGACAAAGTCGATAACGGATCTTCGCAGAACCGACCGCAAGGACTGTTATTCAATACCGAGCCAGATCTCGCTGCTTGCGCCACCGCCGAGGGCCAGTACGTTCTTGATTCCGCTGCTGACAATCCTAGCGGCATTGGAACCATCGTTGCTGGTGACTCTCGTTCTGTAACGGCAGCAGTTCATGGCCAGTTCGATCTGATCATCACATCACCGCCCTATCCCAATCGGATGTCATACATTCGGGAATTGCGGCCGTACATGTATTGGCTCGGTTACTTAGAAACGGGCCGGGATGCCGGCGAGATGGACTGGTCCGCCATCGGTGGCACATGGGGGATCGCAACCAGTAGACTTCTTACTTGGCAGCGATCATCGGAGGGCTTCTATCCATCCTACCTTGATACGATCCTGTCGAGAATAAGCCATGCCGACAACAAGAGTGGTGTTCTTCTATCCAATTACGTTGCCAAGTACTTTGAAGACATGTGGTTCCACCTTTGCGATGTTGTACAGGTGATTGCCGCGGGCGGAACTGTTCACTACATCGTCGGGAACTCAACCTTCTACGACGTCGTCGTTCCGGTGGAACGACTCTTCGCAGGCATGCTCACAAAGGCCGGATTCCGCGAAGCACGAATTAAGCGGATTCGAAAGCGCAACTCGAAAAAAGAATTATACGAGTTTGATGTGATCGCCACAAAGTAAAAGAGCAGTAGACAACAGCATGCAACCTTGCAGGGTGTGTCCCGTGACGCACCATCCAGATGCGGCTCTGAGAGTGCTGCGTGCAGGCCGCGCCCGCAGTCCCCCTCCCCGATTTCCCATGTAGGATGGGTCATCGGCCCCATCTCCTGAACTCTCGCTGACGGGGTATGGCTGGCAGCTTACGGCTTCTTGTCTCATGGCTGGAACGAGACTCCCTTCTCGTTCCCATCACACGAGAAGAGGACCGACAAAAGATTCTCGGTCAAGCACTGCACGAGGTCCCTTCGGTCCCACCTCCAACAATTCTACAGAACCGCCTTCGGCGCTGTCGATGATTATTTCTGCACTGGGCCCTGTACTCGGCCGAGTCACTGTCCGCCGTGCTTCGCCGGGTCATATTCAAGACCGTAGTGCTTCATCTTTTTGTAGAGCGTCGTGCGGTTGATCTGGAGCATCTCGGCCGTGGTCTGGCGGTTCCAGTTGTTGGCCTTCAGGGCGGCCTCGATGATGCGCCGCTCCGGCTCTTCCAGGGCATTCTTAAGTGACATTGGTCTAAATGTCTCGGAGGAGGCTGCGGGGCCGGTGCCCGACGCGTTGGCGTTGGCCTCTTCCAGAATCGCGTCGGGCAGATGCTCCGGCGTGATGTGCCGGCCCTTGCACAGCACCACGGCGCGTTCGACGACGTTCTCCAATTCACGCACGTTGCCCGGCCAATGATAGCGCTGCATCGCGTCGAGGGCGACCGGCATGATGTCCAGAACCTCGCGCTTCACCTCGGCGCGATACTTCTCGAGGAAGTGCCCCGCCAGCAGCGGAATGTCGCCCAGGCGTTCGACCAGCGGCGGCAGATGGATGTTGACCACGTTGATGCGATAGTAGAGGTCCTGCCTGAAGCGCCCGGCTGCGACTTCTTCCTCAAGGTCCACGTTAGAAGCGAGGATCACGCGGACATCCGCGCGGATCGTCTTGTTGGATCCGACCGGCTCGTAACATTTCTCCTGGAGGATGCGCAGGAGTTTGATTTGAAAAGAAGCGGAGGCGGAATTGATCTCATCGAGAAAAATGGTTCCTCCCTCGGCGGCCTTGAACTTGCCCTCTTTGTCGGCGACGGCCCCGGTGAAGCTGCCCTTGGCGTGTCCGAACAGTTCGGATTCCAACAGACCCTCGGGAATCGCGCCGCAGGAGACCTCGACAAATGGCTTGTTTCGGCGGTCCGATCGCTGGTGGATGGCCCGAGCGATGAGGCTCTTGCCGGTCCCCGATTCGCCGGTGATCAAGATGGTCGTCTTCGTGTCGGCGACCGTGTCGATCAGGTCGAAGGTCTTGAGCATCTTGTAGTCGTGGCCGACGACGTTCTCCAGGGCGTAGCGGGCGTCGAGCTGTTGGCGGAGCGAGCGGTTTTCGCGGATGAGGGCCTGCTGTTGGAGGGCCCGCTGAATGACCAGCCGCACCTCGTCGTCCATCAGCGGTTTGGTGAGGTAATCGTAGGCCCCCATCTTGATCGCCTCGACGGCGGATTCGATGGTGCCGTATCCGGTGATGACGATGGGGACGATGTCGGAGTATCGGTCGCGAATGATGCGGAGCAGCTCGAAGCCGTCCGCCTCGGGCATGTTGACGTCGGTGATGACGATGGCGTGGCTGTGCTTCTTGAGTTGTTCGAGGGCCTCCTTCACCGAACAAACCCCATCGACCTCATAGCCCTCCAAACGCAGCAACTCACCGAGCGAATCGACCACGATCTTGTCGTCGTCAACCAGGAGAACGCGCCCGACAGCGGTGCTCTGTGTGGACTTCTTGTTTTTCGCCGGGGTCTTGGCCCTCGAGGCTTTGGAAGCAGAGCCTGACACGATGGGGTCTCCTTGCAAAAATGGCGCTAGCGGTCGACAGCCGTCGGGGCGCAATTGCGCAGGGGAATCTTGACGGTGAAAACACTGCCGAGGGGTTTGCGCGGGGAGGCGGTGATAGAGCCGCCGTAGCGCTCGATCAACTCTTTGCAGACGGCCAGTCCCAGACCCGTGCCGCGCCCGCGTTGCTTGGTCGTAAAGAACGGCTCGAATATCTTTTCGATGTCCTCCGGCAGGCCGATGCCGGTGTCCTCGAAGGTCATCACCACGTCCGGGCCGACGAGATTCGTGGTCAGGGTCAGGGTTCCTCCATCCGGCATCGCGTCGATGGCGTTTTTGATGAGGTTGCAGCAAACCTGAAAGATGCTACTGCCGCGAATGACCGGCATGTCGTCCCGATGGAAACTGCAAACGATCGTGACGTTCGCGTCTCTGGCCGGGCCCTCCATGGCGGACAGGGCGTCCTCGATGATCTTGTTGATCGTCGCTTGCTCGAAGGTGCTGGGCGCAGACCGGGAAAACTCCAGCAAGGCGTTGACGATCTGACTCATCCGAAGGATGCCCGTCTTGGCCTTTTCGAGGTATTGGACAACCTTGCCGTCCTCGAAGTCACCCGCCCGGCGAATCGCCAGGTTGGTGTAGCGAAGAATCCCGTCGAGCGGATTGTTCAACTCGTGGGCCACCCGAGCCGCCAGCTTGCCTACCGCCGCCAGGCGTTCGGAGACGGCTAGCCGTCGCTCCATGCTGATCCGGGCCGAAACGTCGTCGGCCAGCAGCAGCCCACCGGCGGCCTCGTGCGTGGCCTGGTTCCGCAATGAGCTGATGATGACGTGGAGATAGGTCTCGCCACGGTCCTTTTCCCGGGGCACCATGGCATCGAAGTGGCGGGGTTGCCGCGATTGGATGATGTTCCGCAGTTCGGTCGGCCAGTCGCAATAGGTGCTATCGACGGTCAAGGCCGCCAGGACCTCCGCCACAGTCGACGCCGACGGCAGCAAAGCCCTGGCGGCATGATTCTGAAGCAGGATATTCAGCCCGGCATCGAAGACGATCACGCTGCTGGTCAACGATTCAAAGACCGTCTGGTAGAGGGGTTCCAGAGGGCCGGGCGCCACAGGGTCCACGATCACTGGGCCCGCCGGCTGCGAGGTTTGAAGTGGATTGGTCATTTCGCCTCGGTCAGGGGCAGTACAGCCAATAGAACAGGTGATTCAACAAAGCCTCCCACCATCAATATGATGCAGGGCTGCCGATCGTGCTGGATTCAGTATCGGTTTGCTGCGGCCAGAATCAAGGCAAATGTTGATTTTTTACAACATGCCGGGAATCGAGCAGGTCCGCGCCCAGGATGCGACATCCCATGGGCGGGCTGTCCTAAAACCAAGGCAGACAAGGGCCTCTCGCCGGCGACACGGAGGCGCCGCACCGCCATGAGAACCAATGCTTATCGGACGCCATCGACTCATCCCAGTGTCGTTGTTCGGCTCCGGGCGTGATTGCAGCGCGAGTGTGCTTGGAATAGCATCAGGCCAAGCGCCGCGGTCCGTAACAGAGCTGTGCTCCAGCCGGCTCTCGCCCCAGGATTGGCCCTGGGCAACAGCCCGGCGTCAATTTCTGCGGAGCTGCACACCATGATCGTCGGCGTCATTAAAGAGATTAAGCCTCACGAGTACCGTGTGGGGGCGATTCCCTCGGGCGTGGCCGCCCTGGCTAGGGCCGGCCATGAGGTCCTTGTGGAGCGTGAGGCGGGGACGGGTTCGGGGTTTTCAGACGAAGACTACACCCAAGTCGGTGCCCACATCGCCGAGACCCCCGCCGAGGTGTTCCGACGGGCCGACATGATCGTCAAGGTCAAGGAACCCCAACCGGCCGAGTGCGAAATGTTGCGTTCCGGCCAGGTCTGTTTCACCTACTTCCACTTTGCCGCCGATCGGGGCCTCACCGAGCGGGTGCTCAAAAGCGGCTGTGTGGCCATCGCCTATGAGACGGTCCGCGACGAGCAGGGCGGCCTGCCGCTATTGATGCCCATGAGCGAGGTCGCCGGGAAAATGAGCGTCCAGGAAGGGGCGAAATACCTCGAACGGCCGATGATGGGCCGAGGCATCCTGCTCGGCGGCGTGCCGGGGGTCGAACCGGCCACGGTGTTGATCCTTGGTGCGGGGATCGTGGGCACCAATGCGGCCAAGGTCGCGGCGGGACTGGGTGCCCATGTCGTGTTGATGGACGTCCGTCTGGATCGCCTCCGCTACCTCTCCGACGTGATGCCGGCAAACATCCAGCTTCTCTTTAGCGACCCGGCGCTCATCACCCACCACATCGCCCGAGCGGACTTGGTGATCGGTGCCGTGCTGATCCCCGGCGCCCGGTGCCCGATCCTGGTCACACGGGAGCACCTCAAACTGATGCGTCCCGGGGCAGTGATCGTGGACGTGGGAGTGGATCAGGGGGGATGTTGCGAAACAATTCGACCGACGACGCACGACGAGCCGACGTATATCGTGGACGACGTGGTCCATTACGGGGTGGCCAACATGCCCGGTGCCGTCGGACGGACCAGCACATTTGCGCTGACCAACGCGACGCATCCCTACCTGTTGCGGCTGGCCAACATGGGCTATCGCGACGCCTGCAAGGCCGATCCGGGGCTGGCGGCAGGGGTCGACATCTGCGAAGGGCAGTTGACCAACGAGGAGGTCGCGGCGGCCTTCGGCATGGAGCACCGGCCCTTTGCGCCCTAACATCCTATGATATGGCTGAGGACGCTTCGTGTGGAGCCCGGTGGCACGGTTCCTTACCGTTGCGCGTCGCACCGGCTGGAAGCCGAAGCAACGAGTAGGATAGGTCATTTGACCCATCGGCTGATGACCTGCGTCTGCGATCCGGCCTGGTTATTGGTGGAAATGTCCATCCAAGCCGCTGTCTTGATGGCTCAATAGATGGCTCGGATGGCTCATCCTACCGTACTGAGCGGTTCCCAGGGGTCCCGGGGGCGTGGGTTAGCGGTTTTTTCGTGAAGTCTCGGCCCGCAGAACGCTTCACCTTACCGCGGAAGGCGTACAAGAGCGGCCCGCCGAGACCAATGGGGAGGGCCAGATGCAGGCCTATGGCGTGGGGGACATTGGACCCACGTTTAGGAACAGGTGGGAACGCCTGAGAGCCATTGACAGAGCGAGAGCAACAGATGGGCCGGTTGGCCCCTCCGCCCCTGCTTTTCGGACGTTTCAGTTGGCAGGATTTCCTTCCGATGGAGAGCACCCATGGGTAAGAAACTGATCATTCTAGGCGTGATCGTCGTGCTGCTGGTCGGCGGCATGGCCGTGGTCAAGAACACCAACCTGCTGACGATGAGCAATGTCTGGCTGGACGGTCAGAAGGAAGAGGTGAAGCGGGGGACTCTGGTGATCCCGGTGACGGCCACGGGCACCATCGAGCCGGCGCAACTGATCCAGATCAAGAGCAAGGCCAGCGGAGTGGTCACGGACATCCCGGTGATCGAAGGGCAGATGGTCAAGAAGGGGGACATCCTGGTCGTCCTGGACCCGGTGGATGAGAAGCGAAACGTGGAGGCGCGTCAGGCCGATCTGGACCGCACGAAGTCGGCATTGCAAAAGACCAAGATCGCGCTTGATAAACAGAAAGCCGATCTCCCGTTGCAAACCCAGCGTGCCGAGGCGCGACTACAAGATGCCGAAGCCAAGTTGGCAAATGCGAAATTCAGTTGGAACCGAGTGAAAAACATCGGGGAGCAGAACAGTTCACCGCAGGAACTCATCACCGCCGAGACCACCTACAAGACGGCGCAGGCGGCGCGGGACTCGGCACGAATTGACCTTGAGCAGGCCAAGAACGACGAGGTCGTCCTGTTGGAGAGCGCTCAGGAGGACGTGGCCGCAGCCAAGGCGGCGACCGATGCGGCGGAAAAGGCACTAGAGGATGCCAAGCAGCGGCTGAAGGAAACCGTGGTTCGGGCCCGAAGCGACGGCATGGTCTACAAAATCCAGGTCCGCCAGGGCGAGACGATTCAGAGCGGCATGTCCTCCTTCGCCGGGGGCACGCCGCTGATGATTCTCGCGGACGTTAGTTCAATGTTCGTCATCGCTCAGATCGACGAAGCGGATATTGGCGCGATTCGTGAGATTGCCCCTCGCTATGCCCGGCCGGGGGAGACGCAGAAGCTCGACGAAGCCGATTACGTCAAGCGGGCCGAGGAGATCATCGCGGCCGCGGAGAATGACAAGACCACCGACGGCAAAGAGAAACTGCTCGTCGGCCGCCCGGTCGAGGTGACGGTGGATGCCTATCGTTCGCAGGAGTTCAAGGGGGTGATCGAGAGGATCCTCCCGGAGCCCGAGCGTGCCAACAATGCCATCGCCTTCGACGTGCGGATTCGCCTGTTGGGCGACGATTTGCAGAAGTTGATGGGGCTCCAGGCGGATTTGTGGTTCAAGACCAAGGAGTTGAAGGACGTGGTGCTGGTCAAGAACGAGTCCCTCAGCAGCGAAGGCCGCGACTGCTTTGTGTACGTTCCCTTCCGCAATAGCCCTCGGGATCGTTGGGACGAGAAAAAGATACCCGTCAAGATTGGAGCGACCGACGGCACCTTCACGGAGATCGTTTCGGGGATCGAGGCGGGCAAGGAGGTCTGGGTCAAACGACCAAGGCTGACGGCCAAGGAAAAACGCCAGAGCGAGAAGAGTTCCTAAGCTGAGATGGGCGATGTTGCTGATATCCGCCGAAGAGACAGGCCCAAAGGACTGCCGAGCACAAGACTTTCAGGTGTCACATTGAATCGCCCGCTGATCCAGCTTAGCCATCTGACCAAGCACTATCTGATGGGCACGACGGTGGTGCGCGCCCTGGATGGCGTCAGCCTGTCGATACAAGAGGGTGAGATCGTCTCCATCACCGGCCAGTCCGGCAGCGGCAAGAGCACCCTGATGCACCTGTTGGGCTGCCTCGATCGACCGACGCAGGGCGAGTATTGGCTCGACGGCGAGCTGGTCAGTTCGATGTCGGATCGCCAGTTGGCGATCACGCGCAACCAAAAAATCGGATTTGTTTTTCAGACTTTCAACCTGATCCAGCGCACCTCCGCCAGGGACAATGTGGCCGTCCCGTTGTTCTACGCGCGCAAGAGGGGCGTGCGCCGGGCGGCGATGCAGGCCCTAGAACGCGTCGGGCTGACCCACCGTGCCTCGCACACGCCCGCCGAGTTGTCCGGCGGCGAGCGGCAGCGCGTGGCCATCGCCCGTGCAATCGTTAACGAGCCGAAAATCCTCTTCGCCGACGAGCCGACCGGCAATTTGGATAGCCGAACCGGCACTCAGATCATGGATATCTTTCATGAATTGCACCGTTCGGGAGTCACGGTCGTCCTGGTGACGCACGAGACGGACGTTGCCTTGCAGGCCAAGCGGATCATCCGTATCCGCGACGGTCGCATTGTAGACGACCGGCGGGTGGACGATGGTCTTCGGGAGGAGATGGCCACCGGTGGCCGTTCGAGCCTGCCCGAGCGTTCACCGCCGCTGGCCCGTCCGGCAGAGGTATAGGGAATGTTTTTCTTTCGCGTCTGTTTGATGGCGCTGCGGAGCCTGTGGATTCATCCGCTGCGCAGTGTCCTGGCCACGCTGGGGGTGATCATCGGCGTGGGCGCGGTGGTCGCAGCCATGGCCATCCTGGAGGGCATGAGCGCGCGGTTCGCCTCCGGCTTCGAGTCGATGGGCTCCAACAAACTCTTCGTCACGCCGAACGTCCGCCGCCGCAACAACCGGTTGGTGGGAAACTTCGACTCGCTGAAGCTGGACGACGCCACTGCCATCGCAAGGTCCTGCAACGCGGTCGATACGGTCATGCCGCAGATCAACAGCAGCGTGCTCATCAAGTTTCTCTCCAAGAACACCACGGCCAGCCTCCTCGGCGCCACGCAGGACTACCAGAAGATCAACAGCCATTTCGTCAAGGAGGGAAAGTTCATCAGCCGGGCCAACGTGCAGAGCAAGGCCAGCGTCGCCGTGTTGGGGGCCAAGATCAAACGCGAACTCTTCGGGGGCCGCCCGGCACTGGATGCAAAAATCAAAATCTCCGGGGCCGGGACCCTGGGAACGCGGACGTTCACCGTCATCGGTGTCATGGAGGAAAAAGGCAACGTCGCCTTCACCGACGTCGATCGCCAAGTGATCGTCCCGGTGACCACGGCGATGGACCGGCTCTATGGGCTGGATTCGATCCAGGCGATCGTGGCCGAAGCGGTTTCCCCGTCCGATGCGGACATCGAGGCGGCCAAGACGCAAATCAAAAGGCTGCTCCGCAGGCGGCACAAGATTCGGGCCGGTCAGCAGGACGACTTCCAGGTCCAGGCCCAGAAGGAGTTTGTCAAGCAGTTCTCCCAGTTCACCAAGATTCTCGGCATCGTGCTGGGGTCCATTGCCGGCATCAGCCTGGTGGTCGGCGGCATCGGCATTATGAACATCATGCTCGTGGCCGTGACGGAGCGGACCCGGGAAATCGGCGTGCGGATGGCCATGGGCGCCCAGCGCTCCGACGTGATGAACCAGTTTCTCATCGAGGCCAGCATCGTCTCCTTCCTCGGCGGCGCCCTCGGCGTGCTCATGGGCTGGGGACTGGCAAACATCATCGAGCGGCTGACGCGCGTGTTCGAGACCTTGACCACCGGCTGGTCGATCGCCATGGCCCTGGGAATGGCCACGCTGGTCGGCATCGTCAGCGGCATCTATCCGGCGTGGAAGGCCTCTCGCCTTGATCCCGTCGAGGCATTGCGGTACGAATAGCACCACGCCGCGATCATCAGCCGCGAAGACCGAACGAGAAATAGCGAAACGTGATGACACACCGCACCGCCAAGGTGGCCGTGTTTGCCGGGACCTTCGATCCCCCCACCAACGGGCACCTGGACATCATTCAGCGAAGCCGGCGACTGTTTGACAAAACGATCGTTGCCGTCGGCGTCAATCCCGAAAAGAGACCCCTCTTCACCACCGATGAGCGCGTGGAAATGCTCCATGAGCTTTTGGGTGATACGGACGACATCGAAGTGGAGGCATACACCGGCCTGACGATGGACTACGTTCATCACAAGAAAGCCGACGTGATCGTCAAGGGCATCCGCGACAGCGAGGACATGCGCAACGAACTCCGCCAGGCCAACGTGAACATGATCGCCGGCGACGTCGAGACGGTCTTTCTGTTCACCACCGAGCAGACGGCCCTGATCAGCGGCACGCTGATCCGTCAGATCGCCGAGATGGGCGGGCTCAACGGCGGCCGCGTGGAACGCCTGATCCCGCCGCTCGTCGTGGAGCGCTTGAAAACCAAGCTCAGCCGATAGAAACACATTCCACCCTTTCGTCGTCCACCCGGATCAGGGTTTTGGGGTTGTTCTACGCCATTCCTCCCCGAAAGCCCCGGGCAGGCTTGCCCGGGGCTTTGGCGCATGGCCCCGATGGATTGAAGTGTGCTGCGGGAAGCGATCACCCCGGCGACCGCCCATGCGGCGAAGAACGCGCGCCTAGCCGAGCCAGGACTTGCCTCCGCAGTTTCGTGATCGGACGGAACACGGCTCGATGCCAGGCGATCCAGAACGGCGCCCGGTGTGATTCGGCGATCTGCTCGGCGCTGAGTTGGTCGGGGCGGATTCTGCGCCAGTGTTTTAGCAGGTGATATCGATCCGCCGCTTGCAGGATGTGGAGGATTATGCGACCCGCCGAGCTTCGCCCACCCCGGGCCGGATGCCACGAAATCTGAAAGTCGATCAGGTAGGGCCGGCCGTCCTCCCCCAGCAGGATGTTCTCCGGCTTCTCCAAGTCAACGTAGGCCATGTCCAGGGCGTGGATCTGATCCAACATCGCGGCAAGTCGGGGGAAGAAATCGTCATCCACGCGATCATTCCGACCCAAGGGCCGGCCCGCAACGTACTCATGCACCAGGCCCGTCTGCCCCCACCCGCCCGAAAACCTCGGAACGCCCGGGATCGACTGGGTCAAGACCAAGAGGCGGGCCTCTCGGTGCCTCAAAAACCTCCCCACCCAGACCAGGGGCAGCCCGAAGAAGTCCGCCTGGCGCTGTACTTTCAGGACGACCCTCCCGCCAGAGCCCGCGTAGACGGCGGTCGCGGCGAAGAAATCGTGCTTGAATGTCCGAACGTGGTGGAAACGCCGGTCCGAAATGATAATCTCCGCTGGTAGTGCCTTGCGGCCCATGGCCCGCAGCCAGGCGGGTGTTTCGCGGGAATCTTTTTTTCTGCGTTCAGGGCGAAGTGGCACGGATTCTTGCGTCCTGGGACCTGTGGGCAGGGTAAGATGAAGCCTGTGTTCGGTAAACCGGCCAGAAACATGGGCCGCCGGAGTACTTGACGCTGGAAATCCTCATTCGAGGTCCTATCATTCAGCGCCAGAGTGTTCGGTCGGAACGGGCGAAGCCCCTCCCTTTCGGGAGCGCTTCGAAGGAGAAGAAAACATCATTTCAGGGCAAGTCACATGTTACGCAGAAAGACGGCTACCTACGCATTGCTGGCCTTATACGAAATCGGCCGGCAGAATCGCGAAGCCTCGGGCGGCAAGGGCGTCCGGGCCGCGGACATCGCCGAGAAACACAGCCTTCCAAAGGCCTACGCGGCGAAGATTCTCAGCCAACTTGCCAACGCCGGCATCCTCCATTCGGACCGCGGCCCCAAAGGCGGCTTCCGCTTGAATCAATCGCCGCAGAGCATCTCGCTCTACGACGTGTTCGATGGAGCCGGAGCCCTGGTTGCTTTCGAGAAGAAAGGCCAACCCGTTAAGGGCCTGCCGCCCAAGGTACAGCGGGTGATGAACAAGGCCCTCGGCGACGCCACCTCACGCCTCGAAGATCTGTTCAAGCAGGTGCATCTGGGCGACCTTCTCTCTCCCAATGCCGACGGCTGAAGACGCCGCGTGGACGGTTCCACGCTCGCCCCGCCAGCCGGCACGGGGGCTTATTTGCCGGGCCGCGTCGTCGCCTCACGGTTCGTTCGCCCCTGCACAGGAGGATATGCCTGCGCCGCGTCGAGTGCGGTCCAATAGGCGGCTTCGGCCTGGTAATACATCGACCCCCGGTGAAGCTTCAGCTCCTTGGCCGCAACGGCCGGCTTCTCTCGACGTAGTCGCTCATAGCGTCGGTTGAATCGTTCGGTGATCTTTTTCCAGTTTGCTAGCTGCTCGGCCACCGGCTGAAAGATGGCCCGTTCCAGGCCCCGGGCATTCCGCGTCCGCTTGACAAACAGATCGTAGTCCTCGATCGGGGACTCGAACAGCATATAGACGCCCGACTCCATCTGATCCGGATCGGCCGTCGCCAGGAGTCGAACGGCAACCTCCACGCGCAAAGCCGGGTCCTTCGGCCGTTTGATGATCGCGGCGATGCGGTTGGAGATTTCCGGATTGGCATCGCCGATGAAGTCGATCAGATAGGGCAGCGCCGCTTCGCCCATGTTGGTCAGTTTCTCTTGTGCAGCCTGCCGGCGGCGAAACTGCGGCGCGCCGAGTTGTCGAACCAAACGCCGGACCAGAACCGCCGTCGCCGCCCGACTGCTGGTCGACGACGCCGGTTGACTGGTTGGGGATCGGCCGGCCGGCCGGGTCGTCGGCCCGGCCCACCCGGCGCCGAGCAATAGCGACAAGGCCCAAAGACCTATCGAGATGGTGGTTTTCGGATCGGACATCCTTCACCAGGTGGACCATAGCGCGCGGGAGACGGCCGCCCCGGCGATCACCAAGGCCGCCGAGGTCTTGGCGATGATGCCCACCAGCCGGCCGATGGTCGCGAAGAGGCCGACCCTCGCGCCGGTGACCATGTCTTTCCGCAGGGACAGTTCCGCCGCCAGGGCGCCCAGAAAACAGCCGAGCAATCCCCCGACCACCGTTCCAAACACAGGCACCGGAATGCTGAACACGATCATTCCCGCGATTCCACCGACCAACGCCCCAATTGCGGCACGGCGGCTGGCCCCGGCTTTTCGGGCGGCGACCACCCCGGCCAGCGTGTCGAACAACTCTGCCACCACAGCAAACACTGCCAGGGAGATCAGCCAGACCCAGCCGACCCGATGCCAGTGGTAGTACCAGTCATAGCCGACCGCCGCGGCGAGTATCAGCCACGTGCCCGGCAACTGCAACACCGCCAACACGATGCCGCCGACTGAGAGCAGTACCAGCAAGACAAGGAGCAAAACATCCACGGGGAAAACGTCAAAAAGTCAAAACGTCAAAAAATCGAAAAGTCGAAATCTTGTCGAAGGCACCGTCGCCTGTTGGTCTGAGGATCACGGATCATGCTGCGGC
>Ga0114931_10007606_pt1 | contig 13235 bp, 11 predicted proteins | sample 2SBtaG_FD_89579 | JGI IMG/M metagenome (GOLD analysis project Ga0114931, IMG submission 89579) | Deep subsurface microbial communities from Kolumbo volcano to uncover new lineages of life (NeLLi) - 2SBTROV14_V59a metaG | ecosystem: Environmental > Aquatic > Marine > Volcanic | place: Kolumbo... | reverse complement strand
GCAAACCAATAGCTCTTCATTGATTTAGCAATCTTCATAGTTTCTCCGGTATTTGGTCCGTCTATGGCATGCCCAAATACATCCCATGTATTTCCCAATTGGTCCTGGATGAGTGCTCCGGGGAGCTGTCCTGCCGGACTCTGAGGATCAACCATAGTAAATTCGAGAACCTCGCCACTGATTTCCTTTTGCTCGAACGAAACGATGTAGTTCTCCTCTTGACTCCCAACAAGCACATAATTTGTACCTCCAAAATTATCCAGGATAATCGGGTTATTTACAAACGAACTAAATCGATAAACCTTTACCCGATCTCCGGAAATGATCCCATGAACACGCTCCTTCTGGTCAAGGCGCGTATCATTGACGGAGACTCCAAAAAGCAGGCCGTCCTGGGTACGATAGTCGCCATAAGGATAACGCTGATAGTTCCTGCTATACCCAGTATTGAGAGACACCACTTTTGTATCCGGGTAAAGTCGTTTCCATGTACCCCATTCCGTTTCGAATATTTCAAATGTCTCAGCATCTGTTCCAATGAGAGGTCCGTGTACACATTTCAACAATAGCTGAGACCAGGTACTATTCGTTTTACGATCATAAGGCATGAGATTGGTGTTATAGAGCAATCCGGAAACCCCAAAAGTGGTTATTTGATTTTCAAGACTAACTCCCCAACCGATACCCGTGTCAGTCAATGGACAATAAGTGATGGCCACATGTTCACCATCTACCTGATCATTGATGATTTCGTGCCAATCCAGAATTTTATGCGGATAAGCGCGCACATCATCTCCTTTTTTATAGCCTATAACCAAGTCAAAATCATCCAGGTACGTAGCTTCACTCGCTGAGATCATCTCGGGATTCTCAAGGGCAGGAATGCCATCTTTGCCTGGCCCACCGTCGAGCACCTGGTTTTGGGGAATCAGCCAGGCATTGGTGTTTCCACTCCCACTGTTAGTATTGTTGTTGTTATTATTGTTGTTTGTGTTCACCGGGTTGGGTGAGTTGCTACTTGAACAGGACCATGTTAGCACAACAATCAATACAAATGCGACACTACTTAATTTCTTTGATCTCATAATTTTGATTATTCTTTTTATTTCTTAATAAATAAACAAACCCAATATTAAACCTATAGGTCGGAGTTACCTGGGTGTCTACCACAAAGGCATGTACAGGTAATTCAATAGAGGTTTGTATAGACATTTCCGGCAGCATATTGAAAGATATGCCCGGTTTTAGGAATACCCAATTGCCTCCTGTCCCTGGTAGACCGAAATCATTTTTTACATCTGTGCCGGCATACCGATATTTTACTATAAATGATGGATCAAATATTTTCGACCACCACACAAAGCGATCTGCAACTCCTAGCGTCGCTTGAAATTCATTGCCAAATTCATAGGTCTGGTTGCCCAGATAGTTCCCATTAAGTCCGGTGGCGCGATATGTTGCACTACCATTTAACGTCATTGATTTTCTGAAGGGGAGGGGCATGCTTCCACTAAACCAGTAAATCATATCCCAGGCCCCAGAGCCTGGTTGCAGATCAGAACTTAGCACAAGACCTTGGCTATCAGTAATTTCTGTTTTTCCTGTAGGTGCTTTGACCCCTAAACCAGCTCTAAATTGTTTATAAAACCTATATTTTAATAAAAGAACAATATCGCCAAATCCATTGGTTGATGTAAAATTTCTTGGTTGAGACATTATTGGTCGGATTAATCGCTCTTGCCTGACCAAAGAGAACATGGCATCTAGGGCGAACCGATCGGTTATAGTGTAACCGACTTGGGCTAAACCGGTATGAGTCGTTCTTTTCCGGGTATTATCTTCCAGTTTGTTTGATCGCTCTTTTAATGTGTTGAGTACATTCAAATCATAATTAATAGAGAATTGCCAGTTGCCTTTTTCAGTAACACCGAAAGCGCCAATGTTGCTTGATATAGGTACACCTCCGGAACAACATGCCTGACCCATTGATATGGTCACAGTTATCGTGAAGAACGAAATGACAACAATATACTTCATGAGGATTGACTGGTATTACTGATTTAACGTCCATGGACCCCATTGAGTTCATCCAATAAAAATATATAGGATTGAGTTGTCGGTTACTTTACAGTTCTTAAAAGTACTTAAATATGGCGCCAAGGATGTATTAAATTTGACAGGAGAATCGTTAATTCATAAAAAAGTGAAATCATGAGCAAGTTAATCCCCTGTTTTCGATATCTTTTCTACATGTTAGCTATGGGTATCTTAATGTCATTAAACACCATTAATAGCCTGAAAATTTCTGATAAAGTTGAAGTCAACTGGCATAAAATAATGGATGTGGAAGAGTTGGTGGCAGATCAGGCCAAACCGGTATTTATTGATTTTTCCGCCTCCTGGTGTGGCTGGTGCAAGGTAATGGATACAAAGACATTCTCTAAAACTGAGGTGGCCACCAGCCTCAATACTGACTTCTATGCTGTTAAGGTAGATTATGATAGCCAACGCCCGTTTCGATTCCTTGGTCAGGAATTTACCGGTTACTCATTGGCAAAGTATTATGGGGTTACAGGCCTTCCTACAATGATCTTCCTATCATCTGATTTAAAGAAGTCTAAATCCGTAGTAGGCTATAAAAATGTTGACCAGTTCCTTGCAAAGCTTAAACGCTACCGTGATTTATAACTAAAAAGCCGGTACTGAAATAGCACCGGCTTTTTAATTATATGATAATCTTTCCTTACTTCAATAAAGCTGCAAAATCAGGATTTGTCTTCACATTTTTAAATTCAAGGTCAACAACAGCTGCCTCTTTAAGAGAAGCATCATTACTTATAGCCTTGCCTAAATTTTCCACAACTTTACTTGTATTACTTTTTCTTGCATTGGCAACTGCAGCACCATAGTAGGCAATAGCAAAGTTACCATCCAATTCAGTTGCTTCTGAAAATGCATTTATAGCATTATCATAATCTTTCTGAAGAAGATACGCCAAGCCTTTATTGAACATATTATCTGCTGTTTGCTTAGATCCTGATAAAGAAGAAACAGCACGTCCATAATCTGCTTTTCTAATTTCAATCGCACCCCGGACACCTTTAAGACCATTCACGGTCTCAGCATCGGGATTCATAGCACTTGCCTTGGCTAAGGCATCTGAAGCTTTGTTCATATTACCCTGAATCAGATAAACTGAAGCTGCTGTGGTATATGCCTCAGCGCTCGGGTGTGCTTTATTCGCCAGGTCAAGTTGTGTTTCTGCCTGATTGGCCAGGTTTGAGGCATTGGCATCGTCTTCCATGGCCATGGCTATATAAACTGCCCCCAGATTAGCATGTGCATTCCATGCATCACTCTTTTTAATGGCTGCTTTGTAAATACCTTCTTTCTCACTCAGAGATGGGGTCAGGCTTGCGGCATACATAAGTTCTTCGAGTGAGAGAGTGTCAGCCGATGTTGATCCGGCAGCTACTTGTTTTGCCAATACAGAAATTTCAGCATCAGTCTTTTTGTCTTTGATTGTGAGGATATCCGTTTTGGCTGATCGCAATCCAGGATAAAGATCTTTGAACACTTTCTTATAAGTTGAAAGTTTTTCAACAGCATTTTGCTGGTCTTCAAACGCTCCGGGACCATTGATAATATTCAAGATTTCCGATTTTTGGTCGTCAGAAATACCGTCATAATCCGCAAGGGCAACTTTGAAATTACCCCAATCATCAACGATAGGCTTAAGGATAAACTTGATGGAATCAGCCATCCCTTTATAATCATATTTGTCCATTTGCTTTCTGTAATATTTTTCAATTACAGTCGCTCTGTCTTGAGATAAGCGGGAATTTATTCGCTCAGGTCCCTCGGGGGAGTGGGTTCCTGTGATCGTAACGGTTTTCGTCTGGTTTTTATCTGCAATGTATGCTTCAAATTCTTTTGCACGATCACTTCTTCGCTCCGAATACTTTAAGTTGGACCTTCCCTGGTCAAAATAAAAATTAATGTTGGTTGGGATCAACTCTTCTTTATTATTATAACCATGACTAGCAAAGGCGGGATAATAAACCTCCTGCACAAGCTGAGAAGTTGTGATTATCCCATCGGCGATACCCATTCTGGGGGTTTCCTTAGATTTTCCATTTCTGGGGTCTGAGGCAACACCCTTGATCTCCACTGAACCTGTCTTCATAGCAGGCTGGTAAGCAAAGGCAAACGATTGGGTAATTTTAGGTTGGGTTTGATCACTGTTTGGGTAATCATCCGCTTTAAATACAACATCTTCCAATGGCAATTCCTGATTACCGTATTTATAGAAGGTTTTGATTGTGTAGACTTTTCCTGCCTTAAGCATTTTTACAGGCAGATTAGCCGACATTTCAAATTTTACTGTATCTGCATGAACTTCCAGTGGGTTGGGAGTAACAGTTAATTGCTGATCCTGAGCCATTTGAACCATTTTGTTCAAAGAACAACCGGAAAAGCTTAAGCCAGCAAACACAATTGCCACATAAATTAATTTTCTCATTTTAATTTTTACTTTCGTTAATTAGAGCTTTCAAGAATAATATGCAATAATAGGAAAAAAATAACTTATCAAAACGCCGGAGGTTCTTCTATTGAATATTATTTTTGTCATAATATGAACCGACTTATTCAACGAATACAAAGCTTTTTTGAGGATAAGGCTTTCGGAGTATGTTCAAGTTTAGGTGAGAAACTCGGTATTGCCTCTTCAAGTATCCGCTTGTTTTTTATTTATGCCTCTTTTTTGACCTTTGGATCACCCATTATTCTGTATTTGATGCTGGTATTTATTATGAATATGCGCAGGCATTTAAGGCGCCGAAATTCAGTTTGGTATTAGGTCAGTAAATCTTCTTTTTTTTCTAATAAAGTATTGCCATACAATTGAGTGATCAAATAATATGGGTTGGGTGTCTTCGTCCAGCGAGGAAATAAAATTGTTGGCTCTTTTGCTACGTTTACCTATTTTAAAAAGGACGTCAAAAAGAGCCCTTATGACGGACCATGCAGCGCCAAATCGGCCCTTCGCAAGATAATACATTATTGCTATCATGTCCAGCCAAATCCTAAGGGTTACAGTACTTACCCGTTTGCGTACCGGTAGGTTTTTAATGAGCAGTTGTAAGCCATTGCGATGATTCAGGTAAACTTTAAACGGATGGTTATAAGAGAGCGTTCCCCCACCAAGATGAAATACTTTGCTCTTAGGCAAACAAACCAGTCGATGACCCATTCGCTGAAGTCTCCAACAAAGGTCAATTTCTTCCATATGAGCAAAAAATGATTCGTCGAATCCTCCTGATTTAATAAACACGTTCCTTCGGACTACAAAACACGCCCCGCTTACCCAAAAAACCTGTCTGGCCTTATCATATTGGCCCATATCCTTTTCCAAACAGTTGAATACGCGGCCACGGCAAAATGGATATCCATATTTATCAAGATATCCACCAGCGGCTCCGGCATATTCAAAATGATCTTTTTGCCCATCAGAAAGGATTTTTGGCATGATGGCTGCAACATCCTGGTTTTGTTCAAGGAAAAAAAATAGTGGGCTCAGCCAACCCTTTGTCGGACGGATATCCGAATTCATAATGACAAGTAAATCTTTGGTCACTTTCTGGACCATTTGGTTATAACCTTTGCAATAGCCAAGGTTACTATCAAATTGGATCAACCGGATGTCGGGATGATTTTCCTGAAGCCAGGAGACAGAGTCATCAGTAGAAGCATTGTCACCTATAATGATCGGAATATTTTCAGACGAACGGATGACTTCAGGCAGGTAGGTCTCCAGATGTGCCCTTCCGTTATAGTTTAGAATAAGAATGGCTGCCGATGGCATTACATCATTTTACTGAAATCCAGGCCAGGGATATTGGGTATCATCCCTTCCGTAGACTTTTTAATTGCCTCTTTTGCTAAGCCATCCACTTCTTCCAGGGCACCGTTTATAGCAGCAATGACCAAATCGTTTAACATTTCTTTATCTTCAGGATTGTAGAGAGAGTCATCAATGCTGAGCTGAACTACCTGTTTTTTACCATTTACAATGGCTTTTACCATTCCGGCCCCGGATTCTCCTTCTGCTGTGATGTTTACCAGGTTATCCTGAGCTTCCTGTACCTTGGCTTGGACTTCTTTCACCTTGCCCAGCATTTTCATCATGTCAAACATTCCGCCACTCATAAGCATTATTTATTTTTCAAAAGTAATACGGTTCCTGTACGTTCGTGCTTAAAACCTGCAGAATCTTCCACATTTATTCTATAGACATAATTACCGATCGGGGCTATTTGATCATTAATTTGTCCATCCCATCCGGTTCCGTCCAGTGAATTAAATATTGCTTCACCCCATCGAGTGAAAATCGTAAGATCAATTCTCTCTAAAAACCGTCCTTTAACATTGAAGGTATCATTTTTAGCATCTCCATTCGGGGTGAATGCATTGGGGACAGCAATAATTGGATTTCGTATCACCTCCACCTCATTTGAACGAGCATCTTTCACCAGTGGATCAGATGAAATAGCCCAGACCACATAGCGGCTAACCTGTGACAGGGCCTTGTCAATAGGCTCTGTGTAGCTATTGGTTTGGCCGACCAACACACTGTCTATTACCTGAGAAGATGGATCAAGGGTAACCAGGGCATAATTAAGGGGGGCAAGCGTCCATCCCTGATAGACAGTCCACGAGAGAGCTACAGCGCCATCAATAGTAGGCTCTCCCGATAGCAAAATACTGCAAGCAATAATACCCCCGTTAGACATATTACCACAAACATCCTTGACCTTGATTTGTAGGCATTGGGCGCTGTCGGGTTCAACAGATGAAAAATACTGGTTAACAGTTGTAGTATCCATGAGGAGTTGTCGGTTGCGGGTATCGAACAAGGTAACTGCATAGTTGTTGACCGGATTACCAGGAGGGATGTTCCAGTCCCACTGCAATTGAGTACCGCGATGAATACTACTTATATCAGTGACTGAGTCTGGTTTGTCTGTGGAAAAAGCGAGTTGGCAAGTCATGTTGGAAATACTCATCCCTGCTCCGGGATAATTTATCTGAATGGAGTAACAGTAGGTCGTATTGCATAGTACAGTAGTGTCTGAGAGAAAACCCTGAGTACCAGGTCTTGATGCCAGGAAAGAACCGTCTCGTTGTATATCAACGGATTGGTTGCTGTCAATAAGAATCACTGGCCAGGTAAGATCTATTTGATTATTGGAGGCCATTGCTGAAAGATAGGTGCTACATAATATGTTGGAATATGACCTGGTATTACTACAGGCATCCAGCGTGGCAATACGAAAGCAGTACTGGTTGTTGCTCATATCCAAGCCTTTGATTGTATCAGTGCTGGAGATCTGCGGAAGAAGAGAGAAAACCTGAAATCCAGAAGTATCATTGACGGATATTTCCAGCCGGCAAATGGAGTTAGGAGCAAGGGTATAATTGATTAATCCAGTGCTGGTATCTAGAACTCTAAATTGGTCCGCTATTGCGGGTAAAACCGCAGCAACAGGTGTAAAAGGGATTGAGATTGTACTACATCGATTATTGGCTGTAGTATATAGCCCGGTTACTTTGATGGTAACCGGAGTACTGTTCACATAAGAATGTACTGTCGGTATTGTACCCACCGGCTGCTGTAAGATGGTCCCATCTCCATAGTCGATCTCATAGACGTCATAATTGGTGTCGGGGATCTGCACCTGAAGCGCTAATAAATTGCATGACTGAAGTTCTATCAAAGGCTGTATGGGATCCAATATCTCCACCAGTATGCTATCCTTTTTTTGTCCTGTTGGCCCTTGTATGAACTGAAAAAGATAGTAGTTGCCCGAAGTTGTATAGGTAAAGACAGGGTTGTTGGTTATCGGCGATAAGGCACCCTCAAATTGATATAAAACCACTCCTGTACCTGAGTCGATATTGGTTACCGTAACTGTCAGGTCACGACAGCCTCTTTGTTGGTCAATTGAAAACCGTCCCTCCGTACTTGTAAATTGGCCCATGCCAAGGGTTGGGATGAGGAAAACGATTGATACAATATATTTGTATAAGCGGATACGCAACTATTCTAGTGTCATTTCCTTCAAAAACTCTACACTATTCGACAGATCATGGTAGAGCACCCTATCATTGTTAATGAACGTAACCTTTGCCCTAAAATTGCTAACTAAATTTTCAAGAAAGGGGGATGTTTTTAAGGGTTGCCGGAGGTCCAGGGCTTGTGTTGCTGTGAGGAGTTCGATAGCTAGTATCTGGTAGACATTGTTAATAATACGAAATGTTTTGGTTGCTGCATTAGCCCCCATGCTTACATGATCTTCCTGCCCGTTTGACGATACGATTGAATCAACCGAATCGGGATGACAAAGAGATTTATTGGCACTGACCAGTGAAGCGGCGGTATATTGCGGGATCATTAAACCGGAGTTAATGCCCGGTTCAGCCACTAGGTAGCTGGGTAGATCCCTTGCACCGGAGATCAACTGAAAGGTTCTTCGTTCTGAAATACTTCCCAATTCAGACAAGGCGATTGCCAGAAAATCGCTGGCAAGGGCGAGAGGCTGTCCGTGAAAATTTCCGGCAGAAATAATTTTATCTTCGTCTGGAAAAATATTCGGGTTATCCGTTACACTATTGATCTCATTGGTGATCACCGATTCCACATAATTAATGGCATCAAGGGATGCGCCATGAACCTGCGGAACACATCGGAATGAATATGGATCCTGAACATGCTTCTTGGGTTGAGACATAATCTCGCTATCCTTGACTATCTCTAGTATGTCAGCAGCAATTAATTGTTGTCCGGGTTGTGGTCTGATTTCATGTACCAAAGATAAAAACGGTTCAATTCGCCCATCATATGCTTCCAGTGAAAGTGCCGCAATAATATTGGCCAATCGAAGGAGGCGCCGGGCATGAATGACATTGTGCACTCCATATGCCGACATGAACTGAGTACCATTTAATAAGGCCAAACCTTCCTTTGGATGCAAGGTTAATGGTGGCCATTCTAATAGTTCGAGTGCTTTCTCACTCGTGATCACTTCATTCTTGTAGAAAACTTCACCCAATCCCAAAAGTGGTAGGCTCAGATGGGCCAGGGGAGCTAAATCACCTGATGCACCCAAAGAGCCATACTCATAGATTACGGGTAGTACTGCATGATTATACATATCCACCATGCGCTTCAGGGTATCCAGGTGTATGCCTGAATGTCCATATCCTAATGACTGGATCTTTAAGAGAAGGATTAAGCTTACCAGGTTAGAGGGAATGGTTTCTCCTACTCCGCATGCATGCGATTTGATGATATTCTCCTGCAGGGTAACCAACTCATTGGCAGAAATATGTTCTTTGTACAGTGAACCGAAGCCGGTTGTAACTCCATAGATAGGGTCCTGGGATGTAGCTAATTTTTTATCCAGGTAGGTGCGGCACTCACTGACCTTCTGACATACTTCTGACGAAAGTTCCAGTTGAGCCTTAGAACGAATGACCTTATCTATATCGGCAATGGAAAGAGGGGAGGCAGAAATGGTATGAGTTGTCATGGAATATGCTGAATAAAATCAAACATTTCTTCTTTATTCAATTGCCTGGATACCCCAGAAGCCATTTCTTTAAGCGTAAATAATCCTGCTTTTAGTTCATCTTCACCGATTGTAATTACCCATGGGATATGGTTCTTGTTTGCATAGCTCAACTGCTTTTTAAGTTTGCTCTGATCAGGATAAATCTCAGATGGAATATCCTTTGCTCTAAGCTTGGTAGTAATTGAAAGTGCTTCCCGGAAGGCTTTATCACCCATATGAGTCACAAGTACTCTTGTAAATGAGCTCGTTTGTTTGTCAAAAAGGCTCATCTGTTCCATTACATCAAAGAGACGATCAATTCCAAAGGAAATTCCGACACCGGAAACTCCTCTCAGACCAAAAATGCCCGTCAGATCATCATACCTGCCGCCACCGCAAACACTGCCTATTGTACCATCCACGATTCGTACCTCCAGGATAAAACCTGTGTAGTAGCTAAGACCCCTGGCCAGGTTCTGGTCAAATACTATCGATGATTGGTTGCCGCTCATGGTTTCCACATGATGGAGAACCTTATTCAACTCATCATAACCCGCTTTACTTTTCTCGTTGCCAAGCAACATTTCCAGTTGATCCAATTTCTCTTGATAACCTCCTTTCATTTCCAGATAAGGAAGCAACATTCTAATGCTTTCTTCGGTAAATCCAGTCTTCACAAGTTCATTCGTAACACCTTCCATACCAATTTTTTCCAGCTTGTCAATAGCTATGCACAGCGGGGTTTCTTTTTCAGGAAAACCCAGGTATTCCGACAAGCCGGAAAGCAGTTTTCTATTGTTGATCGCGATTTCAAAGCCATCGATCCCAAGTGAATCCATTACTTCCTGGATCATTAATAGGATTTCAGCCTCACAAGCAAGGGAGGATGTACCAATAACATCAGCGTCACATTGTAAAAATTCACGATACCTTCCTTTCTGAGGTCTGTCAGCTCTCCATACCGGCTGGATCTGATATCTTCGAAAAGGCATGGCAAGCTCATAATAATGAGTTGCCACATATCGTGCAAATGGAACCGTAAGATCATATCTCAAACCTTTTTCAGCAATCTTAGGGAGTAGCTGGCGAGGATCAGCTTGGGTTAGGTCCTGGTCCACTTTGGCGAGAAAATTACCTGAATTGAGTATTTTGAATAGCAATTGGTCACCTTCTTGCCCATACTTTCCCATAAGAACTTCCAGGTTTTCCATTGCTGGTGTCTCAAGGGGCTGGAAACCATACTTTTTAAAGATTGCTCGGATGGTTGACAGAATAATACTGCGTTTGGCTACGATTTCGGGACCAAAATCGCGGGTTCCTTTTGGAATACCTGGTCTTGCCTGGTTCATGGTTGATTAAAAATTGAGGCAAAGCTAAAAAATATGATCTAGAAGGATGCTTTCATTTGGTTGAACATTTAATTGTAGTGAGCACGACAGCTTTGACCACTTATAAAATGATTCATTAAAGGATAAAATAATAATTCCAATTTGGAGCGTTAAAGATATGTTATGTTAAAGGTTAACCCCGGAATACTGTTCCTTTATTTTCTGTTGGCCTGTGGTCCAGGTCAGGGAGATACAAATGTAGAGACGGCAACACCACAAAAAAAGAACTACCCGTTGGCCATTGATCATGACAAGTTCTATACGAAGGATGGTCATCAGTATTTGTATGGAGGTGAGAAACCAGGTGAAGATTTTGATATTTCCAACTTAAGTCTGAAAGATGACCAGTTTCATTTTGGGATCGGTCGTGAGAGGTTTCCGGCCTTGCTTAAACCCAGGTTTATGGATATGAAAAGTGCGGACACCCTTTTTGATGATTCAATCAGGTTTCTATTACTGGATTTTCATGGTGTTCTTAGAGCCTATTCGATTAGAGACCTGACCCATCATGAGGTGGTAAACGATGAGGTTGATGGTATCCCAATCATGGCTGCTTATTGCGTATTGGCTGATTTGGGAGCGATCTATGATCGGCGTATGTTGCATAGACCATTTACATTTGCGCTGAGTGGATATACTTACTATGACCCGGATGTTTGGGATGGGATGGATGGCTTCGTCCTTTGGGACAGAGAGACAGAGAGTCTTTGGTGGCCGTTGATCGGAGAGGCAGTTTCCGGCAAAATGAAGGGTACTAAATTGAAAGTATTGGATGAAAAACACTGGTCTCAGACTACATGGGGAGAAATAAAGGAACATTACGATAACGTAGATGTGTTGATACCGGATCAGGACTTTGATCGCCCTGCAAATTGGCGACATTATACTGATATCCATATTCTCACTGATTCAACCCAAAGTATTGCTCCCCGATGGGGTGAAAACAGCCGGTAATTGAATGTTTCATTGTTTAATGTTTATTTTTATGTTAGCTTCACATCGAATTCTGATAACACTCAACTTTTGTTCCTAACCTGATCATCCTGTCATCGGTCATTTTAGATTAGATCACTTGCTGACTTTAGTTTTATGTCAAAATCAAACAATTTTGTCTTCTCTGACGAGAAAGAACCACATCGTAAACGTACACGACACATACTTAACGACCATCCTGAGATCCGTGCTTTAATCGGAAAAAATCCACGATCATTCTGGATTGTTCTGCTCCTGGTGGTTATTCAATTAGGGGCTGCATTTTTAATCCGTGACCAGCACTGGTGGATTATTTTGATTGTGGCCTATACCCTGGGAGCCATCGTGGATCACAGCTTGTTTGTCCTCATCCATGAGGTGGCTCATAACCTGATATTTAAAAAGAAATCATGGAATACTTGGACTGGAATCTTATGCAATGTTCCACAAGTTTTTCCTTCGAGTGTTTCATTTCAACGCTATCATATCAAACACCATTCGTTCCAGGGTATTCACGAACTTGACGCCGACCTGCCAAGTCATAGAGAAGCTAAAATGGTGAATAATTCAACACTTTGTAAGATCCTGTGGCTAATGTTTTATGTTTTCATTTAGGTGGGTCGTACAGGTCGTTTGAGGGAGATAAAGTTTATGGATAAATGGGTACTGACAAATCTGGTTGTCCAGATTGTAACTATGACTGCTCTGACATATTTCTGGGGCTGGACTGCATTACTATATCTGGTGTTATCGCTTATGTTTTCGGTTGGATTACATCCTCTGGGTGCCCGTTGGATACAGGAACATTACCTGACCCTTGATAAAAATCAGGAAACCTATAGCTACTACGGGAAGATGAACAGATTGGCTCTTAATGTTGGATACCACAATGAACACCATGATTTCCCGTCTGTATCATGGAACAATCTCCCCAAGATCAAATCAACTGCGCCCGAATATTATGAATCATTGAAATTTCATAAATCATGGACCCGGCTGCTGTTGAATTTTCTTTTCAACAAAAATATTTCTGTTTATGACCGTGTCGTACGCAGCAACCGTGGAAATGTCCCACTATCAGATAACTCTGTTTATGACCGAGAACTAGTGACTAACTCAGTCAACTAAATGAAAAATTAACACATCTGTCCAAAACGATTAAACAAAATTGCCAATGTGTAGCCCCAAAACAAAGGGCTACTTACTTTTAGGTTTTCCACAATCTAAAATCACATTGGCAGTATGAATATCACACTATTTG
>Ga0114931_10007605_pt1 | contig 13236 bp, 10 predicted proteins | sample 2SBtaG_FD_89579 | JGI IMG/M metagenome (GOLD analysis project Ga0114931, IMG submission 89579) | Deep subsurface microbial communities from Kolumbo volcano to uncover new lineages of life (NeLLi) - 2SBTROV14_V59a metaG | ecosystem: Environmental > Aquatic > Marine > Volcanic | place: Kolumbo... | reverse complement strand
GAAGTGGGCCGTGCCAAGAACCGCAGATCCAAGCGAGTTCTCGATGTCGGACGCGAAGCCGCGGTGTTGACGTCGGTACGAGAGGGCAATCCCGGCCCGCTGACCGACGATGCCGTCGAGGCGGTGTTCCGCGAGGTGATCTCCGCGTGTAGAGCGAGCCAGAGCGCGACCTCGGTGGCTTTGCTGGGGCCGGCCGGCACGTTTTCTCACGAAGCGGCTATCCGTCAGTTCGGGCGGACCGCGCAGCTCGAACTGTGCGATACCATCGGTGATGTATTCGCGTGCGTCGATTCGGGCCGGTGTTCGTACGGTGTCGTCCCCGTCGAAAACACCACCGAGGGTGCCGTGACACCGACCCTTGACGCTCTAGCCGGGACGACGGCGACGGTGTTGGCGGAGGTCGAAGTCAAGGTCGAACACTGCCTTCTGTCCAAGAGCGGAGACCGCGCGAAGGTCAAACGCATCGCTTCCCATCCTCAACCACTTGCGCAGTGCCGACGGTTTCTTGCCAACAACTTTGCGGGCGTGGAGCGCACACAGACCGCAAGTACGGCGGCAGCGGCGAAGCTCGCACGTCAGAGCGCGACGACCGCGGCGATTGCCGGACGCCTTGCCGGCGAACTCTACAATCTAAAGACCGTTGCCCGCTCCATACAAGACAGAGCCGGAAACGTGACTCGCTTTCTCGTCGTCGGAAACGGCGAGCCCGGCAAGGCAACCGGTAAGGACAGAACCTCGCTGATCATCGCGGTACGCGATGAAGTCGGCGTGCTGGAGAAGATCTTGAGACCGTTCGCGGTCAACGGTGTGAACCTGTCCATGATCGAATCGAGACCGCTGGCGGGACGATCATGGGAGTATAGTTTTTTCATCGACGTGAGCGGCCACGTTCGCGATACCAAGGTCCGCAAAGCCCTTGCCTCCGTGCAACGAATCGCGGTCGGAACCAAAGTGTTGGGCTCGTACCCCATGGCGTCGTGAAGCCGCCGATTCCGGAGCGAATCCGTGCCCTGGAACCGTACAAGCCGGGGAAACCGATCGAGGAAGTCGAGCGGGAACTCGGACTGCGGGGGTCGGTCAAGCTTGCGTCCAACGAGAATGCGCTCGGCCCCTCACCCCGGGTGATCCGCGCGCTTACCCAAGCCTTGCCGGGTCTGCATCGATACCCCGACGGAAGCGCGGTTGTCCTCACCACCAAACTAGCTGCCCACCTCGGGGTGCCGCCCGAGTGTATCGTGTTGGGCAACGGCTCCAACGAGATGATCGAACTTCTGGTACGACTGTTCGCCGCGCCTGGGGACGAAGTCATCATGTCCGAGGATGCGTTCCTGGTGTACGACCTCGTTTGCAGAGCGGTTGGTGCGCGTCCGGTGAAGGTGAAAGCCAAAGGTTTTCACCACGACCTGGAAGCGCTTGCCGAAGCCGTCGGGGAAAAGACGCGACTCGTCTTTCTCGCCAACCCCAACAATCCTACAGGCACCATCTTCACGCGGGCCCAATGGGAGAGTTTTCTACCGCGCATCCCCGCGCGCGTCGTAGTCGTAGTCGACCAAGCCTACTGCGAATACGTCGACGACCCTGCGTATCCCGACACCATTGCCGATCACGGGCGTCACCCCGGTCTCGTGACCCTGAGGACGTTTTCCAAAGTCCACTCACTTGCGGGCCTGAGGGTCGGCTACGCAGTCGGGTCGAGTGAAATCATCGACGCGTTGGGGCGTTTCCGCCAGCCTTTCAACGTTAACAGTTTGGCGCAGGTTGCGGCATGTGCCGCGTTGGACGATCGTGAGCACTTGGACGCGTCGCGTGCTCTAGCCAGATCGGCACGGGCTCAACTCGAGCGAGGGTTGGCTGCTCTGGAAGTGGATAGCGTGCCCAGTCACGCCAACTTCGTCCTTTGCGACGTTGGCGACGGAGCTGCGGTGACCGATGCGTTGCTCCACCGGGGAGTCATCGTACGTCCGATGTTCGCCTACGGGTTTCCCCACATGATTCGCGTGACCTACGGTACGGACGAGGAGAACCAACGCTTTTTGGAGGCGCTCGCCGGTGTTTTCGAGGAGAGCCGCCGGTGAAACCGGCGGTCGAAAAGGTCGCCATCCTCGGAGTCGGGCTGGTCGGAGTGTCGCTGGGAGCCGCGATACGACGCTCGGGATTCGCCGTCCATGTACGTGGCGTTGGACGTAGTCGGTCAAATCTGAACGTCGCGCTCGAGCGGGGCTGTGTCGATGAAATCGGACACGACGCCGGCAAAGCGGTGGCGGACGCCGATTTGGTCGTTCTGGCGACTCCGGTGGACGCGTTTGCTTCGCTGCTCAGCGTCGTCGCAGAGACGGCGCCTCGCGAAGCGTTGGTCACCGATGTCGGCAGTGTAAAGCGGTCGGTGTGCGCGGCGGCGGCGGCGGTCGGATTGGGCTCGAGATTTTTGGGCGGCCATCCGATGGCCGGAGGCGTCACAAGCGGAGCCGAGTATGCGAACGCCGACCTCTTCGAGGGGCGTGTCGTTGCTTTGACACCGACGGTGGACACGTGTGAGCGTGCCCGAAACGTGGTGACTTCGATGTGGCGCAGGGTGCGTGCCGAGGTCTTGGAGTTGGACGCGGCCGAACACGATCATGTGGTTGCTGCCTCGAGTCACCTCCCGCAAATGATCGCGGTCGTACTGGCGGCGGCCGCCGCCAGGTACGACCGCCCGGAGTTGTTTGCGCGTCTGGCGGCGGCCGGATTCGCGTCGGTAACACGAACGGCGGCGAGCGACCCGGCGATGTGGAAAGCGATTGTCGCCGCCAATGGTGACGAGATCGTCGGTGCGATGGAAAGCTTTGCCGGGATCTGGAACCAGTTGCGTGAAGCGATCCTGCATGATGATTTCGATCTCGTGCGTTAGATGATGCAAGAAGCAGCTGATTTCAAGCGCGACGAAAAAAAGTGAGCGCCGGCATCGCAAGCCTCGAACCGGCCGGTGGACCGTTGTGCGGCGAAGCGACCGTGCCCGGCGATAAGTCGATTGCGCATCGGGCGCTGCTCTTCAATGCGATCGGCGACGGCGAGGCTCTGGTTTCAGGTCTACCCGAGGGTCTCGACGTTGCTTCGACGATCGCTGCGCTGAAGAGGCTCGGAGTCGGTATCGAGAGGCCGTCGACGAGATCCTGTCGGATACGAGGTTGCGGCTTGCACCTGAAACCGCCGACAGGTCCCATCGATTGCGGAAACTCCGGCACGACGATGCGTTTGCTGACGGGCATTCTCGCCGGTCAGAGCTTTGACGCGGTACTGGACGGCGACGCTTCCTTGCGCAGGCGGCCGATGGGTCGCGTGGCGGTTCCCCTGAAAACGATGGGAGCGCGCATCGACACCGGAGCCGGCGGTTGCGCGCCGCTGGGTATCCGCGGCGGTACGCTGCGAGGCTGCGCCCATGAGCTCCCCGTCGCGAGTGCGCAAGTCAAGTCGGCGCTGTTGCTGGCTGGTTTGCAAGCCGACGGCCGCACGTGTGTACGGGAACCCACACAATCTCGAGACCATACGGAAAGATTGCTCGCCGAGATGAGCGTGGCCGTCGAGCGTGATCAGGGTTCCGTGTGCGTCCGCGGGCGCTCGGTGCCCGAGTGCTGCGACGTTTCGGTACCCGGGGATCCTTCGTCGGCTGCGTTCTTCGTCGTTGCGGCGGCGTTGGTGCCCGACTCGGAGGTGCGCATTCGGGGGGTGTGCCTCAACCCGACACGGATCGGCTTTGTGCGGCTTCTCGAGCGTATGGGGGCCGATATTCAGCTGCTCGAAACGCACACGTGCGGTGCCGAGGCGGTCGGAGACATCCAGGTTCGGTATGCCCCGCTGTCGGGCATCGGCATTGTTGCCGGGGATGTGCCGGGTGCTATCGATGAGTTGCCGGCGTTGGCGGTTGCCGCGGCTCGGGCGGAAGGGGTGACCACTGTTCGGGGTGCCGCTGAGCTTCGCGTAAAAGAAAGCGATCGGATTCGCGCGATTGTCTCGATGCTCGCAGCCTTCGGGATCGAGGTTGACGAATACGAGGACGGGTTTCGAATCAAAGGCTGTGCGGATCTAGCGGGAGGCGCTCGTGTCGGGACGGGCGGCGATCACCGGATTGCGATGGCCGCCGCGGTCGCCGCGCTCGTCGCCGACGGCCCCACATCGATCGCTGACGCGGCCGCCGTCGCCGTGTCGTTTCCCGGCTTCTTTGACACGCTCGATCGACTGAGATGCCGGTGATCGGCTTTCCGAGAGGAGAACCTCATGGTTGATCATCCGTTTGTCGTGGCCATCGACGGCCCGTCGGGTGCCGGCAAATCGACGACGGCCCGGGCGGTCGCCGCCGCTTTGAATTTTCATTACCTGGATTCGGGGGCGTTGTACCGGGCGGTCGCCGTCGCTGCACTGGACGCGGGTGTCACGCTGGACGACGAGCGGAAATTGTCCTACCTTCTCCATCGCACGCACATCGAAGCGATCGAGGGCGGCAAGCGGGTTCTTGTCAACGACGTCGAGGTGAGCGGGCGTTTGCGAACCGACGCGGTCTCGCAGGCCGCGTCCAAGGTCTCCTCGTTGCCGGCTGTTCGCCGGGCTCTGATCGGTTTGCAACGCAGCGCCGCGGAGGCCCCCGGCGTGGTCGTCGAAGGACGCGATATGACGACCGTGGTTTTCCCGAACGCGCAGGTCAAAGTGTATCTGGACGCCGATGTCGACGTTCGCGCGGAGCGCCGGACGGCCGAGTTGATTGAGCGTGGGGAGTCGGTCCGGTTGGAAGATGTGCGACGTGAAATGCGTGAACGGGACCGTCGCGACCGCAGCCGCGAGCATGCTCCGCTGACCGTGGCCGCGGATTCTATGGTGATCGACAGCACCGCCATGCGACCCGAACAGGTGGTCGCGGAGATCGTTGCCGCCGCGCGCAGGGCCGGTTCGCGCAACTAACTTGAAAAACAAAGGATTTGCGGCTTGAAACGGGGAGGTAAGGACGCTATGTCCCTACGGGCTGCGCGGACACCCCGCGCCGCTTCGGAGGTTCTTTTTTGATAGCAAGCAAAGGCGACGACGGAGGATCGCAGGAAGAGGAAAATATCGAGAGCTTTGACGATCTCTACGCGGCATCCGTCATTTCGGTTCAAGTAGGAGAGATCGTCAAGGGCGATGTGGTGAGCATCGACCGGGACATGGTAACGGTCGACATCGGATTCAAATCCGAAGGCCTGATCCACGTATCGGAGTTCACGGACTCCTCGGGACAAGTCAACATCAAGCCGGGAGAGGAAGTCGAGGTCTACATCGATTCTCTCGGCGAACGCGGGGGGCCGATCAAACTCTCCTACGCCCGGGCGAAGCAGTGGCGAGTCTGGAAGGTGATCGAGGACGCGTTCAATGCCGGTACGACCATCCACGGTAAAGTAACCGGACGGGTCAAAGGCGGTCTGATGGTCGACGTCGGGGTTTCGGCTTTTCTTCCCGGTTCGCACGTGGATGTACGGCCGAGCCGTTCTCTGGACAAATATATCGGCGAGGAAGCCGAGTTCTCCGTCCTCAAGTTCAACCGTTCGCGGGGGAACGTGGTCGTTTCGCGGCGATCACTGATCGAGAAAGAACGAGAGGCGCAGCGCAGTGAGACCTTGCAGATCCTCGAAGAAGGCGTGGTCATCGAGGGAACCGTGAAAAACGTCACCGACTACGGCGCCTTCGTCGATCTCGGCGGCATTGACGGCCTGTTGCACGTGACCGACATGTCCTGGGGGAGAGTCGGGCATCCGTCCGAAGTGGTCAAGCCGGGTGAGGTCGTAAAGGTCGTCGTTCTCAAGTTGGATTCGGAGAAGGACAAGGTTTCGCTCGGTCTCAAGCAATTGCAGGAAGATCCGTGGCTGACCGTGGCCGAGAGGCTGTTTCCCGGAAGCCGGGTGCGCGGCAAGGTGGTGAGTCTCGCCGACTACGGGGCTTTCGTGGAGGTCGAGCCGGGCGTCGAGGGTTTGGTTCACGTTTCAGAGATGTCCTGGACCAGCCGTGTGCAGCACCCTTCCAAGATCGTTTCGGTCGGGGATGACGTGGAAGTCGTGGTGCTTGCCCTCGATCCGGCAAATCGGCGAATTTCGTTGGGGCTCAAACAAGCGCTGCCCAACCCATGGGAGCGCTTGCCGATCGATCACCCGGTAGGCACCTCGTTGAAGGGCAAGGTCACGAGTCTGACTGATTTCGGAGCCTTTGTAAGCGTCGCCGAGGGAATCGACGGGCTCATCCATATTTCGGATATGCACTGGACCAAAAAAGTCCACCATCCTTCGGAAATCCTGAGCAAAGGCGACGAGGTCGAGTGCGTGGTGCTGGCCACCGATATTGCGCACGAGCGTTTGTCGCTGGGGCTCAAGCAGCTCTCCGAAGACCCCTGGGCGGATATGGATCATCGCTATCCCCCGGCCACACGCGTGAAAGGAAAGATCACCAACGTCACCGATTTCGGCGTGTTCGTTGAACTGGAAGAGGGCGTAGAGGGCATGGTTCATGTGTCCCAGCTGGCCAAGGAACGTATCGACGACCCGCGCGACCGCTTCCATGTCGGTGAAGAAATCGAAGCACAGGTCACGCAGATCGACCGCCGTGAACGTCGCATTTCTCTGAGCGTGCGCGCGCTGGAGACGTCCGCGGAAAAAGAAGAAATGCAGCGCTACATGGCCAAACCGGACGAAGGCTCGCGGTTCTCGCTTGGGGATATGATCAACGAGGAACTCGACCGTGATCGCTCGACCAAAGAAGCGAACGATGACAATGGAGGCCAGGCCTGAGCCGGAGTGAGCGTCCCGGCCGGATCAAGGAGCTACAATCGGTATGACCAAGCGAGATCTGATCGATAAGATTGTAAGGTTGCACCCGACGTTCTCGCGTCGCGACGCGGAGGTTGTGGTCAACTCCGTATTCGAGAGCATGACCAAAGCCCTGTGCACGGGCGACCGCATTGAAATTCGCGGCTTCGGTAGTTTTGTCGTCAAGCAGCGAAAATCCAGAGAAGGACGTAACCCGAAGACGGGCGAGATCGTTGCGGTTGCCGCCAAGCGGGTGCCTTTTTTCAAGGTCGGAAAGGAACTGCGCTTGCGAGTGGACACCAAGGATGGCTCGGCGGGGAGCGGCCGCGGTGAGGACAGTTACGAGAAACCCGCGTCCATCGCTCGGGCGGCGGCTTTTCCCGGTTCGGGCCGAAGCTGAAGCACCGGATGCGCGTTCTGTGGGCTCCGTGGCGTTTGAGCTACGTCTCGGCGGCCGATCATGTTGATGCCTGCATTTTTTGTGACCAACCGGCTCTTGTAAACGCGGACGAACGACGCGAACGCCTCGTTTTGTACTCCGACGAACTCGCGTCGGTAATGCTCAACCGCTTTCCGTACTCGAGCGCTCATTTGATGGTGGCGCCTCGGGCTCACACGGCGGATTTTCGGTCGTTGCCCGCCGAGCTTGTGACGCGCTTGCACGAACTTATCTCGCGTGCGATGGGCGCGATCGAACAAGAGTATCGCCCGCGCGGGTTCAACATCGGTATGAACCTGGGCCGTTGCGCCGGCGCGGGGTTCGTGGATCATCTACACTGGCATGTCGTCCCGCGTTGGGAAGGTGACACGAATTTTATGCCGGTGTTGGCCGATACCAAGGTGATGCCGGAGCATCTTGACGAGGCCTACCGGCGTTTGGTCGGCTACTTTGAGCCCTGGGAGTGATGAGGTTGGTATGAAGCTGATTCGAAGTGTGGTGCTCGGAGTCGTTTTCTTGCTCGGGGTGTTCTTGGCAAGTGCTAACACCGGGCTCGTGGACTTGGTCTACCTTCCGGCTTTGCCGTTCGCCGGGCTCGGCGAAGCCGCGTCCTTGCGCGTTCCGACCTTTATCGTGGTGTTGGGCTCGATTCTCGTCGGCGTCATCGGGACCGGGCTCGGGGTGTTTGTTGAGCAGTCCAAGCTGCGCTGGGCGACGCGAGCCGCGGTGAAAAAAGCCCGGCAAAAAGAGAAAGAATGGGAGGGGTTGCGTGACGAGTTGGCCGGTGCCAAGCAGGAACTGGCGAACGCCAGGCAAGAATTGGCCGTCGCGCGCGCTGAGACGACCACAGCCCGCGAGCGTCTGGCTCAAACCGAAGGCCGCTTGGCCAAGTTGCGCGAGGAGCGCCGGAGCGCCGCCCCGGCTGCAGCGGCGGGTACGCCGGCGGCCGCGGTCAAGGCGAGCCCGGCTGCGCGGCGCGAGAACGACGGTAATGATACAAGCGGCCGTGGATGAGGAATGGCGGCAGAGCCCGGATTCAAGATTACGCCGGTCATCCAGCAGTACCTCGAGATCAAGAGAGATCATGAGGATGCTTTCCTGTTTTTCCGCCTCGGCGACTTCTATGAGATGTTCTTCGAGGACGCGGAACGAGCCTCTGCGCTACTCGACATCACCCTGACGACACGCAACCGTAACGAAGCCAATCCCATTCCGCTTTGCGGCGTTCCGTATCACTCTGCGCGACCGTACATCGCGAAACTCGTGGAAGCCGGGTTCAAGGTCGCAATCTGCGAACAAGTCGATTTGCCCGGCGCCGCATCCAAGCTCGCCCCTCGAAGGGTCACCAAGGTGATCACACCGGGAACGGCGATGGACGAGGAAATCCTAGACCAAGATGTCGGCCGCTACCTTGCTGCCGTCGATCGGTGCGATGGGGCCTGGGGTCTTGCATGGACCGACTTTTCGACCGGGGAAGTCATGGTCTGCGAGTTCGCCGGTCCGCGAGCCGCGGCCGAAGAACTTCAGGTTCTCGATTCCCGCGAAATCGTCATCGGGCCGGGCGCTTCGGGCTTGTTCGAAGAGTTTCTGCCTGCGTCTCTTCGTACCCGGTTGAGTGCCCGCGAGTTCGCGCACGCCTCTCGCGATCGCGCGGTGAAGGGGCGCCGCGCGGCGGCCGCGGCCTTGGGAGGACTGTACGAATACCTGTCGGTGGTTCAAGGCGAATACAGGGGGCACCTGCGGCCTCCGATCTTGTACGACACGGGAGCGTTTTTACGCGTCGACCAGGTTACGAGGGACAATTTGGAGGTGCTGCGTACTCGTCGCGGGGTCCGGAAGGGCTCGCTGGCTGAAGTCGTCGACGGTTCGGTAACACCCATGGGCAGGCGCCTGATCGGTCGTTGGCTCTCGCATCCCCTCGCGGTCGCTCCTGCCCTGGGCGAAAGGCTCGATGCGGTCGAGTTCTTCGTCGAAACGGTGGATCTACGCACGAAGCTACGGTCGATTCTGAAAAGTATCGGAGACCTCGAGCGTTTGATCGGGCGGGTGGGATCGCGCAACGCCGGACCGCGCGAGATCGTAGCCCTCGCAGGCAGTTTGAAGTTCGTCGGTGAATTGCGGGCGGTCCTTGAGACCTACGACCTTCCCGAGGTCGTGGCGGTCGCGGCCGAAGACCTCGACCCGCTCGTGGAGCTTCAGGGGTTGATTCAGCGCGCGATTGTCGATGAACCGCCGGCGACGGTGCGTCAGGGCGGTGTGATCCGCGAGTGCTTCGATTCCGAAGCCGATCGCGTGCGGTCGATTGCAAACCGCGGTCGCGGTTGGATCGCGGAGATGGAGACCAAAGAGCGCTTGCGAACCGGAATCCCCACGCTCAAGGTCGGGTACAACAAAGTCTTCGGGTACTACCTCGAGGTCGGCAAGGCGCGTGTCGATAGGGTTCCGCAGGACTACGAACGCAAGCAGACCCTGACCAATGCCGAGCGCTACGTGACTCCGGAACTCAAACAGCACGAAGGTGAGGTTCTGGGTGCCCAGGAGCGCCTGTTGGACATCGAGGGGCGCCTGTTCGAACGGGTTCTGGACGAGATCGGTAGGAATCAGACCCGGCTCGCGCAGATCGCCTGCGCCCTGGCCGTGATCGACGCGTGGAGCGGTCTTGCCGAGTCCGCGCACAGACGTTCCTACGTGCGTCCGTATCTCAGCAAAGACGGGGCTCTGGATATTACCGAAGGGCGCCATCCCGTAGTCGAGTCGGTGCTGGGGCGCTCGTTTGTCGCCAACGACACTCGGCTGGGCGGGGAAGGCGCGACCCTGGCGGTCATCACGGGCCCGAACATGGCCGGCAAATCGACCTACCTGAGGCAAACGGCATTAATCGTACTGTTGGCTCACGCGGGTTGCTTCGTTCCTGCCGCCTCGGCGCGGATTCCCCTGTGCGACCGGATCTTTACTCGTATCGGTGCGAGTGACGACCTCGCGGGTGGCCGTTCGACATTTATGGTGGAGATGAGCGAGACGGCTCACATTCTTGCCAACATGAGCGAACGAAGCCTCGTGGTGCTCGACGAAATAGGGCGTGGCACGTCAACCTACGACGGTATATCGATCGCGTGGGCGGTAGCCGAAGCGTTGGTCGCGGCTCGGGTGAAAACGCTGTTCGCAACGCATTACCACGAATTGGCCGCGTTGGCCGAGGAGCACGAGGCCGTCGAGAACCTTTCGGTCGCGGTCAAGCGCTATAGGGGCGAGGTTGTATTCTTGTACCGGGTGTTGCGGGGCTCGGCGAGTGGCAGCTACGGCATCGACGTCGCCAAGCTTGCAGGTTTGCCCGACGACGTGATCGAGCGTGCAGTGGTGCTCCTCGAGCGTCTACAGATCGGAGGACGGCCGCACGAAACCGGCTCGGGAGCGCAACTAGCGCTGTTCGGAGCGGGCCAAGCGGAGGCAGGCGGCAAGGAGCACGTTGCGTTTTTGCCTCCTGTTCGCGACGGGGAGTCCGGCCGCGTTGTACTCGATGCGTTGCGGGGAGCCGATCTCGAGCACCTGACGCCGATCGAGGCGATGAATCTCCTTTCTGAGCTTGTCGGAAAGCTCGGAAAAGAGGGATAATAGAAGTTTCGCGGGGTTTGTGGGGTGCGGCCTATGTCGGGGAGAGCGGTGATCAGAAAATTCGGACATGCGACGGCGTGGATGGTGGCGGCCGTCTTGGTAGCGAACGCGGCACCCGCCGCCGCTACGACGGTCAAGCGCATCCGTTCCGCGTCGGGCGACGATTTCACCCGTATCGTCATCGACGTAGACGGTAGCACTCGCTACCGCTACGGACTGGTTCCGCCACGCACCGACGGCCACACCCTGGCGCGTCTCTATCTGGATCTCGACGGCGTCCGGCTGCCACCGGGAAAGCGTCTCGCGGCCGAGATCCGCGATCAGCGGGTGTCGGCGGTGCGTACCGGACAGCACAGAGATTCTACGGCGCGCATCGTTTTCGAGCTGCGGCGTCCGGTTCGCACCAATGTGTTCTCGCTATCGTCGCCACCGAGGATCGTCATCGATCTGACCGATCAGTCGAAACCCGAAAGCAAGCAGTCGGCGCCCGGCGGGCCTACGCCGCAGCGAGCCGAGTCGACGCCCCCCTCCTCACCCGTTGGGCGAAGTATCGCCCGGGCGCCGACTCGGCAGAGGACACCCGAACACCGCTCGACCGTGACCGCCGTCACCGTGCCCCACCACGCAGAGACGAAAACACCGACAGCCGGCCCGCCTCAGCGGCGGCTTGCGCGAGGGGTGCGAAGGGTGGTCATCGATCCCGGGCATGGCGGTAAGGACCCCGGAGCGAAAGGGCTTCGAGGGGTGAAGGAATCCGACGTGGTTCTCGACATTTCCAAGCGTGTCGCGGCCAAACTGCGGAAGAGACTCGGAGTCGAGGTGGTTATGACCCGAACCGGTGATGAGTTCGTTCCCTTGAGTCGCCGGAAGGATCTCGCCAACCGTTTCGATGCCGATTTGTTTGTCTCCATCCATGCCAACGCGGGGCGCAACACCAAGGCGCATGGTATCGAGACCTACTATCTCAAAAACACGAACGATCGTGCCACCCTGAGGTTGGCCAGCCTGGAAAACGGCATTGTCGACCTCATCCGCGGCCGGGATGTGTCCACGGACGCGGATCTACCGTATATTCTCTCCGATATGGTGCAGGGGCAGAAAGAGTCCGAATCGATAGTGCTGGCCAACTACATTCAACGCGAGCTGGTCTCGTATCTGCGGCCGCGCTATCGGTCGGTGAAAAATCTCGGTGTGAAACAGGGGCCGTTCTTGGTTCTTGACGGAACCTATATGCCGAGCGTCCTCGTGGAGACCGCGTTTGTAAGCAACTCCATGGAGGCCAAGCGCCTCGGTTCGGCTGCGTATCGCGAGTCGATCGCCGAGGGTATCTATCTGGGAATCTCGCATTACCTAAAGGACCCCAAGGTTCCGGGCCTCCAGTAGTTTGGCCGATCTCACGGTAACGCCGAGCGGCTCGACTCTTCTCCCGTCGCCGGTCGGGTTCGTCGGGAAGCTGTGCGATGTCGCCGCGGAATACCTCTCGGCGGTCGTAGCGGAACTCGAGGCGGCGCACTGGGAGGGGGCCTCGGGTGCCGATACGGCCGTTCGCTACACGACAGCTGTCGACAACTTGGTCCGGTTTATGTTCGAAGCTGCCTCCGAGCGATTCAGTCGCCGTTACGCGCGGGCTCACCAACGATGCGCGGTGATCGCCCAGGGGAGTTACGGACGACGCGAACTCAACCCGCGTTCGGATCTCGACATCCTAGTCGTGTATCCCAACACGATGAATCCCTACGTAGAGACTATCGCCGAATCGCTGTTCTATGCTCTGTGGGACGCGGGTGTTCAGGTGGGCAACTCGGTGCGAAGTTTCAAACAATGCTCGGATCTCGCGGGTGGCGATCTGACGATCAAAACCTCCATCCTCGACGGGCGCATGGTCTGCGGCAGCGTCGAGGTCGCGACGGAATTTCGCGATAAAGTGCAAGAGGTCGTTGCATCGACCGACGTAGACGGTTTTGTCCGAGCGAAAATAGAGGAGTTCAGAGGTAGGCACGCGGAGTACGGAGGGTCGGTGTTCATGCTGGAGCCCAACGTCAAGGAGGCCGACGGGGGGTTGCGTGATCTGCATACGGTCCTGTGGATTGCGCGTGTGAAAGCGGGAGCGCGTTCGCTCGAGGATCTCGCGGAAAAGGATTTCCTTTCGGAGGCGGAGTTGGCGGAGTTGTTGGCGGCGCGGGACTTTTTGCTGCGCGTCAGACATTCGTTGCATTTTCTCACGAAGGCGAAGCAGGACGCCTTGACCTTCGAACGGCAGGACCTGATAGCCGAACGCTTCGGCTATCGAGCCGACGCCGCCAACACCGCCGCGGACGTGTTCATGAGAGACTACTACCGCCACGCGGCGTTGCTGGCTCGAGTGAGCGAGGATTTGACCGAGCGCTG
>Ga0114931_10007604_pt1 | contig 13236 bp, 10 predicted proteins | sample 2SBtaG_FD_89579 | JGI IMG/M metagenome (GOLD analysis project Ga0114931, IMG submission 89579) | Deep subsurface microbial communities from Kolumbo volcano to uncover new lineages of life (NeLLi) - 2SBTROV14_V59a metaG | ecosystem: Environmental > Aquatic > Marine > Volcanic | place: Kolumbo... | reverse complement strand
GCAGAAAGACCTTCCTTTGAAACAGAAAGCGCAGAACGAACACTAAGAGGTTGTATATTAAAACCTAATTCTGCAAGTTGCAGTGTTGGGAGTTCCAAAGTGTCCTCCACAGTAATCATCCTATATTTTCTCATTATTTCAACTAATATTGCAGTTAAAAAGGAGGATTTTCCTGAACCTCTAGTTCCTGCAATTAACATTGTTCTAGCACCGTCTATTACAAAGCTTAATAATGCTGCGGCATCAGAACTAATCATGTTATTTTGAATAAATAATGGCAAAGTCCAAGGTTTATCTCTGTGTCTTCTAAAAGAAAAACCCAACCCATAGGGATTTAGGGGTTTTCCAACAACTGAAACCCTCGCTCTTGCATTTGGAGTTTCAATTTCGGTGTCCAAAATTGGATTTGAAGCATCAAGAGGTTTTCCACTTATCATTCTTAGTCTGGAAGCCCAACCGTCTACTTCATCTTGTTCAGGTATAATATTTGTTTTACAGTCTTCAAATTCCGAATGAGTTAAAAATATCGTTGTTTTATTTGGAGGGGCGTTGATAGAGATGTCTTGGATATTTTTATCCTCAAGTAGAGTCTCAATTAATCCGAAACCTACAGTATATCGAATTAAAATATTACTTAATTTTTCAATATCTTTTGCTTTTAGTTTTACATTTTTAAATTCTGCAATTTCTTCAATTAAATCTTTTGCAATGTTAAAGAAAACTTCTCTTAATCTTTGTGGGTCAATAAAATCACTTGATTCGGGTTGGTGTTCAGAAATAACTTCTTTGGCAAGATTAAGTATGTTGTATTGTTCTTCTGAAAGATTAAATTCTGCAGGCGTTAGATGATACAGATTGTTTGCTTCATTATCTAGTTCATATAGATTCACACTTGCATCAGTTAATCTATAAGATGTTAGCTCTCTTGCATCAATAGGGATCTGTTTTAACAAAGAAGTGTATATAAAATTAGGTTTGATATTAGCTTCAAAAAATTGTTTATATACTTCCCTTGAGCCAACTTTATGTCCTTCTAAATTGTTTTTGAGAGCTTTAATTAAATTTGTAGATTCAAGTTTAACGATTACAAAAGAAAGTGCTTTTTGGTATTTGTCATCAACTTCAAGGCATTTGTTGTTATGGTATGTTTTTTCAAATTTATAATCTCTAAGTTTTCTTTTTACTTTGACATATGCGCCAACAGGATCGGAAGGGAGATCTTTTACAATAGTATTTTGTAAGTAAGAATATCTGTTGAAAAAAAGTTTCAAACACTCTTCATCTTTATTAATTAATTGTCCACTACTAAATAATTCTTTTTCTTTGGAGAGATTACTATAGACTCCAGAAATCTCTTTTAAAAGTGAAATTTGTTCAAAATCATATTCGTAATTCTTGTTATGAACAAATACAATTTTAGTTGTTGAAGGAATTTGAACTAATCTTTTTATAATGTCGCGCATAGTTAGAGGATTATCTTCAATAGATGGAAAATCATTTTTTTCAAGATAATTAATTTTTAAAATAGACTCAGCTCCATGTTTCACAACTTCATAATCCTTATCTTTAGAAAACATATTATCTCAATTGAAAGAACTTTTATATAATAGTTTCTCTACTTAAAAATGAAAAAAATAGGTTTCTTAGAATTTACATGTTTTAACGCATGTTTCTAACCATTTACAGAAACATTTATAAATGGTTTCTTACTAAAGTAAGTACTCAAAAGCACAGAAAACCTGTGTGTTTGAGCGCTAGTAACTTACAATTTTCATAGGAAGATTTTAGTTAATCTTCCTACACCTCAATAGTTCTGTAATTTTAAATTCTACAAACAAATATTATAACAAAAGTAATTGTCTACTTTATATTAAAACTAAAAAAAACAGACTTAAAGAAGATATTTATAAATAAAAGAAAATATTTAATATTATGAGTAATGTGCAAGTTGCAATAATAGGTGAAGATTCAGATGCAAAAGAGATTCTATTTAAAGGATTTAAAATGTTCTCTCCAGACATTGTAGTATTAATAGTAAAGGAAAAATATATTAGAAAAGGGGAAAAGATTGAAAAGTCCTTAAAAGAGTTAGACATAAATTCAAAGATATTTAAAGTTGGTAATTCTCTTGTTCTTGAAGAAGTTTTCACAAAAATCAAGGAAATTCAAAATATATATTCAAAAGACATATTAGTAATAAATGTGGATACGGATTATATGACTTCTTGTCTGGCATTATCTTCTGCTTTTGTAAATGGGATTGCTGCGATAGGGATTTTAAATGAAAAGATAATAACATATCCAATTATGAAGTTTTCATATTATAATGCAATTAATGAAAAAAAATTTGAAATTTTGAAAATGATATATAAACACGAAAAAATAGATTCAATGGAGAAATTAAGTAGATTTACAAAAATGAGTTTACCTTTAATTGCATATCACTTGAAAGGAAATAGAGATTCAGAAGGTCTTGTTGAGATGAAATTGGTTGAGGCAAATAAACATGAGGGTCATGTTGTTTTGTCCTTAACAGAATTAGGGAAGCTTATAGTCCAAGGATCTGTTGATGTTCCTTGTGTGGGAAAAAATTGCAAAAAATGAAAAAAGTTATCCTTAAATTTCTTTTTATTTAATAATTTTAAAAAAAAGTTTATAAATATGTCTTTATTAAAATTTAATGTTAAAGATAAAAATAGCCTTTAACCTTGGTTTTTTGAGTTTTGCTTGAAAGAGCCTCAACTGTTTTGTGTTGTAGCCGAAAAACTTAAATTGATAAAAAATGGCTAAAGAAAAAAAGAATAAAGAATTAGGTATTTCTGATTTGCCTGGCGTTGGACCAAGCACAGCAGAAAAATTAGCAGCAGCAGGGATTGATACTTTGCTTGCTGTAGCAGTTTCACCTATTGGTGTCTTGGTAGAAGAATCAGGAGTTTCAGAGAGTGTAGCAAGAAAAATGATTCAGGCATCAAGAGAAATGCTTGATATGGGGTTTGATACAGCAGAGACTATATTAGAAAAAAGACAGACAATTAATAAAATACCTACAAGTTCTGATTCGTTTGATGAAATTATGGGAGGTGGTTTTGAGACTGGCGCAATTACGGAATGTTTTGGAGAGTTTGGTTCAGGAAAAACCCAAATAGCTCATCAAATTGCAGTTAATGTTCAACTTCCAAAAGAACAAGGAGGATTGGATGGAAAGGTTATATATATTGATACTGAGAATACTTTTAGGCCAGAGAGAATAATACAGATGGCACAAGGTAAGGGATTAGATACTGCAACAGTACTAAAAAAGATTAGGGTGGCAAGAGCTTTTAATTCAGATCATCAGATGCTTTTATCTGAGAAAGCAGAGGAACTTTTAAAAGAAGGGGATTTTAAAGTTTTAATTGTAGATTCTCTTACTGCCCATTTTAGAGCAGAATTCATTGGAAGAGGAACACTTTCAGAGAGACAGCAGAAATTAAACAAACATATGCATACTCTTTTGAGATTAGCTGATATGTACAATTGTTGTATAATTGTAACGAATCAAGTTATGGCAAGACCAAATGTTATGTTTGGGGACCCTACACAGGCAATTGGAGGGCACATTGTAGGACATTCATCAACATTTAGAATTTATTTAAGAAAGGGGAAGAAGGGTTCGAGAGTTGCAAAACTAGTTGATTCGCCAAATTTACCTGATAACGAATGTATGTTTTATGTGAATACTTCAGGAATTAATGATAAGGAAGAATAAAATAAAAATCATAAGAATGACTACTCAAACTCCAGAATAGGGCCTATTCGAAGAAATAAAGTATTTATTTATTCCATTGATGATTTTGCCTTAAAAAGTTATGAGTTTACTTTAAATTGTACGAAGATTACAAATATTTTTAAACTTGAAAGGGTATGAGATTATAAAATGGACTTTGTAGATAAAAAGGAAAAATTTGCAGATTTAATTGAAGAGTATGTAAAAGATAAAGATAAAGAGAATGAACTCTTTGAGTATATAGAAGAATTGAAAAATGATCCTGAGTTTGATAATAAAGAACTTTTTAAAAATCTTTTTTCAGAATTTGTTAAATTTTTGCCTGATTTGTCAGATAAGGAGCTAAGACAAAGAGTAAATATGATTAGAACATATATAGATTAAATCACTTGCCAAGAATTTGAAAGAGTAGAGAGCAACTTATGAAAAAATTCTTTTGGAATTTCAAGAGTTTGAGTATTTATGTTGGGATGAAAATTAACATATTCTGCTTCGTATATTTCTTTGTCGATAAGAACTTCAACAATTTTCTTTTTATCATTTAGAAGTCCGAAAAAAGAAACAGAACCAGGTTCGACGCCGAGAATGTCTTTTAGATTTTGTGGATTTGCAAATTTAACTTTACAGCCTACAAGTTTTTCAAATTCATCTAAGGAAGCTTTTTTGTGAGAAGGAATTATATATAGAAAAAATCTTCTAGATTTTCTTTCTTTAATAAATAGGTTTTTACAGTGAGCACCTTTTTTTGGAAAGTTGTGTTTTTTAGAATCTTCACAAGTAAAGAAGGCAGGATGTTTATGAAGAACATATTGAATTTTGTTTTGATTTAAAAAATTTATAACATCATTCATTTTCTAGATAGTCAACTAGCAATCTAACCCCTTTTCCAGTCCCCATTTCAGGTACGTAGTATGGAGAATCATATCCTCTTGCTGCACCAGCAATATCTAAATGAACCCATTTAACATTTTTTTCAACGAAATGTTCAAGAAAAGCTGCAGCACTTGAAGAACCACCATATCTTCCCTTATCACAGTTTAAGGTGTCTGCAAATTTAGATTTGAGACCGTCTCTGTGTTCTTCGTAAATAGGCATTTCCCAAACTCTATCATATGTTTTTTCACCACTTTTGAAAAGAGCCTTTTTCATATTTTCATCATTTCCAAACATTCCTATTACTTTTTTACCTAAGGCAACTAGAATGGCACCAGTTAAAGTTGCAGCATCAATTATGTGTGTTGGTTTATAGTGTTTTTGAACATATGATAAACCATCTGCTAGAACCAATCTTCCTTCTGCGTCTGTGTTTGTAATTTCAACAGTTGTTCCTTTGTATGATTTGAAAATGTCACCAGGTTTGTAGGCTTGAGCAGAAATTGAATTTTCTGCACAGCAAAGAACTAAAACAATATTTTTTTTGAGTTTCAATTCAACTGCCGATTTAAATGTTGCAAGCATCGTTGCGGACCCACCCATGTCTGTTCTCATATCTTCAATATAATTTGTTGGTTTTAAGTTAATTCCTCCTGTATCAAATGTAATTCCTTTTCCAACTAAGGCTAATTTTTCTTTTGATTGTTTATTGCCAAAGTATTCAATTATAATAAGTCTGGGAGGATTTTTGGCTCCTTTACCTACTGCCCACAAAAGCCCCAATTTTTCTTTTTGAATGTTCTTTTCATCTAGAACTTTAATTTTTAATTTATTTTTTTTAGCAATTTTTTTAGCAATTTCTTCGAGTTTCTTTGGAACAATTTCATCAGCATTTTGATTAACTAAACTCCGTGTAAATTTAACATTAGAATCAACAATTAAAGTTTTTTCTAATAGAGATGAGAACTTCTTTTGGATATCTAAATTAATGGTGGGTATGAATTTCTCTTTCTTACTTAAGTACATGTCAAAAACGTAATTAGTGAGATCAAGTCCTTCAATTATTGCTTTTATTTCCTCTTTTTCTTCTTTAGGAATTTCTATTGTTGTTTCTTTCTCTTTTGTTTTTTTTATTTGTTTGAAAATAATGGAATATGCCCTTCTTAAATCTTCTAATGTGTAATTTTCATTGATGCCAATTAAAAGAATCTTTTGTTTATTGATTTTTAGAAAAAGGGTTTCTTCTTGCTTCGCTTCAAAATGAAAGAATTTTAATTCTAGATTAATTTTTTTTATAATTTCACTATTTTTTTCTTTATTGAAAAACATTATTTTTTCTTTTTTTGCATAAGTTGGAATTACAACTAGATTTGAGAGTTTAGAATTTATTTTAATCATAATAATAAAAAAGTAGAGGTTTTTATAAATCTAATCGTGTTTTTATTTATTTATTTACTGTTTTTTATTTGAAATCAACATCATCTTCAAAATACATATCATCATCATATTCACCTCCTTCTTCTTCTCGAATTTTTTTTAATTGAAAATATCTAATAATTACTAACACGATAAAACCAAGTAAAATAATTGCAAAGAAAATAAGAACCCATTTTAAAATTGAACTGTCACTGTTATTATTCTCACCCTTAGAGATTATAACTGGAATCTTTTTAATATATCCTTCTTCAGATTTAATTATTATATTTCCTTTTGCACTATTTCCTAAGGCGTCTAAAAATTGATAATTTGTTATGTTGAAGAAGACTTCTCTTGTATCATTTGGAGCAATTATTTTTTCTTCTTCAAGTGGAGAGATTAAGCCATTATAATTTCCATCTAATGAAAACGAGAGTGTCTGTTTTTTAGTTATTAAACTGTGAACATTTATAGAAAAATCTAGAGGATTTGATATGTTAATTAGTTCTTCTTGAACTTCAAAGGTTTTTTTTGCAATTACAACTTCAAAAGGAACAGTCTGTGTAAAAATATTATCTTCAAAATTACAGTCAACTTTTAATGAAAAATTTCCAGGAGTTAGAAGTGAATCATCCAAAAGAAGAGTTAAGTTGTTTTGAGTGATTGTTTTTGAGACTACTTTGTTTGTAAAAGGATTTTTATATGTACATGTTGAACTAAAGACATCTTGATTTTTATTAATTTGAATCTCAACATAAGGAGACTCTTCTGAAAGAGAGGTGTTTTTAGAAGAAAAAGAGAATGGAGAAGGACCTTTCAAATTTATTGGGAAATCTAGGAGGGAGAGTTCGTTATTTTTACCGTCTAGCCCTGAGATTTTCAATTCTCCAGTTATAGTTCCATAAAATGGTTCGGCGTATGTAATATTGAAAGGAAGGGTTCCTTCTCCGGATAAATCTCCTATGTCTTCAACATATGAGAGATATTGTTTTATATTATCACTTACACTAATTTTTAAATTTTTAATGTTATGAATTGTTGGATTGTTTATCACAAAGTATGTGGGATTCGTTATTTCGTTTACAGAGTTAATTCTCAGATATGGTTTTATTTGTTCTTTTATTGCTAAATATGCTTGGGAATTTTTTTCAATGGAGCCCCAACCATCTGTTGGTTCTTCAAAATAAATCCAATGTTTTCCATCTTTTAAATGCTCGGAAGCACCTTCGGATTTTTCAAGGCCCAAAACAGCCCAAGAGGTTTTAAGAATTTTACTTTCTTTTGAACCACTTCCCCAAGAACCATCATTGTTTTGTTTGAACTTAAGAAAATTAACAAGATCTCCATTATTTTTTAGAGACAAATATCTCCCAGAGTCTTCATATTCGTCGCTAATATCAATTTTAGACTCTCCGCTTTGAGAAGAGATTAATGAATCTAAGTAGTTATAAAATAAAGAAGAATCCGAAAAGGAAGTGCCATATGTATCTAGATTTTTAATGGAGCTCTTGTAATCACAAGTATAATCATTACCTGAACAAGAGAATTCTTTGAGTGTGTATGAAAATGAAGAAGAACTATCATAATCATTTGAGAGTTGTATCTGATTGTTGATATTAAATAAATCAAATTCAATTTTATCTACAGTAGAATTACATGCAAAACCGATTGAATTTGACGCATATTCGTCTATCCCATCAGAATTTTTATCAAATATGTATGTACTTATATTTTCATCATCAACGGTCAAATCGCAACTGATTTCTTCATTTGAGTTGTAGTTGTGATTTAACCTTATTGAGAATTTTAAAGAAGTATTTTTATTTTCAATTATATTTTTTTCTAAATATTGTTTCCCATCTTCAAGAAGCCTTGAATTTAGAGGGTACCCCGCAGTTTTTAAGTTATTTAAAATTGTTGAAGTTGTTATTGAATTGCAATTATTATCAGGCCAACATTTCTCGTTGTTGTCTCTAGATTCTTTTAAGGTATTATATATTTCTTTACTAACCTCGCTGTCTTTGCTGTTTACTTCGTTTTCTACAAGAAGATAGTAACTTAGATCCTTGTCATTTAAATTTTTGTAATCTAATCCTAAAATATGATTTATTAAAGTTGATTGTTTTTCTTTTTCAAATTTTCTAGTTATTATTCTTTCTTTTGAATCAACAACAAAATCAAATTCTAAGTTGAAGTTATCACAGGGTGCTTTTTTCAAATCATAATTTCTAAAATAACATCCCGCTTTGTTTTTATCTATGAAAAGACTAATTTTTTCCTCTTTAGAATCACAAACAAGTTTTGTAGTTATATTTTCTACTTTTTCATCTGTGCAGAATTTGAATGAAAGAGGTTCATCTTCAAGATAATGAATAGGATCATAAATATTATTTTCTTCGGCAAAATAAGTTGGAGAAATTATTTCTAATGAATCAACAGATAAGACAAATGGAGTTAATATTAGAAAACATACAAAGAAATTTGAAATAATCTTCAACAAGTTCATTTTTTATATATTTAGCCCTCCTAGTTTTCGTTTATGAGGTTTTGGTATTACTCAACTATAATAACGAAAGAGTAAAATTTTTACTAAACTTTTTAAATTACATTTCAATTTAAATATTTAGATGTTATTAAAAAATATTTTAAATCTTTATAAAAAAAATTATAGAAAATTACTTATTATTCCAATTTTGTTTTTCTTGTTTTCGATATTTATAATCTCTCAGACAATCTCAAGTGAAGGGGTGCCAATTTATAGAGACATTTCATTGAAAGGAGGTTTATCAGTTATATTGAATGTAGATACACAAACAACCCAAAAAGAATTTGAAGATTACTTGAGGCAGTTGAAACCACAAGATTCATTTAAAGTTTCAGAAGTGTTTGAGGAAGGATTAAGAACTGGTTTTGTAATTGATACAAGTATGGATGAAAAGGAGTTTATAGATATACTTTCGAATTATTTTAAAAAAGATTTTGTTATAGGGGAGAATTATTCTTCAAATTTTATTAGTCCATCTTTATCTAATTCTTTTTTTAAGCAAGCAATGGTAGTTTTACTTGTTTCTTTTATATTAATGTCAATTGTGATTTTTGTTGCATTTAGACAGTTTGTCCCTTCTTTTGCTGTAGTTTTATCTGCTTTTTTTGATTTGATTGTGACAGTAGGAATTTTAGATTTGATGAAATTTGAGATATCAATTGCAGGAATTGGGGCGTTACTAATGTTGATAGGGTATTCAATAGATACTGATGTTTTATTAACAAATAGATTATATAAAGAATTTGGTGAGAATTATTTTGAAAAGTTAGCAGATGCGTTTAAAACAGGGATATTAATGACTAGCACTACATTAGTTGCCGGAGTTGGTGCGTTGTTTTTTACAAATTCTGATGTTATCTTTGAGATTGCTCTTATCTTAGTTTTGGGATTAGTAGTTGATTTTATATCTACTTGGCTTCAAAACACAGGAATTTTATTGTGGTGGCTTGAGCACAAATAGAAAGATGAGTAATTATCAGAGAAATTATAAATTCAATGTTTTTCTCATTAATCTTTTTGATTGCTTCACCATTATTTGGAACTCTTTTAGATTTTATATCATTAAGAGAGGGGATTATTTTTTTAGCAGTTAGTTCTTTTGTTATGGGGGTTGTGGTTTTGTTGTTTAAACCAAAAAATCAAGCATATTTTTCACAATGAATATTTTCTTTTGACATTCCTTTTTCTATTAATTTGTTTGTTGTTTCTTCAATCATAGCAGAGAGACCACATAAATACACATCCGAATTTAAAGGGTCTATTAAGTCTAGATTATTTTGAACATGTTTTTGTCTTCCGAGCCAATTCTCGGTTGGTTTTGAAATTATAGGCACAAATTTAAAATTTGGATTTTTATTTTCTAAGTCTTCAAATTCTTCTCTAAATAAAATTTCATTTTCATATCTTATTCCTAGAATTAAAAGCAATTCTTTTGAAGTTTCTTTTTGAAGTAAGTTTTTTATCATAGATCTAAGAGGAGTTATACCTGTACCAGCACCAATAAAAACAAGTTTTTCTTTTTTAGATTCAGTTATTTTAAATAGTCCTAATGGTCCCATGATTTCAACATTATCCTTTTCTTTAAGATTAAAAATTTTATGAGTTACTTCTCCTTTTTCTACAAGTTTAATACAAAGTTCAATAAAATTTGAATTGTTGGGTTCTGACGCTATTGAATAGGGTCTTCTTAATAATTTGTCGTTTTTTTTGAACATTAAATTTACAAATTGTCCTGCTTCAAAATCAAATGGTTCTCTTAAATCAATTACAAGTGTTCTCACTGTTTTTGTGTTTTGAATTATTTTGGAGATAACAGCATTATATTTTTTCATAATATTTGAAGAATATATCTTTTTATAAAATTGTGGATTGGGTAGAGGTTTTTGTAAGAGATTTCTTTCTAACAGGTGTTAGTTGCGGGAGAGAGTAACTTAAGCGAGTGAAGAGACCGTTTTTAAGTTTTAGAGGAGTAACGGAGATATTGCCAAGACGAGCTATTCTACAATTGATTCACAATCAGAAATCATATGAGGGTTATCTTTAAAATAGTCTACACACTCATCTGAACCATCATTATTATTTAATCCAACTCAACAACTTGGTTTATCGAAATTGGATGCAGATCGACACTCTTCGCAACATTTTTGTTCAAGATTATTCTTTTGTTGCACACAGCCACCAATCATTATTAAGAACGTAAATAAAATGATGAATAATATTGTTTTTCTGTGCATATTATAAATTTAGTGAGACATATTAATAAAGTTTGTGATAGACTCGGAAATTACACATAACATACACGATTAAGAAAAAGTTCTTTGCAACGAAGTGGGAAAGAATTTAGAGTAAAAGAGTTATAATATTACAATTAAATATCTAAATTTAGACTTAAATATCTAAATCTTTTGCAAATTGCGCATTATCAACAATAAAGTTTCTTCTTGGTTCAACTTTATCTCCCATCAACATTGAAAATGTCATATCTGCTTCAATTCCATCATCAATTGTAATTTTTTTGAGATATCTATTTTCTTTGTCTAAAGTTGTGCTCCAGAGTTCTTTAGGGTTCATCTCTCCAAGACCTTTGTACCTTTGAATATCATATCTTTCATTTTGATGTTCATTTTTGTATTGTTCTAGTTGTTCATCATTATGGAGCCAAATAGTTTGTTTTCCTCGTTTTATACCAAATAAAGGTGGCATTGCAATGTAGATGTGTCCTCTTAAAATTAATTCTTTGAAATGCCTAAAGAACAAAGTAAGAAGAAGTGTTGCGATGTGTGCTCCGTCTACGTCTGCATCGGCCATGATTATGATTTTATGATACCTTAGTTTTTCTATGTTGAAATTGTCTCCAAAACCAGTTCCAAGAGCAGTGATTAAAGTTTTAATCTCGTCGTTTTCTAATATCTTCACCATTCTTGCTTTTTCAACATTTAGAGGTTTACCTCTTAAGGGAAGGATAGCTTGTGTTTCTCTTGAACGTCCTTGTTTAGCACTTCCTCCTGCACTGTCTCCTTCTACGATAAATAATTCACTTAAATTTGGGTCTCTTGATGAGCAATCTGCGAGTTTTCCAGGCATAGAAGAGAATTCTAAAACTCCTTTTCGTCTAACAAGATCTCTTGCTTTTTTTGCTACCTCTCTTGCTTTTTTTGCTTGAGTTGCTTTTTCTATTATAGATTGCGCAGATTTCGGATTTTCATCTAAGTAAGTGTAAAAGTTATCAAAGAACACGTTTTGAACAATATTTTGTACTTCAGGATTTCCTAGTTTGTCTTTTGTTTGTCCTTCAAATTGAGGTTCAGGAACTTTAACCGAAATAATTGCAGTTATTCCTTCTCTAATATCTTCACCTGTAAGTGTGATTTTTTTGTCTGCAGGTTTTCCATTTTTTGCAATGTAATCTTTGATTGCTTTTGTTATTGAAAGTTTAAATCCACTAATATGTGTTCCTCCTCCAGGTGTTGAGATGTTGTTAACAAAACCCTCTAGCCTTTCAGAGTAATTGTCAGTATATGTTAGAGCAATGTCTACTTGAACACCATCTTTTTCTCCAGAAACAGGAATAATACCTTTTATTGTTTGTTTTGAACCTTCAATAATGAATTTTACAAATTCACAAAGACCTCCTTCGTAATGAAATACTTCCTCAATATCATTTCTTTCATCCGTGAAAACTATTGTTACTTGTGGATTTAAGAATGCAAATTCTCTATATTTTTTTCTCATTGATTTATAATCAAATTCAGTTGTTGGAAAAATAGACGGATCTGGCCAAAAAGTAACCTGAGTTCCTTTATCTTTTGTAGGCCCAATTTCTTGTAATTTACCAACTAATTTTTGGTTTTCAAAGTTTAACTGATAATGAATTCCTTTTCTATATATATCAGCAATGAGCTTTTTAGAAAGTGCATTTACAACAGAAGCACCAACACCATGGAGTCCACCTGAAACCTTGTATGAGTTTTTATCAAATTTACCTCCGGCATGAAGAACAGTAAATACAATTTCAGCTGCGGATTTTCCGTGTGAATGAATTTCTGTAGGAATTCCTCTTCCGTTATCTTTTACTGTAACAGAATTGTCTTTGTGAATTGTAATGTAAATTTTATCACAATATCCTGCGAGTGTCTCATCAATTGCATTATCAACAAGTTCTTTTACAAGATGGTGGAGTCCTTCAACTCCAGTTCCTCCTATATACATTCCGGGTCTTTTTCTTACTGCTTCAAGACCCTTTAATATTTTAATATTTTCTGCTCCGTATTCTGCTGTCATTTCTATGATAACTAGGTTTTATTCCCTTTTTAAAGTTTTGTTATTTCATTTCAGATTAACAGCAAATTTGTACTTTTATCACTTTTAAAAAGTAAGAAACAACTATATACTTTATATTGATTAATTTTGATATGTCTAATATGTTATTGAAGAAAGAACAACAAAAGGAGTTTAATTTGCTTGATACAGCAGTTATTAATTTAATTGTCGAGAAAACTAAACTCAATAAAGAAAAATACTCTTTGATATTATCAAAAACAGTTATAGTTTATGCACTATTAATTTTAGTTGCATTGTATTCAACAGTTCAAGAAATTGTTTCAAAGCAAATTATGATGACTGCTCTAGTAGTTGG
>Ga0114931_10007603_pt1 | contig 13237 bp, 14 predicted proteins | sample 2SBtaG_FD_89579 | JGI IMG/M metagenome (GOLD analysis project Ga0114931, IMG submission 89579) | Deep subsurface microbial communities from Kolumbo volcano to uncover new lineages of life (NeLLi) - 2SBTROV14_V59a metaG | ecosystem: Environmental > Aquatic > Marine > Volcanic | place: Kolumbo... | reverse complement strand
CGTTCACTGGGCAGTAATTTAGGCTTGGCTATGAATCTAACCGAATATGATCTCTTGTTTGGTGATTGGCGGGAGCTATTTCGTTCCATTGAACGGTTTGATCGGGTGACAAAAGCTGATATCCGGCGAGTTGCGAATAAAACATTTCAGGATTCAAACCGTGTTGTGGCCATGATTGAGACGAACACCCACTCGGCCAATGATTCGCTCCCAGCCAACCCCTCTCTTCATCCATGATATTGCAAGGAGAGCATTGCTCATGATCAGTTTCAAAAATCGCCAGCTCTCTGTATGGAATCTTGTACTCCTGCTTGTGTTCGTGACACCTGTTGGGGCGCAGGTGAAGCATGTTGAAGAGCTTACCTATCCCCCTCTTCCGGAAATTGAAATCCCTCAGCCAATCCGGGTGGTGTTGGACAATGGCATGACAGTCCTGATGATGGAAGATCATGAACTTCCTTTGGTTCGCGTTTCCGCTTGGATTCGTACCGGCTCGCGCCTGGAGCCGGCTAACAAAATCGGACTTGCCGAATTAACGGGAAGCGTGATGCGGGCAGGGGGGACGAGTACGATGTCAGGTGATGCCCTCGATGATTATTTAGAGGGAAAAGCAGCGATTATTGAAACAGCCATTGGGGAAACGGCGGGAACGGCATCGATGAGCTGTTTGGCCGATGATTTTCAGGAAATCTTACATACTTTTGTCGATGTGCTGCGACATCCTGCCTTTGAACTGGAAAAACTGGCTATTGCCAAGAACAAGGCCATGGCTTCCATTGCGCGGCAAAATGACGATCCTGATGCCATTCTCAGCAGGGAGTTTAGCAAGTTGGTGTATGGGAAAACCTCTCCTTATGCCAGAACGCCGACTTACGACACGATCCGTTCCATTACCCGGGATGATCTGATGGAGTGGCATAAGAGGTATTTTCATCCTAACCGGATTATTCTGGGGTTAGTGGGTGATTTTCAGCAAGACAATGCGCTTACTCTTCTTAAAACATTTGTTCAAGATTGGTCTCCTAGTTCATCGGTGGAGGATCAAACCGCACTCTATCAACCAGTCACTCCGCCAGGCGTGTTCTATGTGGAAAAAAATGATATGACGCAAGCCAAGATCATGATGGGGTATCTAGGTGTTCAGCGGCGAAACCCCGATTACTATCCGTTGGTGATTGTCAATCAAATTTTGTCGGGTTCCTTTGGGGCGCGCCTCTTTTCCAATATCCGCTCAAAACAAGGACTGGCGTATGATGTCCATGGAGGCGTTGGCTTTCAATGGGATTACCCTGGCTTGGCGGAACTTTCGATGTCAACGAAAACAGAAACGACAGGCAAAGGCATTGATGCCTTGATTGTGGAAGCCAAAAGAATGATTACGAATCCTCCAACGCACGAAGAGGTGGCAAAGGCCAAAGCAAGTATCTTAAATTCTTTTGTGTTTTCCGTGGACTCTCCGAAGAAAGTATTGGGCAAGTTGCTGACTTATGAATATTACGGCTACCCATCAGATTGGCTTGCACGTTTTCGAAAGGGCATTGAGCAGGTGACGGTTGCTCAAGTACGGAGAGCGGCCCAAACATATCTTCGTCCTGATGACTTTGCCATCTTGATTGTAGGACCTCGAAAAGGAACATCGGCCGCACGGGCCCGATACAAAACCGTGCGAGAATTGGATATTACGATTCCTGAACCAACAGGCGGGGCTTGATGAAAGGCCCAAGGCTCCTCTTCTTTGAGTGTTCATTGATACAAACTCTTTTTCTCCCCTTTGCACATATTTTCCCCTCTCATAGAATGATTTCATGGGGGGTGTTGTGGCTCTTGTTGGTTTCTGTCTCCGGTTGCACAGACAATCCCTACACCCATCGATCTCAGTTTATTATGGTTCCCCAATCCTATGAAAATCAGATGGGCGAGCAGGCCTATGATCAATTGTTCAAAAACCCGAAGGTCGTCATGTCAAAAGACCCGAAGGAAATTGAACCGGTTGAACGAGTGGCCAAACGGATTATTGAAGCAGCGAAACATTCAAAATATGCCGAACGGGCCAAACAATTCGACTGGGAAGTGACGGTCATCAAAGACGATAAAACGAAAAATGCCTTTGCCCTTCCGGGAGGAAAAATTGCTGTGTATACGGGAATTTTCCCCATGGCCAAGAATGAAGCAGGACTGGCTGCCATCTTAGGCCATGAAGTCACCCACGCATTGGCCCGCCATGGCGCCGAACGGATGAGCCAGGGCATGGTGGCCCAATTTGGCCTCACGGCGGCTTCCGTGGCCTTACAAACGCAGGGGCTCAGCCCCCAAATGAATCAATTGGCCATGCAGGCGTTGGGTCTTGGCACACAAGTTGGGGTGTTGTTGCCGTTCAGCAGAAAGCACGAATCCGAAGCTGATTATGTGGGGTTATTGATGGCGGCTCAAGCAGGTTATGATCCACGGGAAGCCGTTCGGATTTGGCAACGGATGATGCAAGCGTCAAAAGGGCAACCCCCTGAGTTCATGTCTACCCATCCTGCCCATCAAACTCGGATCACCGATTTGGAGAAATGGATGCCGCAAGCGACGGCCATTTACAACCGGGTTCCTAAAGCTCCGGTTGCTGATCTTCCTCCCATCTCCTCTCCAATAAGCCAAAAGGCCTCCCCACCATGAATAGCAGTCGTTCTTGCCAGTAGTCCTGATGGATGGTAGAGTGTTTTTCCTTTCAAAGTACGATGCCGGAGTGGCGGAATAGGCAGACGCCAGGGACTTAAAATCCCTTGCTTCGAAAGGGGCGTACCGGTTCAAGTCCGGTCTCCGGCACCAATTTTTCTCGCTTCGTGACTATTCGTCCTCTCCCTTTTCCCCTCGTTTTTCTGTCTTAACCGGTTGGGTCGTAATTGAGATTGGGAGAGAGCCATCGCTCGATCTCTTGTTGTGACATGTTCTTCCGCACGGCATAGTCCTGTATTTGATCTTTGCCGATTTTCCCAACGGAAAAGTATTTGGCTTGTGGATGCGCGAAATACAAGCCGCTGACCGAGCTGGCCGGGTGCATTGCATAGTTTTCTGTTAGATAAATGCCGGTGTGTTTTTCCGCCGCCAACAGATCAAAGAGGATTCGTTTTTCTGTGTGGTCGGGACAGGCGGGATACCCTGGGGCCGGTCTGATGCCACGATACCGCTCTTTGATTAATTCCTCATTAGTGAGCGATTCGTCTTTGCTATATCCCATTCTTTTCGGGCTTCTCGGTGAAGCCATTCAGCAAACGCCTCTGCCAAGCGGTCCGCCAGCGCCTTGACCATGATGGAATTGTAATCATCCTGATCTTTTTCAAAACGTTCACAGAGACTTTCAACTCCGATTCCGGTGGTCACAGCAAAGGCTCCAAGATGGTCTGGAAGGCCTGTGGACTTTGGAGCAATGAAATCGGCAAGGGCATAGTTGGCGGCTCCCTTTGGCTTTTCCATCTGTTGGCGGAGGGCATGGAAGATGGCGATGACTTTGGAACGAGATTCATCCGCATAGATCTCAATGTCGTCACCCACACTGTTGGCAGGGAAAAATCCATAGACCCCTTTGGCCGTCAGTGATTGTTGCCGGATGATTTCCTGAAGCAACTGCCGGCCATCGTTGAACAGTTCCTTGGCCTTCTCGCCCACTTTGGGATCATCGAAGATGGTTGGGTACCGCCCACGCAATTCCCAGGCATGAAAAAAAGGGGACCAGTCAATCATCGGTAATAGCGTTTCTATCGGCATATCGTCCAAGACGCGGATCCCCAAAAATCGTGGCTGTGGAATATCTGTTGTTTGCCAATCGATGAGTGTTCGATGTTTTCGCGCTTCTTCAATCGAGAGCAAGGGGTTGTGGGTTTTCTTTTTTTCGAACGCTTCTCGGGATAGCTTCTGCTGCTCGCGTACCTTTTCAACAAAGGTTGGTTTCTGCGTTGGATTCAATAATTGCCGGACGACATTGACGGCCAACGAGGCATCCAGGACATGCACCACGGGCTCATTGTATGACGGCGCGATTTTTACCGCCGTGTGCGCTTTGCTGGTGGTCGCTCCTCCGATGAGCAATGGAATGGCCAATCCTTCCCGTTTCATGACTCCGGCGTTATGAACCATTTCCTCCAGAGAAGGTGTGATGAGTCCGCTCAATCCGATGAGATCAACCTGTTCCTCCCTGGCGATTTTTAGGATTTTATCGCAGGGCACCATCACGCCCAGATCAATAATCTCATAGTTGTTACAGGCCAGTACGACTCCAACAATATTTTTGCCGATGTCATGCACATCTCCTTTGACGGTTGCTAGCAGAATTTTTCCCTGGGAGGAACTTTTTCCACTGGTCCGTTTTTCCTCCTCCATAAATGGCAGGAGATAGGCCACTGCCTTTTTCATGACCCTCGCGCTTTTGACGACTTGGGGCAAGAACATTTTGCCGTCGCCAAAGAGGGTGCCTACCACATTCATGCCTGCCATCAAGGGACCTTCAATGACTTGAAGCGGTGTCTCGTAGTTTTGCCGCGCTTCTTCCACATCCTCATCGATGTAGTCCAGGATTCCCTTGACCAGCGAATGTGAGAGGCGCTCTTCCACGGTCCCTTGCCGCCACGCATCATCTTTGATGGAGGCTTTTCCTCCTTGTTTGACTGTTTCGGCGAAGGCGACGAGGCGTTCAGTGGCATCCGGCCGGCGATTGAGCAGGACATCTTCGACCAAGGCCAGCAAATCTTTCGGAATCTCCTCATAGACGCCTAATTGGCCCGCATTCACGATGGCCATGTCCAATCCGGCTTTCACGGCATGATAGAGGAAGGCGGTGTGCATGGCTTCCCTCACCACGTTATTCCCTCGAAATGAGAAGGAAATGTTGCTGACCCCGCCGCTCACCTTACAGTGGGGCAACTCGGCTTTGATCCGGCGGGTGGCGTCTAGGAAATTCACGGCATAGTTGTTGTGTTCTTCGATGCCGGTTGCGACCGTCAAAATATTTGGGTCAAACACGATGTCTTCCGGAGGAAAGCCGACCTCTTGAGTCAAAATGCGGTAGGCTCGGGCGCAGATGTCCACTTTCCGATCAGAAGTATCGGCCTGGCCGGCTTCATCAAAGGCCATGACCACGGTTGCCGCTCCGTAACGCTTGATTAATCGTGCTTGCTCCTTGAACTTTTCTTCTCCTTCTTTCAGGCTGATGGAATTCACAATGCCTTTTCCTTGAATGCATTTGAGGCCGGCTTCAATGACTGTCCATTTTGAGCTGTCAATCATGATCGGAACACGGGCAATGTCCGGCTCCGAGGCGATGAGGTTTAAAAATTTCACCATCGTGTTTTCCGAATCCAACAGCGCTTCATCCATATTGACGTCAATGATTTGGGCTCCCCCCTCGACTTGCTGCCGTGCAATGGATAACGCGTCTTCCAATTCACTATTTAAAATGAGTTTGGCAAATTTCGGAGACCCCGTCACATTGGTTCGCTCTCCAATATTAATTAAATTTGATTCTGGGCGAATGGTGAGCGGTTCGAGGCCGCTGAGTCGGGTGAGAGGAGTCTTTTTGACGAGTGTATGGGGGGGAAGGTCCTGGACAGCTTTCGCTATGGCCCGAATATGATCAGGCGTGCTTCCACAACAGCCTCCCACAAGGTTCACCCATCCCTCTTGTGCAAAATCCTTCAGATCCGATGCCATTCTTTCAGGGGTTTCATCAAAGCCGCCAAAGGCGTTGGGTAACCCCGCGTTTGGATAACAACTGATATAGATAGGGGCCAGCCCTGCGAGTTCTTCCATGTAGGGACGCATTTCTTTGGCGCCCAATGCGCAATTAATGCCGATACTGAGCAAGTTGGCGTGGGAGATGGAATTCCAAAATGCTTCGATCACTTGCCCGGATAATGTCCGGCCACTCCGGTCGGTAATCGTGACCGATGCCATAATGGGGATGGTTCTTTGATGTTCATGACAATAACGGTCAATGGCAAAGAGGGCGGCTTTTGCGTTGAGGGTGTCAAAGATGGTCTCCACCAACAAGAGATCCGCGCCGCCATCGATAAGGCCCCGTACTTGTTCATAATAGGCTGAAGCCAAGTCATCAAAGGTAACCGCTCGAAACGCGGGATTATTGACATCGGCGGACATGGAAGCCGTCCGATTGGTTGGGCCTAATGATCCCGCCACAAAACATTGCCGATCCGGATAAGTCTCCATGATCGCCTTCGTCGCGTTTTTTGCGGCTTTGGCTCCAGCCACATTAAGTTCATATACCATAGCCTCCATCTTGTAATCGGCCATGGAGACGGCATTGGAATTGAAGGTATTGGTTTCAATAATATCGGCTCCGGCTTCCAGATAGGTTCGATGAATAGATTCGATGATGTCCGGTCTTATGATAGATAACAGATCATTGTTTCCTTTGAGATCTGATGGGTGATCGGCAAAGCGGTGACCGCGAAAATCTGTTTCCGTCAGTTGATGGGTTTGAATCATGGTTCCCATTGCCCCATCCATGATAACGATGCGATGACGTAATAATGACTCCAGTGCTCTCATTCAACGCGTTCTCCTCATGATTATTGATTTTAATATGAATGTGGTCTACTCAGTGATGATGTCCTTGAACCTCAGCGAGTTACGAGTGTTTCAAGGAAAAACGTTCTTTCTTGACTTTTTTCTTTTCCAGGGAATAGGATGAGAATATCCAACGTGACGTTAACCCCTCTATGTTTCGGCTATCTCCTACCACCTGCCCAGCCTCTCCTCTTTATATTATTATGATCAGTCTTCTTTTTTGGGGTTGCATTGAATCGTCTGCTTTTGCCCATGCCTATTTTGAAGATGGATACCTGGGGTTGACACAAAAAGAAATTAGGGAAAAACTCGGTACTCCCATGGCTGTCAGGTCACGCAAAGCAGCCTTACGTGTGTTTGGGTATTATACCTACCAAGATTGGCAAAAATATTTCAAAAAACTGGTTTCTCCTGAAAAAGGGGAAGATGTCTATACGTATAAACGGGATGGTGTTCACGTGCGCTATGCGTTTGTCTATACACCCGATTTGATGGAATTTCAAACGTTTCCCACGCTCCATGTCCAACGCGTGGAAATAGAATTTTCCCCTGCGGTCCCCTTGGAATCGCTTTCTCGCTTAGTTCCAGAATTTTCGCCACCCACAAATCCCAACGCTCCAGCTTTTCGATCGAATTTATGGGTGCTCATCTTTAAAGGTCCGTCATCTTCCGAGGCCCTTCCCATCGTCAAAGAGCGAGGAAAGGAAAAATTTGAATGGTCCCTGGCCTACCAGATGTATTCCATAAAAGGAATCCCGGCTTACCTCACGTCCCATACCACGGTGGACCGACTGGAATTTACTGCTCAGAGCCTCCAAGTGGTGACAACCCGGGAGCGACTGACTCACGAGCGAATTATGAACCCTTTTTCCAGAGAATTTGGTGACCTTCCACCTCCTTCCACTGCCAAGAAATCAATTCCCATCCCTCAGTATGCTGAATAGATGGAAAGCGGGGGCGTGGGAGAAAAACTTCTTTTGTCACCCCATTGTACAAGAATCTTCATACTGGATATCGCTTCTATCGCCTAGGGAAAGGTAAGGTTCCACCAATGAATTGGCAAGGGATGTGAGACGAATTCCCCAATTGCCTCCAAAGACCACATAGGCATGCCCTGCGCCGGAATCCTCCACTTTTTGAGCATAGGCCGGGCAGGTGGGTTGTTGAGGATCATCGCACAATCCCACAATCTTGTACCATTCCCCTTTGGGGACACGATCATAGATTTTAATATGAGTGACCTTCCGGGCCGGCCCCAATTCTTTAAATCGGAGAAAAATGGAACTTTCACAATAGGGATTGCTTTCCACTTCTACAAACATGGCGCGACTATTCTTGACCCCCTTTTCACTCCATTGCTAGACTAAATACACGGTTGTGTTTCTCTTGCTGTTACTTCACTTTTCAGTGTTAATCGTTTGAGATTCAGATTGCTCTCCTTTACTCCATCGGTTGCTCCGTCCTTTCCTTGCCGGCGTTCTGTTCGAAGGTTGCTTTATGCGGCCATGGGAGCTTTTTTCCTGTGGATGCTGGCATGGGGATTGTTGCCTGGCTTTTTAGACCCTACGTTTGAGCAACACATCGAAGACAAAAAAGTGGTCGTAGGGATGACGCGTGAACAGGTGATGAAGGCTTGGGGATCTCCCTATCAAATGAATGTCAGCTATACCTCAAAAGGTGTTCGACGGGAGGAATGGATTTATGAAGATTGGAAAGATGCCGGCCATATCACTCATCGATATCTCTATTTTGAAGAAAACCTTTTAAAAGGCGGGTGGCGATAAATTTTTTAGCTCGCTCGATCCCAGACTGGGTCATCCTCGGCTATCCGGCTCAGCAGAATGCTCGCTCGATCAATATTCACCTCGTCAATCATAATTAATCGAGTATTGAAGGACATAATGGATCCAGGATATAAACTGCCGAAATGCTCGTTTTGAACAAAAAATGGAATGGCATTTGCCTCCAGAAGACTTTTGATAATAGAGAGTTCGCCTTCGTCATGACACTCATAAATGGGTAGAAGGGCCATTTTAATCATATCTCCCAGGAATGTGCTTGTGGTTCCTGATCATTTCCATACAGAGTTTTGATCATTTGAACACGCGGGCCTTTTCATTTTTCTTTGATAGAGACGGAATTGATACATTTTTACCGACACTGCTTTTTCTTGACAGGCTTCATTTTTTAGAGGACTCCTGTGACTGTGTTATTCTATTGGTGAGACCGGGAAAAAGCAAACCCCTGCTTGTTGTTCAAGCTCCATCATTCAAGAACACATTTATTTCTTTCTTCTTTATTGCTTTGGGACGGTTGAAAAATGCGTACACTCTCTCCGGATCAGTTTCAAACGCGTTTGTTTGAAATCCTTGCTAAAAAACATCATTGGGCCACTCCTCACTTTAATGGAAACCATACCACGAAGGAGCATCTTTATATTCACTATCACCAGGATTATGTGGTGTATCTTCGTGATTTTTCAGTTTTATTGGCGAGAATCATTGGGAAAAATCCTCCATGGGATATTCGTCGAAACCTTGCCAAAACCATTTACGAAGAAGAAACCGGTGGCCTTTCCCTTGGGCGTCCTCATCAAGAACAATTTCTGAAAATGATGTCTGGTTTGGGGTTTGACCGGGCTGGGTTCCGCGATGTTGAATTGATTCCCAGTGGCCGAATGTACCGAGAATGGCTGGACAAGGTTTGTCAAGAAGACGATTGGTTAATTGGCGCCATCGTGTTGACTATTTTTGTGGAGGGCACGGTTCATGACCGTGAGGATGTGTTGTCACCTCGGCCATCAAAGACTCAAGCAGAGATTGAAGATTTGGTTATGAAACATCCTTTGGTTCAATATCATGGTCTTTCTCCTCAATGTATGGATTTTATTCGCGTCCAGCATATGGTGAAGCCTGAGAACCGGCAAGAGACCTATAAGATGATTCTCCATCATACGAATGACGGGAGGGAGCAACAACAGGTTTTAGCGAGGCTTGAGGAAGCCTTGCGACTTTGGCTTCGGTATCAAGATGGTCTTGCGAGAGCGTGTGGCCTGCGCCAGACATGATGGTGAGTCAGTCGGTTTTCCGTGTGACAACCATTTTCAGGAAACGAGCAGGAAATGCAAAGCGGTATCAGCCAAAATACCCACCCAGGCTATAATATTCAATCCCATCAGCATTCGTTCCCCGTGACGACCCCAGAGACGGTATAAAGAGAAAGCAAGAAAACATTGGGTTAAGAGAATGAGGGGACGGTGGATATTCACTGACAGAACTCCACTTTCGCTGGCAATGGCCGTCATGGCCGCCAACAGATATGAACTCAGGGCGCCTACTTGGATCCAGCCATCTTTTCGATCATGTGAACGGCGGAATCCCCATACTAGGCCCCAAGTCAAACACACAATGACCAGGAGCAAGAGAAGGGGGAACACCGGCCAAAATATTTTTGCGCTTAATTCCATGATTCAATGGTTCTCACAAAAACGAGGCACACTGTACTTTATTGACTGGAGGTCGTCAATCAATGGGTGTTTGTGAAAGAACCATTCTGTTTTTGGCGTTGAGTATTCTGTTGGCGGGGTGTAGTTGGACGCCGCAGGTCGAAACGGTTCTCTTTGACGGCTCTTCAGGTTTCGTCTCCCTTCGGACCCTTCCGGAAGGAACGTTTCAAGCCAGTCATCCCATTGACCTTCCAGAGGCTACTTTTGCCAGAACCCTTCGTGGGATCTCTACAAAAAAGAAATTTCGTCTCCTTCAAAATTTATTGGCCGGAGGCTCCAAAGAGCGGCACGTGTTTTCCATGAACCAAGTGAATTTTTTGGCCCCACAATTCGCGTCCGCGTTATCCAAGGCGACTCCGGAAGAACTGGTTTACTTTCGTAGCCACATTACCAGTAAAGGAGACTCTCCTTTCATTGAAGGGACTCTCTTGGTTCAGGGTCATTCTCTCCTCTTTTCGTGGTCGGATCAACGTACGAGGACCCAAGAACTTCCCAAGCAGGGGCGTCCCCCGATTCTTTCTGCGGCTGATCCTGCCGATCTTCAGTCATCCATGATTTTCTTTTCTCCAAAAGAAGCTCAAAGAGATGTTGCATTACCAGCAGGAACGGTTTCCACTATTTTCCATCAACATGTCATTGCTGTTGACTTTCAACGCTTAGCTCGTTTGCCGGTCCAAGCTCCTGAATTTTCAGAGAAGGCTGGAGAGCATGAGGCAAAAAGTTCAGGAAAACTTGACCAATCGGTTAAGCCTCCAGAGACTGACGTGTTTTCAACAATGCAGCCGCGTGAGAACAACCAGAACGATGCCATGCAGGAATTACAGCAACAGATGAAGGATCTTAAGAAAGAAATGAAAAAACAGCAAAAAGAAATTCAGCAACTAAAGGGAGGGGCAGAGTAAGCCTCTATCCAACATCTATCAATGAGGCCTTTTCCATAATCGCTTGCCGAGGGTACATGTCGTGAAAGGTCATGCGGCAGTAACACGCATAGGTAACATAGGTATCTTGCAAGCAATATTCCGCGATGGCTTTTCCTTGGCCGGCCGACCACATCTCCGCTACGTGGTTTCCGCTTCCGGATTTTGTCTCCACTTGTAACGCCCGCGCTAATACATCCAGTTTAACCCATCCTCTGGAGTCCCAATTGCTCCAAACCGCCATCGTGTCATAAACCGGTTCCGTTCGGAACCGTGCCAGACTGATCTCAAAAGGGGGACGGACTCGTTGAATGATAGACCGTTTTTTAATAAAGGGAAGATCAAAGCCTAATCCATTGTGGGTAATAAATAAAATGGGACGAAGTTCACGGAGCCGGTCCCAAAATTGGTGAAGCAACGCCTGTTCATTAGCTCCGTACCAAGCGACGGCGCCTTGGGGTTTCATCGTATCTGAAAAAATCAACAACCCGATACAGACAATCCGGCTGAATGTTCCATCAAACGCGGACTGCGCAAATTGTTCATTTTCTTTTTTTCTTTGTTCCTCCAACTCGGCGTGACGAAACAAATCAGACGAAGGGGATTCTGCATGAGTTTGCGATGAAGAAAGTTCCATGCCCTTTAACCGAGCCCATTCCTCTCGTGTGGCTTGAATGGTTTCAATATCCAAAACGACTTTCATGTGATGGCTGTTCCTTTTTAAAAAATTTTCGTTTTTCTTGTTCGAAGGATGTTCTTGATTACTGGTCTGTCGGCGGGAGGAAACTGATAGAGGCAAAAATCCCTAGGCTTGACCCACCGGCAATCTGCGCAATCCAGCGGAATTGGGGTTCCCTGGGTCATACGGCAAGAGAAGAAATGGAGTTCGACCTCTTTTTCAGGATAAGCATAACGGTGTGTCTCAACCCAAAGCGGAGATGTCACTTGAATGCCGAGTTCCTCCATGAGTTCTCGCTGAAGACAGATTTCTAATGATTCACCGGCTTCACGTTTACCACCGGGAAATTCCCAAAAACCGGCCAGATGAGTGCCCTCCCGCCTTTTTGTGAGTAAAAAATGCCCGTTTTGCTCAATCAAGGCTGCTGCAACTTGTAAGGCCGGCTTTTGTCCCATCATGGGGATTGTCCGCTTCATAAGGGAAAGGTTTTGCAGAATTCACGCATAGGACACAGCAGGCAACGAGGCTTATGAGCGGTACAAACCGTTGCTCCAAAATCCATCAGGGCCTGGTTAAAATTATAAGCTTTTCCCTTAGGGATGAGTTCTTCTGACAAGGCCCAGAGTTGAGTCTTTTGGGATTTAGGATTGCCCTCATTTTTGAACACGCGGTGCAACACGCGCATGACATTGGTGTCAAGAATTGGTGCGTCCTTATTGAAGGCGAAGGATTGCACGGCTCCTGCCGTGTAAGGGCCGACACCTTTCAGAGAGAGCAATTCTTTTGACTTTCCAGGAATGGACCCTCCATATCGTTCCACCGTTTCACAGGCAATACTATGAAGACGGTAGGGCCTGATATTATATCCCAGGGGATACCAGGTCTCTCGAACATCATTGGGTTCCGCTGCCGCCAAATCTTTAATCGTTGGGTATTTTTCCAAAAACTCATGGTATTTGGGAATCACACGATCAACCTGTGTTTGTTGCAGCATGACCTCGGAAACAAGAATTTTATAGGGGTCGGATGTCCGCCGCCAGGGAAGATCGCGTCCGTACTCGCTATACCAGGTGAGTAACCGTTTTTGAAAGCGGCGTTTCATTTCCAGCGAAATGGTCTTCGAGGATTTTGCCCCTTTTGTTCGGGAGGTTTTTGGGGAAATATTTTTGGAATTCGCCACTGACCTACCTTCTACTATATGTTAAAAGAAGAAAAAGCGATGTTGTACATTTTGGATACTACGTCTCGAATTTCTTTTGAAAGCAGGCAATGGTTTTTCTAAATCCTTCTTCTAGTTTGACGTTTGGTTCCTCATGCAACAGATCTTTGGCTTTCTAAATATCAGGGCGTCTGACTTTCGGGTCGTCGATAGGTAATGGATATATTTCTTGACAGCCAACTTGGAAGGATTTTTGATCTGTGTTGAGTGGCACCTCTCTATTGGGTATTGTCTTGAAGAACATAAGTGAGTGGTGGATAATACACTTACATCCCTATGATTGTATATCCTAGAATGCAGTCTCTTTCCCTCACACGGCGTTCCCTTTTCAAATTAAGCGGGATGGTTTT
>Ga0114931_10007602_pt1 | contig 13237 bp, 5 predicted proteins | sample 2SBtaG_FD_89579 | JGI IMG/M metagenome (GOLD analysis project Ga0114931, IMG submission 89579) | Deep subsurface microbial communities from Kolumbo volcano to uncover new lineages of life (NeLLi) - 2SBTROV14_V59a metaG | ecosystem: Environmental > Aquatic > Marine > Volcanic | place: Kolumbo... | reverse complement strand
TGATCCGCGACGCGATCGCCCAGTTCCTGATCCCGCAGGAACAGTGGCGGCAGACCACCTTCCGGCTGGATGGTCGAGAGCATCTGCGAGGAGTGCAGGTCACCCAGACCAACGTCGCCGGTTACAGGGAACTGCTCGTGGCCGGAGGTGTCCGAGCCGCCATCTTCGGCAACGTCGGGACGCTGGTCACCTTTCGGCTCGGCGTGGATGACGCCAACTTGCTGGCCAAGGAAATGGGCGTTTTCACGGCCGACGAAATCCTGAACCTCGATGTCGGTGAGGTATCCGTCCGAGCCGGCGGATCGGCCAGCGCGTTCAACCTGGCGACCTATCCCCCACCACCGGTCGCCTCGTCCGATCCGAGCACCACAATTCTCGCCAACACACGATCGCGCTTTGCACGGACGAAATCAGAGGTCGAGGCAGAGTTCAACGCCCGGAAGAAAGACACTCGATCGGCCCCCACTCCCCCGACCGATCGACAACGGACCGATCGCCCGCACAGGAAGAGATCGTCGGCCGACACAAACAAACAACAACTCCGGCGAGACGGCAGGCAGCGGAAGCCCGCAGTGGCCAGACCGAATCCGTCACCACCGTCTGATCCGTCAGAGGATGACCTTATTACCTGAACCACGAACAACTCACCTCGTCGCTGTTTCTGGTGTTGATTCTTGCGAACGATGGCCGAGGCACCTGTGCTTACGATGCCGTCAACCGCCATACGTTTTTCCGGCGTTTACAGGTTATCGGCTCGTGGTGTCCCGGCGCATATCGAGACGTCGGCTTCGGTTGTCAAATTCTCTCCGGAGACATGTAAGATTTTCAAAATTGTTCTTGCCGATCGGGCGAGGGGTGGATACATTCGCTTCCGTCGGGACGCCGTGCCTGAAATCACCGGAACTTCTTGAATGAGGGAAATTTCGTGATCTCGGCTGCCGATACCGCGCCGGTGTTGAGCGGGCCGAATTGGGTCATCCGCCCCCATCTGGCAAGAAAGTTGCTTACAAGGCTGACTGTCGGAGAAGAGTCGATCGCCGATCGAATGGTTGAGGATGCCGGGTCTGTTGCAAGGATGCCGTCTCCGTGGATCGTCTGATTCTCAAGTCTTTTCAAAGTCCTGGCGATGTGGTGATGTTGACCGCTGCGGTGCGGGATCTGCACGCGGCCTGTCCCGGTCGATTTCTGACAGACGTGCGGACGTCGGCGGAGGAACTCTGGGCACATAACCCCCTTCTCACACCGCTGCGGGACGACGCCCCGGGTGTCCGCACGCTGGAGATGCATTATCCGCTGGTCCATGAGAGCAACGAGCGCCCCTATCATTTCCTGCATGGCTACGTGCAGTATCTCGAACAGCAATTGGACTTGCGGATTCCGGTCACGCGCTTCCAGGGGGACATTCCCCTCTCGGACGAGGAGCGGGAACTCCCGCCACCGGGCCGGGAGGCGGGCGTGCCGGAACAGTTCTGGATCGTGGTGGCTGGCGGGAAGTACGATTTCACGGCGAAGTGGTGGAACCCCGCCAGCTACCAGGCGGTGATCGACCATTTCCGTGGCAAGGTCCAATTCGTGCAATGCGGCGAGAGAGGGCATTGGCATCCACCGCTGAATGGAGTGATCAACCTGATTGGCCGGACCAGTCTGCGGGAGTTCGTGCGGCTGATGCACCACGCCGAGGGGGTCCTCTGTCCAGTGACGCTGGCGATGCACCTGGCGGCAGCGGTGGAAACCCGGCCGGGTCGTCCGCAGCATCGGCCTTGCGTTGTCATCGCCGGGGGGCGTGAGCCACCACATTGGGAGGCGTATCCACACCATCAATTTCTGAGTACGGTGGGAATGCTTTCGTGTTGTGCCGACGGGGGCTGCTGGAAATCCCGCTGCCAGCCGGTGGGTGACGGCGACGCGAAGGACCGCCGGAACGTCTGTGAGCAGCCGGTGCAGATTACTGCGGAGCTGCGTATTCCCCACTGTCTGGAAATGATCACTCCCGAGGACGTAATACGCCGGATCGAGTTGTACTACGCCGGAGACGCCCGCTCCTACCACAACGGCCGCAGAGAGTCGGTGACTGACGTTCCAACGGCGACAGTCGATTTGCAAACAGATCTGGCTGTGACGTCACTCCATACACCGAAATCCAATGGCCGTACCGTGGCCGTTCAGCCGGGCACGACCAATGTGCTGGTTGAATCTCGGCACGAAGCCGACCAGGCCCGCGACGCGGCGATCGTTCTGCGGCATCTGCAGCACTATTACAGCGACTGGCAGATCGACGTGATCACCGGCGCGGGTGACCACGACGTCTTGCAATCGCATTGCCGGCGGACGTTCGACTTCGACAGCGATTTCGTTGACCGTAGTCGGTACCATCGCGTCGTCCAGCTGAACTTGCAGCCCTGCCAGTTCGAGTATCCGGATTGGCCTTCCACTCCGGCAACTCGTTGCCTGTTGGAAGACCTGCGGCTGACACCCATTCCAGATCTCTACCGGGATCCACCGATCCGGGTTGCGGAAGACGCCGGCGTGCCGGTCGTCGGTCGTCTGCCGGAAAATGGGGAGCTGCCCTCCCCGGCAAACAGCCCACAGCCTCACCGACGAAAAGATACGACCTTGAATACAACAATCGCCAGTGATCACGAGTCGATGAAGCAGCGACAAACCCCCAGAGAGAGACTGAGCGTTTCGTTCTACCACGGTTTTGGGGATTGTTCCTATTTCGCGCACTTGATTCCGCTCTACACCCAGCGTGGCTACGACGTCGAAGTCGAATGCACGCCTGACAAAGCGCTGCTGTTCGAGGCGGCGGGAGCCAGCGTGATTGAGAGTGGTGCCCTGGCCGAACATTCCTGGGGCTACCCGGCACAATCGACGCACGATGTTCACGGCCGCTTCTGGCAGGGGAGCAAGATGGGGCACAATGTCTCAGAACATCCGCTTCCCGACATTGGACCCAAAGCCGAACTGTGGGAAGAGTATTGTGACACCCGCATCGATATTCGCCCCTGGCTCTCTGCTGAAGCCGTCAATACGGCCCGCCGTTACCTGGAACCGCTACGGCCGCCAATCGTGCTATTGCACACCAAGGGGAACACGGGCCAGCAACGAAAGAGCCTGCCGGATGAAATCACGCTGGAACTGTATCGGTCACTGATTGACGGCTTCGACGGGACGATTATCCTGCTCGATTGGGACAATCGGGTGCCGCGGCTGGCTTCACACCGTGTGCGGCACCTGGACGATCTGGGGGAATGCAGCACGGGCATCCTGCTGGGTATGATGGCAGAGGCTGATCTGATGGTCGGTGTCGACAGCGGCCCCTTGCACGCCGCCCGGTTCACCAGTATTCCCACGGTCGGCTTGTGGATGCCGGGACACTATCCGGCAACCTACACGCTGCCTCGACGAGAGCAGTTGAACGTCGTCCTCGAAGCGCACACGAAGCAGTGGAACCGCTACAAGCGCATCCCCTGGAATCTGTACGAACATCCGGGCGAGCGATTCGATCCGGAGATCATCGCCGACATCTGCCAAAAGATGCTGGGTGCCCCCCGCTATCTCAATCGGGAGCAGATTGCGGCCGACGTCCAACTGCAGCAGTTCGTCCGGCAATTTTGCCGAGGCCGGCGTGGAAATTCTCTTTCCGGCTACTCCGACCGGAACCGCAGCTTCGACGCGCTGCTGAGGGAGACGTCGCGACGTTTTGAGTCGCCCACGATTGTCGAAACCGGCACGATCCGGGCCGAAGAGGATTGGGGTGGCGCAGGATTCTTCACCTATCTGGCCGCCGATTACGTGTTCCGTCGCGGCGGGCATTTGCACACAGTCGATATCAGCGCCGAGAGTTGCCGCTTTGCGCGGGAGTGGACCGACGTCTTCGGATCGTCGGTCAGCGTCCATCAGCAAGATTCGGTTCGTTTTCTGCAGAGCTTTGCCGGATCGATCGACGTGCTGGTCCTCGATTCACTCGACACCTACGTACCGGGACACGCCGAACACGCCCAGCGGGAACTGGAGGCCGCACTGCCCAGGCTGCACGAGCGAAGCATCATTGTTTTTGACGACACGCCCTGGAACGCAGGAGCCTGGACCGGCAAAGGCGCTCGAGCCGTCCCTTATCTTCTCCAGCGCGGCTGGAGCATCGGTTACGCCGGGTATCAAGTCGTGCTGTGGAAACAATGTCACGGGAATCAACAAGGCCCGACCGACGCCGGATCCGAATGAGGACATCCTCTGTGAAGACTGATTCGCCCATTTTTGTGACTGGGATCCCTCGATCGGGCTCGACGTTCATGCAGCACCTGCTGTCGCGTCATCCCCGCATCACGATCCACGGACAGGAACCTCCCGACCTGACTTGGGGGCTATGGCTGCAGACGGTCATCAACGGGGCGCAATTCGCCCGCGAGTCGAATGCCGAAATGAATTATGCCAAACCACATTACGCCGGAGCGAGCGATCGTGTGACCGCCGCATCGGGATTCCTGCGATTCGTGCGCGAGTTCTTATCGGCGGGCCGCGATTCGGCGCGGTGGGGCGTCAAGTCGTTTCTGCAGTGCCGGGTTGTCATCCGGCCGATTCTGGATGTCTGGCCCGACACCCGTTGGATCGTCTGTCTGCGGGATCCATTCCGGTCAATCGAGTCCGTCCGCAACACGTATGACAAACGAGAGGTGCATTCTCTGGAGACGATCTGCCGTTGGTGGACCGAATCAGCCCAGTTCGCGCAAAGCTGTCCACAGGCGATGCTCGTCCAATTCGACCGGCTGACGACACCAGAACGGCGACGACAGATGGTCACAAAAATCTTTCAATTCATCGACGAAGAACCGACCGACGCTGTGTGGAGATTTGTTGACGAGTGGCCCGTGGTTCACAAGGCCGTGGCGGACGAAGAGCGCAGCTTCCGACTCAACGAGGCAGACCGTCACGCCATGCTGACCTCCAATCCCGAATTTGCAGCTCAGGTTGAAGAGTTGGGATGTCTCGCCCGGCCGCAGGTGATGCATGATTAGCCCGCCATCGACCCGACGAGGTCTCACAGAAAAGAACAACGCCCCCGCGAAACGGAGCCGCAGATGAAAGACGAAACGGTTCGTGCATTTCATCGTCTGTACTACGAACGGGGGCTGCACGCGAACTACGGCCAGGGACTGCACAGCCAGACTTTTTATCACGGCGTCGAAGCGCACAAGTGCCCGCTCGACCTGTGGATTTATCAGGAGATTCTGTGCGAGGTCCGCCCGGCACTCGTCATCGAACTGGGAACTTATCTGGGGGGAACCACGCTGTTTCTGGCCCATCAACTGGCGACGCTCGGTTCAGGGATCGTGGTCTCGATCGACAACCGGGAACTCACCAGGCCCGCACATCCGCAGATTCGTTACCTGCTGGGAGAGACGCGGTCTGACGGGATTTTGGCCGCCGTCGCCGATGCCGTCACCTCGGCGAACGGGCCGGTGCTGGTGATTCACGACGCCGATCACCGCTACGACCAAGTGCTGGCCGACCTGGAAGCGTATGCGGGTTTCGTGACGGTCGGCAGCTACCTGATTGTCGAAGACACGAATGTCAATGGGCACCCGGTCCTGGTCGATTGGGGTCCCGGTCCCTGGGAGGCGGTCGATCAGTTCCTGGAGAGTCACTCGGAATTCCAGCGCGACCGTTCACGCGAGAAGTTTCTACTGACCTACAACCCCGGCGGTTATCTCAGGAGAACGGCATGAGCAGCTTGCCGCCGGGACTCTTCATGGCCGGGTCACCGGATGACAATCGACTGCTCTCTCACGATTGATGGAGACTGAATCAATGCCGACTTTGCGTTCCGACATCTGCGGTGTGGACTACGGTGTCCCGTCCAAATTGCGGGGAGACTACTTTGCCATCGATCCGCTCTGCATTGGCGCGATCAACGCGTCGTGTGCGATGTCGTTCAACAACGAAGAGACGGGTTGGTCCGGGATCAACGAAGAACTGGAGATGAGTTGGTGGTTTGTTCGCCAGGGGCCGACCGTTCCGGTCTTCCGCGGCACGGGGACTTTCGGAAAATGCGGTGGGGGAAGTCTCGAATTCGGTCCGGGCTGCCCTCCCTATCCGTTTGTCGTCGGTACGGTGCCGATGAAGCCGATCTGCTGCCCGATGAACCCCACGGCGGTCCTGCAGATCGGTATGGGGGTTCCGGAAGGGATCTCGCTGCCACCGGCCGTCGTGCCGGCCGAACTTCCGCAAGCCGGTTGTGGCTGTTCCGGCGGTGGAGGTTGTCACAAAAATGTGAGCGAAAACCCGATTCGGTACGCCACCGGCGAGATCGTGCTCCAGACAACAGACCTCTCCTCGGCCGGATTCGGAATGCCCTGGGGACACACCCGCCGCTATTCCAGTCGATTGGATGTCAGCGAAACCATCGGGCAGGGATACAACTGGCAAGTGGGTGAATGGCCGCATCTCGTGCTGCAACCGTTCCGGGCCGCTCCCCAGGATGTCACGGCGGCGGTTGCCTTTTACAAACCGGGGCAGGCGATCTGGTTCGACAAGGTCGGAGCCGCTTATTCAGCACGGTTCGATCTGAAGCAGAGTTTCGAGCACGACTCACAAAACCACCTCTACCGGTTGACCGACCTGGACGGTACGGTCACCGAGTTCAAAGAGACCAACGGCATGTTCATCCGCCGTATTTCTCCAGGCGGTCACACCACGGAAGTGACAGGCACCACCGTCAACGGTTACAACTTTACGGAAGTGCAGCGGACCTATTCGGACGGCGGGGCGCTGATCACCGAGCAGTACGCCTACAGTTACGACACGCTTTCGGGTGACGCTCTGCTCAAGTCCGTCACGCTGCACCGCAAGGTCGATAGCGGTCCCTGGACCAATATCGACCGTGTGACCTACACCTATTATGGCTACCACGCCACCTACGGTATGGAAGAGGACCTCCAAACGGTCACCACGCAAACCTGGGACGGTTCGGCCTGGAAAAACACCGGCACGACCTATTACCGCTACTACCTCGATCGGGCCTCCAGCAGTTCTTCGTCCTCCTCATCTTCATCATCGACTGGCGGACACGGACCGCCGCCCCAGCTGCATCAGCTCAAATACGTCGTCAATCCCGATTCGTACGAGCGGCTGAAAAACGATCCTGCCGTCACCGATCCGCTCACCGCCTCCAATGCCATCGTTGCTCAGTACGCCGACTTCTATTTCGAATACGATGCCGACAGCCGTGTGACCAAAGAGATGGTGCAAGGGGCCAGCCGCACCTTTCTGTTCGACTACCAGACCTCCGGTTTCTGCGAGTCCTCCGGCTCTTCGTCCTCCGGCTCTCCGCCGTCGGGAAACTACAACGTATGGTGTACCAAAACGACCGAGACCCTTCCCGACGGCAATCAAAACATTGTCTACAGCAACTTCGCCGGTCAGACCATGCTCACTGTACATCGGGCAGGTACCGACGAGTGGCTGCACTTCTCCCGCTACGACAGCAACGGCGACGTGCTGTGGGAAGCCGATCCCTCGGCAGTCAGCGGGTACGATGAGGCCAACCCCGACCTGCTCAACTTCAACCCCGCCACCGGTACCTACCAGTATCTCCGGGACCACGCGGGCTTGGTCCGCACGTTTTCCTATCACGCTCCCAGCGGCTACGTCGCCGGCGAGAACGTCCAACAAGGCCAGCTCGGCACATCAGTCAAGCTGGGTGAGTTCAGTTACGTCCCCTGTACGAACGGCGGCTCCTCTTCGTCGAGTTCCTCCTCATCCGGGGGGGCGGATCCTGTGGTCTGGTTCACCTCCCAGGAAACCGTTTACCCCTCCGAGACCGACCAGACCCAGACAATCATCACCAGCTACGCCTACACCTGGTACGCGGGCACCTGCCAGATCCAACAGAAGACCACCACGCTCCCGGTCGTTCCCACCGCTCAAAACGGCTCCGGCGTCGCCGACACGCGTAAGGAATACTTCGACAGCTTCGGCAACCTCACCTGGCAAATGGATGAACGCGACTTCATCACCCGCACCAAATACGACATCCCGACCGGCGCCCCGACCCAGCGCATCAACGATGTCGATACCTCCATCGAATCTGGCGCTCCGGCCGGTTGGGTCACCCCCTCCGGCGGCGGCCTGAACCTGGTGACTGACTTCGAGCACGACGACAAGGGCCGCGTCACGCAGACGCTGGGACCGTCGCACACCATCGACATCGACGGCACCGCCACCGTCATTCGCCGAGCAAATTGGACCGTCTACGCGATGGGCGAAGATGCCGACGAAGTCCGCACCGCCCAGGGTTACGCCACCGGAACCGCGCCGAACTACGCCTACACGCTCGTCAACCCGGTCTCCATCACCAAAACCAATAAGCAGGGCAATCCGCTGGAGCAAACCCAAGCCACCCGCGCTTCCACCTCCGGCAAGCTCCTCCCCGCCGACACGTTCGCACAGTCCTCCTACACCCGCTGGACCACCAACCAATACACCGACTGCTGCCACCTCGCCTCTACGCGGGTCTACCACACCATTCCCGCTTCCGGCAGCGGCTCGGCCGGCACCAACTACGACCAGTCCGACTACGGTTACGACGTCATGAAACGCCGCAACCGCAGCGTCACCCCCGGCGGAACGATCACTTTCAACGTCTTCGATGCCCGTTCGCAGATCATCAAGACCTACGTCGGCACCGACGACACCGGCGCCACCCAGTCCGACCCGACCGGCGGTGGAGCGGCCGGCAACAACATGGTCCTGGTCACCGCCAACCAGTACGACGGCGGCAGCGCCGGCGGCAACGGCAACCTGACCCAGCAAACCCAACACGTCGACGCCACCAACACCCGCGTCACCAGCTACATCTACGACTTCCGTAACCGTCGCACCGACACCGACGGCGAGATCGACTTCTACCAGAAATCCTACTTCGACAACTTGGGTCGCATCACGAAGACCGAACGTTACGACACCACGTCGAGCGGCAACCTCATCGGCAAAAGTGAAACCAAATACGACGACCGCGGCCGCGTCTACCAGTCCATCGGCTACGAAGTCGATCCCGCCACCGGCACCGTCGGCAACGCTCTGACCGACAACACCTGGTTCGACGCCGCCGGCAGCACCATCAAACAACAGCCGTCAGGCAGCGATCTCTTCACGAAGACCGTTTTCGATTCCCTCGGCCGCGAAACGAGACAGTACCGCGGCTACGACCTCGACGAATCGACGTATGCCGACGCCGGCTCCGTCACCGGCGATACGATCCTCCAACAGACCGAAACCACCTATGACGACGCCTCCAATTCGATCCAGACCACAACCCGCCAGCGGTACCACAACGCCCCCGCCTCTCAAACCGGCGAACTGAAAAACCCCGCCGAAACCCCCAAGGCCCGTGTGACCTATGTGGCCGCGTATCCCGATGCGTTGGGACGCGGCGTGGCGACAGCCAACTACGGCACCAACGGCGGCACCGGGTTGTCCCGTTCGGCCACGATTCCCGCACGCTCCGACACCATCCTGGTCAGTACGACCGAGTTCAATTCGGCCGGCCATGCGTACCAGGCGACCGACTCGGCCGGCCGCTCGCTCTGCCGCGAATTCGACGACCGTGGCCGAGAACGGGAACTCATCCTCAATTGTGTCACGGCCGGCAGTTCCTCTTCGTCCAGTTCCAGCAGTAGTTCCGGAGATCCTTGTCCGCCGTCGGACGACACCAATGTCACCGTCCAGCGGACTTTCAACGCCGACGGCAACGAAGCGACGCTGACCGCCGTCAACGGGACGACCGGCAACCAGACGACCCAGTACATCTACGGCACCACGTTGAGTGATTCCGGCATCGCCGCCAGCACGCTGAAACGGGCGGAGATCTATCCCGATTCGGCCGATGCGAGCGACCGCATTACCTTCGAGTACAACCGCCAGCGGCAGGTGAGCAAACTGACCGATCAGGGCGGCACCATCCACGCCTTCGACTTCGACAAACTCGGCCGCCAGACCCAGGACCGCGTGATCGACCTCGGCACCGGAGTCGATGGAGCTGTGCGAAGAATCGCCACGACGTACGAAGTCCGCGGTATGCGCGAAAAGCTGACCAGCTATGACAACGCCACCGTCGGCAGCGGAACCATCGTCAACGAAGTCCAGTTCGCGTACAATGATTTCAGCCAGCTCGACACCGATTACCAGTCCCATGCCGGGGCCGTGAACACGATGACCACGCCCAAGGTCCAGTACGCCTTTGTTGACGGAAGCGGAAACACCGTGCGGCCCACGTCGCTGACGTATCCCGATGGCCGCGTCATCACCTTGGGCTACGGCACCACCAGCGGCATCGATGATGCGTCGAGCCGTATCGCCGCCCTCGTCGATGACGACGTCTCATCAACCCATCTGGCTGATTACTCGTATCTCGGCGCCCAAACGTTCGTCGAAACCGATTACACCGAACCGGACATCCGCTACACGCTCGTCGGCACAGCCGGCGGGAACGATCCCGACACCGGCGACATCTACCGCGGTCTGGACCGTTTCGGCCGCATTAAAGATTCCTACTGGTACGACTACGGCAGCAGCACCGATGTCGATCGCATCAAGTATGGATACGATCGGAATGGGAATAGAACGTACCGCGAGAACACGGTCGCGGCCGCACTCGGCAAGCGCTTCGACGAACTGTACGGTTACGACGGTATCGATCGGTTGGAAGACCTCGACCGCGGCACCCTCAACGCGCAACACTCAACCATCGACTTCCTGCAATTCGCCGAATGCTGGAGCCTGGACGAAACCGGCAACTGGAAGAACTTCCGCGAAGACACGACCGGCGACGGCACCTGGGACCTCAACCAGAACCGCACCGCCACCCCGGTCAACGAGATCACCGACATCACCGAATCGGCCGGTCCCTCGTGGGTGACCCCCGCGTATTCCAAAGCGGGCAACATGACCACGATGCCCCAACCGGCCGACCCGACAAAAAGCTACACCGCGACCTACGAGGCTTGGAACCGCCTGGTAAAGATCGTTGACGACTCGACGGCAAACACCGTTGCCGAATACGAATACGACGGCGCCAAACGCCGCACGGTCAAGAAGACGTATGTCGCCGGAGTGCTGGACGAAACGCGCCACCTGTACTACACCGAACCGAGCAAATGGCAGATAATCGAAGAGCGCGTTGACGCCCCAACTGCCGCCAACCGCCAATTCGTCTGGGGCCTGCGTTACATCGACGACCTCGTGTTGCGCGACCGCGACACAACCAGCAACGGTGTCTTGAACGAACGCCTCTACGCCCTGCAAGACGCAAACTGGAATCTCACCGCCCTGACCGATCAAAACGGCGACGTCCAAGAACGCTACGGCTATTCGGCCTACGGCGTCCCGATCTTCCTGAACGCCTCCTTCGTCCCGATCACCACCTCCAACTACAACTGGGAAACCCTCTACGCCGGCTACCGGCATGATGCTCCCATCGACCTCTTCGCCGTCCGGAATCGCGTTTATCATCCGCTTCTCGCCACTTGGCTGCAACGCGACTTTTTCGAGGCGAACCACATAAACCTTTACCGTTACGCATCTAACAATCCTGCTGTCTACGTAGACCCATACGGACTTGACGCAATTATTGCAAGCGACGGATCACATGTAACGGTCCGATTCGAATTCATCAGACCTCTTCCACCAGGTGTGCAGGGACCGCCCGCCATAATTACAGTTGAGACAAGCTTCGTGGGGCCTGGATGGAATTTTAGCAATGTAAGGAGTGCTTTGCGCGGCGTACCAGGCAAGATAGACGTACGAGCATGGTGGGGGAGCCGATTAGAGGAAACATATCGCAAGAGTCGCCGTTTTATAGGAGGATCCGAATCGGAATCCCGTGCAATCCGATTTCTCGATGCCGTAACAGCGGATAGCATTCAGGACGTTATTGATGAATCACTCCGTGAGGACACGACGATTACAGTCAATGCTACGGGGCGTTTTCGCAAATTCAGAGTTCCATATAGTGATTGCACCGATTTCGGGACGGAACTAATATCTCAATATAAGAGCGCAAACGAGGGCCAACTATTTAACTTCCCGATTATATTTCCGAATGACGTATTGGCGCCAGTACCACCGCCGATGCCCACCCCACTTCCATATCGCGCAATTCGAACTAGGCGACCTGTTGTGCTTCCGAACGGCAGAATATTGAATCCGAGTTCGGTTGACTTCAGGCCATTGTATCCAGGTCAGGAGAGATCTCCGATTATAATACAGCCCCAGAGTGGACAATATTTTGGGCCATTCACAAAGGATGGTCGGAAAATCCTGTACAATTGAAAAAGTATGTCATGAAGATGGATATCACGAAAAGATGGCTACGCGCATCTCGCACCGAAGGAAAGGTTGGAGTTCCCTGTATATTCCTGGTAGGAGCACTCGTCATGCTGATTGTGGCTATTGTGGCTACGATCAATACGGCTATTGAGTCATACCGCGCGCTTAAAGGAAAGGAAGCGTATTCACAGATGGCCGCTGTCAGAGAAGGTCTATATGAATATTTCGATGAACATGGACAGTTGCCGCCGATATCCGCGGATAACCATGACGGTATACGCACTCCATCTTGGAAAACCGCACTAGCTGAATTCACGCCCGACAGAGGAGTTGAAATCCAGAGACTGCCAATTTACGCGTTGTCATATAATGACTCTGTATGGATGCGAAAATATAAGATAAAAAGACTGCGTAGCGAGTTTGGAAGACAAGTGATTTTTATTTACTGCTATCAGACATCTGGCAGAATAATGACGCATAACGCTTGCATCGTTCTTGCCGATGGAGGACGGCTGAAGATTCAAGGAATGGATGATGTATTCGTTGATCCTCGGGGCGCAATGGTCTTGCGTGTTGATGGATCCATAGAACGCATTCCGACAGAGTTAGCAATAGCGGATATTGTACATCGCCTCGTGGGCGGGCGTGGCTTCTATGATTAGAGCGCATTGGGGGCGGGAAAGCTGCCATGTGGGTTTGTAGATTTTAGCATGAGCGGGGAGCGGGAAAGGGGACATTCTACTTTTCTCTGGAGTGTGTCTGGCGGAATGCTGTAGAATCCTCTGATGCGTAGAACTGCACGAGCCTCACAAGGTGGTTATTGTTACCATGTTTTGAACCGAGGCAATGCGCGGAACGAAGTCTTCCACAAGCCGGAAGATTACGCCGCGTTTGTGAAGCTGTTGGGCGAGGC